>ERZ650308.790-NODE-790-length-17141-cov-5.071345_pt1 | contig 17141 bp, 27 predicted proteins | sample MGYA00376244_ERZ650308 | MGnify/ENA primary metagenome ERZ650308 (study PRJEB26733, sample SAMN07839295) | wastewater metagenome | biome: small river; feature: stream; material: water | place: USA: North Carolina | collected 2016-04-26 ... | reverse complement strand
CGCGCAGTTTTTCGGTCGTGTTGATGCACTTCACCATTTCGGTGAGCATGGTTTGAAGCGACTTATGGTCTGTCTTGGAGTCGTGCTGTTCAGCGATGAGATTGGATGCTTCCAGCCGCGTGTCGGCGTCCGGCTTCCATTCCATCTGACGTTCGCGCGGCACCACAAGGCTGAAGGTGAAATTGCCATGGGCATATGTCGAGAACCAATACGGTTCCTTCCGCAGGTAGACGCGCAGGTTCTCATTGCGATACATGGTGCGGACGTCCACCGGGCATTCCTTCAGCGCCGCTGCTTGCAGCAGCTTCTGAACCTTGTCGTGATTGTCGATCACGGGAACGCCCGCCATGACCGCGTTGATGAATTTGTTGCGGAGGTTTTTGTTAAGACGCATGGCCGTCAATCTCCTCCATGGCACTCTTGCCGGTCGCCTTCTCGTAGTCGTCGGCAAAGCTGTTGAAGCTATCCCAGCCCCAGGAGAAGGCCGACAGCATGTATTCCTTACTGTCCTCCGGTTGCCTGGAAATCGTCGCGGCGACGTAGATGAGCATGCTCAAGATCGCCAGCTTGGCGACTTCCGGTTCGCGCGGGATGCAATTGCTCATGCCGCTCAGGGTTTGGATAAGGTCGGAGGTGATTTCAAACTTGCTGGGCGGGTTGGGCCACACGTCGGACACCTTTTTCTCCGTCGTGGTGCCACGGATGAACTCGACGTCCACCACATCGCCGGTCTGCAATTCGCCCCAATGGTCGATGATGTAATGGTGGGCGTGTTGGTAGGTGGACGATCCGCCCCAACCCCACGGGTCATTGGTGGCATGACCATCGCCAGTGAGGTGCGTCATCAGAATGTTGGGGCGCCCGTCGCAGGGATAACCATAGCGGCGCAGCGCCAGCCGCTCCGTCGTGCCGGCGGGGTTCATATCGACGCACAGGACCAGAAACATAGTCCCGCTGTCGCGAATCTCGAAAATCTTATGCTTCATGTCAGGCTCCTCAGCGTTTCGTTGATCTTCTCGATCAAATCCATTGTTGCTTCATCGATGTTGTCGCCCATGCTCTTTTCCAGGTGTTGGCTAATCTCCTTCAAAAGTTTGACTTGGCTTTCTTTCTCGACGTCATCAGCGTCGGTCGTGCTGTAGTCAGGCTCGATGCCGACCAAGAGAGTGACGTCATCGTCCGCGTACCATTCTTGATCTGTCACAGAGCCTGGGACGACGTTGCCGATCAATCGGCGCGCGCTCATCGAACTCGTTGGCCAGCCCAACGGTTTTATCGAACGCCTCGATTCGGTTGATGGCAAACACCTCGCGGTATACCTCCTCCTCATGGGCGCAAGAGCGATAGATGCGGACGCGATACTTGTTCATTCTTTCCTCGCCAGAACGATTGCCTCGTCAAGCAGATCACGGGCGGCATAGATATCCGTCGCGTTGATCCGATCCCCGCCGATCAGCAGGCGCAGCGCCATCAGTATGGAATGCAGCTTCTGCCCCGTCTCGGTGATGACGTATGCCAGCGCCCCGCAATTGGGACACTGGCCGGCAGGGACGGGTTTGCCGGCGATCACGCGCGTTTCCGGCTCATTGATCGGGTCCATATCCCGGCCCTCATACAGCCCGCCGCAATGCTCGCAGCGGCAATCGGCGTTGTCCGCCACGTTGACATAGGTCGTCATGATTCCCTCCCTTTGTATTGTGCTGTGAAGGCGTCGAGGATGGCCTTCGGCCATTCATGCCAGCACAGAATTTGGCGGATGTTCATTATCCCCTCCTAGAAGCCAAACTTGGTCGCGCAGATCGGGCCAATCCCGCGCGCGATAGATTCAGCGTTGCTGAGTTCCGCGCCACAGCAGGCGCACATGCCCGTGAGGCGGCCATGACGGATAGCGGCGCCTTTCGGATCGGCGATGGTTTCCAGCGCCTTGGGCGTCAGGCCCATGTCGTCACACTCGCGCGACGAAATGAACTTGTCGGTTGTGATCTTGCCCAGGTAATCACCGCTGGTGGACTTCACGTAGAGACAGCCGGCGTTCTTGCTGTTGGCCGCTGCCCACGAAAACTTGAGCGCGCCGACGCGCAGGATCGGGCGCTTCAGTGTGGCCGAGGCTTTCTTGAACGCCTCGATGATGGGCGTCGGATCGACCACAGGCGCATTGGCGATGCGGCCTGCTGCTGCCTCCTGGCGCTCCTTGGTCTTGACGGTGTTGCGCTGGACTGCCTGCATCTGGCCGGGGGTCAGATCGCCGTAGCGTTCCAAGGCCACATACATATTGCCGGCGAAGGCAATGCGGTCGCGGTGCTGCCTGATCCAATCCCATTCATCGGGGTGCTTCAGAGCGAAGCCCGACAGGTTCTCCTCGATCTTCTTGGCGCGGCGATGGGCGGAATAGGCGCGGCCATTGGCCCGCGCGGTCGGCGCCGTCTTGTATTGCATCTTCCCGTTGCCCTTGCAGTGCAGGCACGGGCCGACGTCGCGACCAGCCCAGGACACGAAGCGCCCAGACCCTTTGCACTTGGGGCATTTCTCCTCGAAGGTTGGAATGTCAGCCTTCAGCGGCTCACGGACGCCTTTGCCGGCGTCGAGGATTTCTTGCAGATCGTCGCGTTGCATCAGTGCCACTCCCCATTGCCTGTGAGACGCCACATCTTTTCATGGCACTTCTCATGGTGAAGAACCTCGGCCCAGCGCGTCGGCGTCAGGCCCTCGGAAATCAGGATGACGTGCGGCTTGAACACGTATTGCAGCCACGCGCCGTACAGGTGCGCCTTCTCGGTCGGCGCGACCTTGCGGATTTCAGCCTCCGGCATTTCGATGACCTGGATATCGATATCGGAGACGTCGAGGCACGCCTCTGGCATGGCGTTGCCGAGGAAATCCTGGTGGGTGGCGCAGCCCGAGAGCAGCGCCACCAGGATCAGGGCATTAAGCCTGGACATTGGCGACCCCTGCCCACGGGCGACGGAACGCCGCGTCCTGCGCGTGCAGCTTGGAGTGATCGGAGAGGAGCTTGCGCAGCGCCTCGCGGCTCACTTTGACGGTGGTCGAGGTCTGGCGCGTGCGCTCCAGATCGGCATGCAGGCTCTCAAACTCGGCTTGGCTCAGTTCCAGTGCGGTCGGCTTGCTCATGTTGCCCTCCCAAGGCTCTCAGTGATGGTCCAAGGATGCCGGAGCGTGCGGCCCCGGCATCTATCGACCGTCAATGCTTGGCGTGGTGATCGTCCAGGCGCTTGGCGAGTTCCATTAACTCCTGCCGCGCCGCCTGCTTGCCCTTCTCGGTGCCGTTTTCTAGGCACGCGATGTAAATCTGCATGGCTGCGGTCCAGGTCGGGGCGATGTTGATCGTGCCGATCTTGGTCTTGGTCTGCGTCTGCTGTTCCATGGCTTATGCCTCCAATTGCATTTGGGTGGGTTCTTTCTCACGGCCCGTCGGCTCGCCGAACGCTTCCGTGAGGTTCATGTCGATGCTTTCCAGGTCGGTGATCGCGTCATCAAGGGTGCTGATGCCCTCCTGAGCCTTCTCGGCCTTGTCGCCCATCGACAGGTTTTCCGGCAGGTTGTAGTAGATGCCCTGCTCTATGTCGCGCACCTGCTCCAGCACGGCACGGGCGGTGTTGATCTGGCTCATGGCCCAGCGGATCGCCTTCCGACGCTTCTCGTTCATGGCTCAGTTCCCCTTTTTCACGGTCAGGATGTTGTGCTGATCCTCGCGGACCACGATGTAGCCGGCGGCGCGCAGGGTGTTCTCAGCCGCTTCCAGCACGGCGCGCGGCGGGAATGGTGGATAGACGCCCACCCAGACGGATTTATGCGAGTGGAAGCGCACCCAGGTATTCGGGACGCCCCGCAGGACGCCCTTCACCTCTTTGATGATCGGGCGGATCGGCATGCTATTCCCCCTTCCGGGAGACGTAGAAGCAGCCGCCGAAGCTGAACCCTGGCAGGAAATTGCAGCGCCAGAAGAACAGCCCGCCGTTGCGCTTGGTGGCCAGCCGGCTCACGCCATGCGCCAGGACAGCGCACAGCGGGAGGCCGACCAGGGACAGCCCTTTGAGGATGACGAGCGTATCCATCAGAGGTAGCCCCGCGACAGGACGAAGAAGGGGACGCAGATCAGGAAGCGCCCGCCCCAGCTTTCAATGCGATGGTGGTAGAAGTGCTGACCCAGCGCGAGGCGCCATGCCCCAAAGCGCAGATCAATCGGCGGATTTAAGCGGATTTTCATGGTGTAGCCCTCCCAAGGCGTTGTGGTAACGAGACTTTACACCCGGAAGGGGATATGTTTCAAGCTGAAACGTGACCCCCAGATATTGGGGCGAGTTTTCCACAGCATTCAACCCCTTGCGCTCCCGAGGTAAAAACACGTAGGAATATGACACCATGCAATTCGGTCCGCCGAGTTCATGCTTTCATGTTCAAGCCTCCCTGTTGACTTGCTCGCTGCCAACCCCTCCCGGACAGGCGGCGCGATCCCCCGGCCCCCTCCCTCCCAAGGCAGTGGCCGGGGGTTTTTTTTGCCCGAAAGGCCAACCGCAACATGGCTAAAAAGCCCACGCGGCGCGCTATCAAGGCCCCACAGCCCAAAGCCCCCACGCCGGCCGAGGCTGACGGCGCCACAAAGCGCCTCGCCGCCCTCATGGCGTTCCACCAGACCACAAAGGGACGTGCCGATCAGGCCCCCAAGCCCGATTACATGGCATGCAATCACTGCGTCGAGCCGAAGGTTTGCTCATTCGAGGAACGCTGCGCGCATCCGAAGATGGCCGACCTCCCCGTCCCCGCACCCCCTGGACGCCCCACCACATACACCGAGGAGCTTGCTGCCTCCCTTCTCCAGTGGATGACAGAAGGAGGCTCATGCGCTTCATGGTGCGCCCAAGAGGGATACCCGAAGGTTTCGACCGTGTTCGGGTGGATGAATGCCCGCCCGGAGTTCTCGAAAGCCTACGCGCATGCACGCGAAGCCCAGGCCGACGCGATTTTCGACCAAGCCCTTGATATCGCTGACAATTCCGTTGACGATTGGATCGAGACGAAAGACGGCCCGCGCTTCAACGGTGAAGCTGCCCGCCGCTCGCAGATCAGGATCGACACACGGCTGAAGGTCGCCGCCCGGCTGAACCCGCGCAAATACAGCGAGAAGCTGGACTTGGTGATCGATGACAAGCGGCCCAGCACGGCCGAGGGACGCGCCGCCCGGATCGCCGAACTGCTGGCAATGGGCGCCAAGACCGATGATTCCAGCGGGGTTTGACCTCTCCCGGCTCGATCCAGAGCAACAAGAGGAGCTTCTGCGCCTCCTGGAGGAGGAGAAATTCTACCGGGAACGTAGGTTGTTGTTCACAATCTACCCGGAAACCGGCCCTTTGCGTCGGGAACTCTATCCTAAGCACATGGAGTTCTTCAAAGCCGGGGCGACATACCGCGAACGGTGCGCGATCTGCGCCAACCGCATCGGCAAGACGTTCGGCATGGGCGGTTACGAGGTCACGCTGCACCTCACCGGAGAGTATCCCGATTGGTGGCCCGGCCGGCGCTTCACCAAGCCCGTGAGGGTGTGGGCGGCCGGCAAGACCAACGAGACGACCCGCGATATCGTCCAGGTGACGCTGCTGGGCGACGTGACCAGCCACGGTTCCCGCAAGGTGACGACCGGAACTGGCATCATTCCAGGCGACAACATCGGCCTCATCACCTGGAAGCAGGGTGTTGCCGACCTCATCGACACTGTGAAAATCCGCCACAAATCAGGCGGTTGGTCGCTGTTGGGGCTGAAGTCCTACCACCAGGGGCGCGGCAGCTTTGAAGGCACCGCCCAGGACGTGATCTGGCTGGACGAGGAACCGCCGCTGGACGTCTACGGCGAGTGCCTGATCCGCACCGCGACCACGAACGGCATCGTTCTCATCACCTTTACGCCGCTCGCCGGCATGTCGGAGGTCGTCAAGTCCTTCCGGCCCAAGGCTGACGTCGGCGCCGAGTGGTAACGAACAAGGACGGTAAATGAAGCCGCATCATGAGGCATGGCTGACCGCGCATCCCGAGCGGTCGGCGGATTGGCTGCGCGAAAAGCTCCGGGAAGGTTTCGACATCCACCACCTGGATGGCAATCACGACAACAACGACCCGTCAAACCTCGTACTGATCGATGGGTCTGATCACATGCGGCTGCATGGCGGACGGATGCTGCGCCGTCTTGGCCCTCCCCAGAACAAGAACGGGCGACGGGGCAAGAACCCGCGCACGGCTGGCCTGCCGGATGGACGCAAAATCATCGTGTTCCGGGGTGAGCGCGAGCGGGAGGCGATTGACCGCTTCCTCCGCAACCCAGGGCACAACGCATTCCGTCTCGTTAACGAATAGAGGATCACGCAATGGCCAAGGTTTACGTCGAGGGCTTCACCCAGCTTGCCAAGGACCGCAACACCTACCAAATGTCGGTCCCGCTCGATCCGCCAGTGTTCCAGGACATTCTCGACACCACCTCGGGTGCTGACTTCACTGCCGCGCTGCCCGACACTGTGACCATGGTCCGCGTCCACACCGACGGGATCGTGTCCCTCAAGATCGGCGCGGGCGTGACAGCGACGGTCAATGATGGCCGAATGGCCGCCGGCCAGACCGAGTATCGTGGTATTCAGGCTGGTGCGGGGCATCGAGTCTCCGCGATCACCAACACCTAACCGGGAGACGACCCATGATGGGAATGAGCGGGGCGAACGCCTCGGACTTCGACAAAGCACTCAGCCTGCTGGCGGCGCTGTCCGACCCGAAGGCCCTTGCCGACCGCATTGCCGCGATCCGTGACGCCGAGGCCCAGGCCCAGGCCGCGATTGCCCAGGCTGCGGCCGACGCCAAGACGACCGAGGAGCTTCGCACGCTGTTCGAGGTCGAGCGTAACCAGCGTATCGCCAACCTCGACGCCCGCGAGGGCGAGATTACCGCCCGCGAGAACGACCTCAATCGCCAGCGCGCCGACCTCCAGCGTGACAAGGACGCCTGGGTCATGGTCGATGCCGCGCTCAAGGACGACCGCAAGAAGCTGGAACTGGCCAAGGCGCTGCATGCTGCCGAGGTGACGAAGGCCGAGGACGCCATCTTTGCCCGCAACTCGGCGCTGGATGCACGCTCGCTGAAGCTCGACGCCAAGGAGCAGGAGCTTGACGCCCGCGATCTGGCGCTGATCGACAAGGAGACGGCGCTGGCAGACCGCATCAAGCTGCTGAACGAGGCGACCCGCCCGGTGCGCGAGGGCTGATCATGTTCGATATGCAGCCGATCCAGGAGGCAGAAGCCTTCGCCCGCCGTGCCGACGCTCTGACCCTGCTGGCTGCTGAAGCCCGTGGCCAGATCGCGACCGCCAACGCCCGCATGCAATTGCTGAGTGACGAGCGCACGCGGCTGGACGAGCAATTGGCCCAGATGCGCCGCGCTGCCGAGGAGATTAATGCCCGGCAGAAGGCCCAGGACAATTACAAGGCGCTCCTCGATGGGCGCGAAGCTGCCCAGAATGCGCGTGACGGGGAGCTTGATGCGCGCGAGGACGCCATTGCCGGCCGTGAGATTGCCCTCGACCGTCGCCAGATCGACCTCGACATGCGCGAGAACGACCCGCTGACCTACCGCGACAAGATGGCCGACCGCGCCAACGGTGGCTGATGCCTGAACTCCTCCGGGTGGCCGAACTCATGAACCCACGCAATGCGGTGAGTGAGAGCGTCCCCCCGGACCCAGGCGATCCGTGTGCTGTGGGCCAGCTTGATTTCACGCTGGAATGCCAATCGGCCCATATCATCACGGCGGGGTTCTAAATGTCGCTGACCGTTAAGGACTCTGCCGGCTCAACGCAGACCATGAAAACGACCCTCGATGGGTCGAGCCAACACGTTGCCCACCACCACGTAGACACTTCCGCTCTGCCGACCGGCGCCGCGACCGAGGCCACACTCGCCGCTATCGATACCGCGCTCGCTTCCATCGCCACGGAATCGACGCTCAACTTCCTCTATGACCTGTTCAATACGGGCGCTCCGCTCATCACGACGCAGGGCAACCAGCTTCACGACGGCCCGCTTGGTGGCAGCTTCTACCCCGTCACCATGGGCGGGCGTGCCAGCGCGGCGGCGCCGACGGCGGTTTCGGCTGATGGCGACAGCGTGGCAGCTTGGTTCCTGCGCAATGGCGCCCAGATGGTCGGCATTGTCGATGGCTCCGGCTCGCAGATCACCAGCTTTGGCGGCGGCACGCAGTATACCGAAGGCGATGTTGACGCCACGATCACGGGTAACGCCCTGATGTACGAGACTGCCGCCAACACTTTGGCGGTCGTCGGCGAGACGCAACCGCTGCCGGTTTTCGTCGATTTCATCAACAACACCGTCGATGTGAATGTGGTCTCTGGCTCTGCCGCCGGCACCGAATACACCGAGGGCGACATTGATGCGTCGATCACCGGCACGGCCATCATGTATGAGGGATTTGGTGACGACCTGTTTGCGGTCGGCGAAAGCACGCCGCTTCCGGTCAATATCAAGACCGCCGTGCAACTTGGCGTCTATTCGACCATCGGTGTGGACGATCAGAACTTCAACAGCGGTGACAGCCTGTGGGGTATGGGCGCGGTGCGAACCGACACCATGGCAACGCTTACCCAGGCTGATGGTGACTGGAACCCGCTCCGCACGGACAGCCAAGGCGCCCTTCGCGTCAACGTGAACCTCACCACGATCAATGGCCACGCCGTCCAAGAGCCGTTCAACGGCGCCATCTACGCCTCGATCCTCGACGGGACGGGCAACAACTACCTCTCGGCGGGCAACTCGACCAACTCCACCGGCTCCGGCATCTATCCGGCAGCGATGCTGGCGCAGTTTGATGACACGACGCCGAACGTGCCGACCGAAAACCTCTTCGCCAACCTGCGTATGTCGTCGCGCCGCGAGCTTTATGTCCAACTTCGCGATGCAGCGGGCAATGAGCGCGGCCTGAACATCGACGCCTCCGGCCTGATCGGCGTCACGGACGGCGGCGGCGCTCTCACCGTCGATAACGGCGGCACCTTCGCTGTCCAGGCGGCGCAGTCCGGCACATGGAACGTCGGCACCGTCACGACGCTGACCAGCATCACCAACGCGGTCACGGTTTCGCAGGCCACAGCCTCGAACCTCAACGCCCAGGTTGTTGGCAACGCGGCGGCGGCTGGTGCTGACAGCGGCAACCCGGTCAAGATCGGCGGCGTCGGTCGCACCGCGAACCCGACGGCTGTTACCAACGGCCAGCGTGTGAACGCGAGCTTCGATGATCTGGGTCGGCAGGTGGTGGTGGTCGGTCAGGTGCGCGACCTCATCACCGACGCCACGACCACAATCGCCTCGTCCTCGTCGGAAACGACGATCCTGGCGGCTGCGGCCTCGACTTTCCACGATCTGACGCTGCTGGTGCTGACCAATGCCACGGCCACCGCTGTTTCCTGCACCATCAAGGACGGCACGGCTGGCACGACCCGCATGATTGTCGATCTGGCGGCGAACGGCGGCGCCGTGATCCCGTTCCCGCGCCCGCTGAAGGCGGCGGCGAACAACACCAACTGGACTTGCACGCTCTCATCGGCCGCCGTCACCGTCCATATCTTCGCGCAGGCTGAGAAGAACGTCTAATGACCACCCGGCTCTACTTTGAGCGAGGGCTGACACCTGATTTGTCGCCCTCCTCATGGTCGGCTGGGTGGAATAAGACGAGCGGCGGCGTCACCTCATGCCTGACGCGGGCAAAGCGGGCCTCGACACTCAACGCCGACACCGTTGCCGGCAATGGATCGTCCGGTCATTTCGTCGCGACCGGCCGATATGTGTCAGGGCCGCTCAAGGCGCAGACGATCTCCGGCAATATCTCCGGTCGAATTGCTGGCTTGGAGACGAATGACACTGACGACTACACGCTGGCTGTTGCGATCAAGGTCATCAAGGCGGATGGCACTGATCGCGGCGCGCTTCTCGCTGCAACAGCGTCGGATGACACCTCGGCACAGCCGCCGGAGTTCATCACCGCACTAACCAAAAACCGGAAAATCCGGGACGTCAGCGAAAATACGAGCGTCGCTCTTTCAAGCCTCGCGGTTTCGGATGGCGACCGCCTTGTGGTTGAGCTTGGCTATCGCCAGGGAAGTACATCGACGGCCAATGGCACCATCGTCACTGGTACGAGTGCCGGAACCGACCATGGCGATGACGAAACAGCGGGCGGCGCAACAGCAGACCCGTGGATTGAGTTCGACACCGATATCACCATGCGGGACATGCCGACCTATCTTGGGTCGTCGTCAAACCCAGCCGATAGCTCCGGCGCGGTTCAGACCGCCAATCCGGTTTCTGTGGTGCCGCCGTCGGATATGCAAGCCGGCGATCTGGTTGTCCTCATCGGCCAAGAGCGCGCAACTGCCTCGACCCTCGCGATCAGCCAAGCGGGCGGGCAAACCTGGAACTCTCTTACCGCCATCGGCACAACGAGCGTCACGGCGCGCGTGTTCTGGTGCATCTACAATGGCACCTGGAGCGCAAACCCATCCGTCAGCTTTACAGGCACCACCTGTAACTCTGCCGTGATGCACGTATTTCGCGGCTCTGGGTCGGATAGCAACTACGCTTGGGGCATCGACGTTGCTCAGGTCGAACTGGATATCGCCGCTGCGGCAACGCAGACGATCATCGGGCAGACGAGCCTCACTGTGGCGGCTCTTACTGTGGCTGGCTGGTTCACGGCCGATGACAATACGTGGGGATCGATTTCCGGCACCGGCTGGGTGGTTTCTGGTGACGCTCAATATCGCAACACCTCCGGCACCGATCAGTCCTGCACCTTCGCCCACAAGATTCAGGCTGCGGCCGGCGCCACCGGCAACGTGGCCAAGACGCAGTTGACCCTCGGCAATGACGCAGCGACGACCTTCATTGTGACGTTCAAGCAGAATGAGCCGGCGGGACCACCGCCAGCAGCCGTCGCTAATGCCATGATGATGATGGGAATGGGTGTGTGATGCTGACCGAGGAGCAAATTCGCAAGCTGATCACACGCGGCGAGTATGGAAGCACCAAGGCGACAGCCGACGTGCTGCGCTCGCTGACCGATCTGTTCGGTGGTGAACTGCCGGCGGACTTCCAGGCGGCGATCCTGGCGCTCGTCGCTGGGCTTTACCGGGAAGTGCTGACCGCCAACCGCACCTACTATGTGCGAACCGACGGCAGCAACTCGAACGACGGCCTCGCCAACACGGCACAGGGCGCTTTCCTCACGCCCCAGAAGGCGTGGGATACGATCCAGAACAACCTCGACCTTGCCGGCTTCTCGGTCACGGTGCGCCTCGGCGACGGCACCTATACTGCCTCGCTGAATTGCCTCGGGCCTGTGCAGGGTCAGGAAATCGCGTCAAGCGTGACGTTCCGCTCCGACAGCGGCGACAACACGGCCTGCATCATCAGCGTCACCAGCGGGAATGCGCTCGCGGTGACGACGGGCGCCAAGCTTTTCATCCGCGATATCAAGCTTGAGACGACCGGATCGGGATCAGATTGCATCCTGGTCACGGACCCCGGCTCGACCGTGCAGATGACCAACCTGAATTTCGGTGCCGCCGTTCGCTACCACATGGAATTGCGGCGCGGCGCTCTGTTGCAGCAGTTCTCCGGCTACTCGATCACAGGCGGCGCTGGCCGCCACGTCTTTGCGACCACCAATGCCATCGTTGAGTTTGACAGCACCGGCACCGTCACACTGACGGGCACGCCGGCCTTCACGTACTTCTTCCGCGCGACCGTCTGCGCTGCGGTCTACATCAACAACGCTCGCGTCACCTGGAGCGGTGCGGCGACCGGGCAGCGATATTTCGTGTCGAGCAACGCGGCCATCGATACCGACGGCGGCGGCGCCTCGTACCTCCCCGGCAATGCCGCCGGCTCAAATGACAGTGGAAATGGCTTCTATGGCTGACACCAGCAACGTCGAAATCTTGCCGATCTGGAACAACCGTGCGTCTGCTGCCGACCGGCTGCGCGAACTGGCTGTGATGGCCGACAAGCACCCCGGACGCTTCGAGCGCGTGGTGATCGGCTATCAGGGCAACGACCCAGATACAGGCCGCTACCTGATCAGCTACGCATTCGCGAACTGCAACACCATCGAACTGCTCGGGCTGCTCGATCTGGTCCGCAATGAAGTGGTCAAGGTGACGACGCATGGGTGAGGTCACGGAGTCCAAATACACCGTGACAGCCGGATGGGACGACGTTCCGCACCTGGACGAGAAAACCAAGGGCGAATTGCTCGCCTCGACACCGCCGTACCTGCGCGAGGCCCGCTCCAAGGGCATTCCGACGCTCGGCTCCGGCGCGATCTACCCGATTTCAGAGCGCGAAGTGATCGTGGACCCGTTTGTGATCCCCGGATACTTCCGCCGCGTCTACGGATTGGACGTGGGCTGGCGCCGTACCGCCGTGGTGTGGCTCGCCTACGACCAAGGGAACGATATCGCCTATGCCTACGCCGAGCATTATCGCGGTGAGGCGGAACCGAGCATCCATGCGACCGCCATCAAGGCGCGCGGTGAGTGGATTCCGGGCGTGATCGATCCCGCTGCGCGCGGTCGTCTCCAAGATGATGGCAAACGGCTGTTCGCGATGTACCAGGAGCTTGGCCTCAACATTTCGCTCGCCAAGAACGAGGTCGAAGCCGGCCTTTATGCCGTCTGGGAACGCCTCTCGACCGGGCGCCTCAAGATTTTCAAGACCATGCAAAACACCCTCTATGAGTACCGGGGCTATCACCGGGACGAGAAGGGCAAAATCGTGAAGGAGGACGATCACGCGATGGACGCTTTGCGTTACGCCGTGCTGGCCCTTGAACTTTCCCAGGTGAAGCCCGTCCAATCGATTGGGTGGGACTTTGGGGCCGGCGATAAGGAGGCCGGTTACTAATGCTCTCTCAAGCGACTGAAAATTTCAGCCCGGAACAGCAGCCAGACAGCGCCTCGCCGGTCAAAGTTGCCACCGCCATGATTGTCAGCCGCCTTGAGCGCGAAGCTGACGACCGCGTGATGCGCCGCAACCTTGTCGAAAAACGCTGGATCGCTGATATCGAGCAATATCACGGGGAATACGACCAGACGATTGAGCAGAAGTTGGAGGCACGCGAGAAATCCAGCCTGTTCATCAACCAGACCCGCCCCAAGACCAACGCATGCGCCGCCCGCCTCTCGGACATGCTGTTTCCGACCGACGATAACAATTGGGGCATCAAGCCGACACCTGTCCCGGAGCTTGCGCGCGGGGCACAGGAGGCCGTTGACGGCGCCGCTGGCGCTGCCGGCCAAGCCAATCAGGCCCTCAAGCAGGGCGATCCGCAGCAGGCAGAGGTCATTGCCACCGCCGGCAACCAACTCGCCGACGTCGGCGCCAAGATGAAGGCGCAAATGGACGCCGCCAACAAGGCGTGTGACTCCATGGCCGACGAAATCGAAGATCAGCTTCGCGAGTGCAATTACGCCATCCAGGCGCGCGACATGATCGATGACACCGTGAAGATCGGAACCGGCGTCATGAAAGGCCCGGTCGCCTCCATGGATCGCGCTCGTCGCGCCTGGGAGCAGGGCGATAGCGGCTACAATTTGAGCTACAAGCAAGACCCGCGACCGGCTTACTACCGCGTGGACCCGTGGTCATTCTTCCCGGACAGCGATGCGCGCACCGTCGAGGAGAGCGAAAGTTTCTTTGAGCGCCACCTGATGCGCGCCAAAGACCTCCGTCGTCTCGCCAAGCAGCCCGGTTTCGACCCGGACGCTATCCGCGCTGTGCTGAAACAGGCGCCGTCGCGCAATCTGCCGTCCTATTTGGCCGATCTGCGCAACATCACGGGCGAGAACCAAGCGCCGACCGACAAGATGTTTCAGGTTTGGGAGTATCGCGGCCCGATCACGTCGGAAGAACTGATTACCATTGCTCAGCATATGGGCCGCCAGGAGTTGGCCGACGACTACGCCGAACCTGATCCGCTCATGGAGGTGCAGGTTGTCATCTGGTTCTGCCAGGGCGAACTGCTGAAGTTCGGCGTCCACCACATGGACAGCGGCGAACCGATCTATTCGGTCTACAACCTGGAGAAGGACGATAGCTCGATCTGGGGCTATGGCATCCCGTCGCTGATGCGCGACAGCCAGAAGGCCATGAACGCCGCGTGGCGCATGATGATGGACAATGCGGCGCTCGCTTCTGGCCCGCAGATCGTCATCAACTCGCAGCACGTCGATCCGGCTGACAAGAAATGGGTTCTCGGTCCGCGCAAGGTGTGGATCAAGAAGCCGACGGCCCCTGCCGGCCAGCCGGTGTTTGAAACCTACGAAATCTCGATGCACCAAGCCGAGCTTGCCAACATCATCATGCTGGCCAAGCAGTTCATCGATGACGAAACGAGTATTTCGACCCTGGCGCAGGGTGAGCAAGGCGCCCACACGACCCAGACCGCCCAGGGCATGGCGATCCTGATGAACGCGGTGAACGTCGTGTTCCGCCGCTTCGTGAAGAACTTTGACGACGACATTACCGTGCCGAACATTCGCCGCCTCTATGACTGGAACATGCAGTTCTCAGAGAAGGACTACATCAAGGGCGACATGGAAGTTGACGCGCGCGGTACGTCGGTCCTGCTGGTGCGCGAACTCCAGGCTCAAAACCTTCTGGTCCTGGCCAACATGACCGCCCATCCGATCCTCGGCATGCTGCTCAAGGCCGCTCCGGTGGTCCGCAAGCTGTCTCAGTCCATGATGATCCCGCCCGATGAGATTGTGAAAACGGACGAGGAATTGAAGCAGGAAGCTGCCATGGCGGCCAAGCAGGGCGAGAAGCCGGACCCGGAAATGATGAAGCTCCAGGTTCAGATGCAGATCGCCGAGAAGGAAAACGAAACCCGTGTCGCTGTTGCCAACATGCAGCGTGAGACGGAGTTGGTGAAGCTCGCACAGACCAGCAACATGGGCCTGGAGGAATTGCGCGCCATGATCATGGATAAGCGCGAGGAGCGCCAATCCAAGGAGCGCATGTTCGCCGCCGAGGCCGCCATCGAGGCCAGTAAGCCCAAAGAACAACCGGGCCAAGGCTCCGGGGGCTACTTCTCACAATGATCGAAGCAACATCGCAGACCTGGATCGCCGTTCGGAAAGCCGCCGAAGGGATGATCGAGGTTGACCGCTCGGCACTTGAAGCGCGCGGCCTTCCAGATGTTGACACCGAATACCTGCGGGGCCGCATCGCAGCCCTCAAGGATGTTTTGGACCTCACCAAGCCACCAATCGACATGGAAAGCGGTCCAATTCCGTCGTAACCGGCCAGCGTCACCGACGCGCGCCATTGAATAGGTGAAGTTATGCAGATTGACGACCAGAACACCGCCGATGATCTTGAAGCTCAGAAAATGTGGGACGACCTCGACAAGCAGGACGCCGGTACGGCTACCGAAAGTCAGGAAAAGACCACGACCGAGGTGAAAACCGACGGTGATCCGGCCGACAACAACGCGGAGCGCGCTGAAGAAGCCAACTCCGACACTCAGCAGACGCCCGCCGGCAGCGAAACGCCGGCAGATATTTGGGCTAATGCCACCGAGGAGCAGCGGAGCGCCTTCGAGGCCATCCGTAAAGAGAACGAGACGACCAAATCCAACTGGAAACGTATGTCGGGTACGGTTTCGTCGTATCAGCGTCAGATCGATGACCTGAAACGTCAGATTCAACCCGCTTCCCAGGAGGGCAAAGCCGACGAGAAGAAGGGCGACGACGCCGACAAGGCCGATGAGTCCATTCTCGATGATCCTGAGTTTACGCAGGCCGCCGACGATTACCCGGAGGTCTTTGGGCCGGTGAAAAAGGCAATTTCGATCCTTGAACGCCGCACCAAGACCGCGATTGATCGTGCAGACCGCGCCGAACGTGAACTGAGCGGCATTTCGCAGGAACGCCGCGATGCAACCCTCGAAGTCCAAGCACAGATTGTGGCTGAGGCGCATCCCGACTATTCCAGCATCGCCGGCTCGCAACAGTTCGCTGACTGGTACAAAACCCAGCCGCGCCTCGTCCAAGACGGGGTTCAGCGCAATGCGAAGCGTATCGTGGACGGCAGCGAGGTCGCCTACATCGTTGACCTCTACAAAAGCTCTACCGGCATTAAGACCGAGACGACCAAACAGCCCTCATCGGGCAAAACCCCCACCAGCGGCACCGATCCGCGCCGGAAACACCAGCTTGAATCCGCATCAACACCGTCCAGCCGTGGCCCTGCCAAGGTCCAGGGTGGCGTGCCTGATGATGAGCAGGCTGCGTGGGAATATTTCGAGCGCATGGATCAGGAAAAGCAAAAGAATTAACAACAAAAAATACTGTAATATTAAATCAAAAGAAAATGGAAGAATATTTACATCAAAATAGAAATGATTTAAATCCAAGTGATTTAGATCTTCAAACAGTAATTCATATAATATATAATTCAGAAAAAGTATATACAGGAAGATATCATGGTATGATTTTTTCCAGAAGTTTAGGAATTCCATATAGTACAATGGGAATGGGTACAAATAAAGTATTATGGGAAGAACCAGATAGTTCAGACACATATGAAAATAGTTTGAAAAATATAGAATATTTACGAAAATATCTTAATTTAAAAAATGTTGACTTAAGAATTTAAATTATAATAATATAAATGAAATTATATAATGTATGGGATGCGTCACGACAAGTATTGAGTATATATAATGAAGAACCATTACATATAAATATTGAATATTCTGATAAAATGTCAAGAACATCACAATCACTTGTAGATGTAAATATATATAAATCGTTATTAAATTTAAAAACAAAATATACTAATTGGGAAGAACAATTGGAGAGAGTGAATCCTTATAAACATGTATGTGATTATACATTCAAAGAAATATTAGAATTTTCAGAAATTAAATTTAATAGTTTATTACATATAGGTTCAAAAGATAATGAAATTGAAAACATAATTAAAAATAAAGATTTTTATTCAACAAGTTCATTATTTAAAGAATATTATGATCAATATGGTTATTCTAGATCGGAAGAGCGTCGTGTAGGGAAA
>ERZ650308.789-NODE-789-length-17143-cov-7.259773_pt1 | contig 17143 bp, 21 predicted proteins | sample MGYA00376244_ERZ650308 | MGnify/ENA primary metagenome ERZ650308 (study PRJEB26733, sample SAMN07839295) | wastewater metagenome | biome: small river; feature: stream; material: water | place: USA: North Carolina | collected 2016-04-26 ... | reverse complement strand
GCAGGCACTGTGTACGTTGTATTAGCGTCTGTAACAAATTGATAACGGCTGTTAGTGATTGATGTGTATGTTGTTTCTGCTGTAGCTGTTGTCAGATATGTACTTGCGGCTGTGGCAGAAGTTAAGTAGCCACTTAAATCAACAACCAACACATAACTCCCACCCTCAAACTTATAGTGCTTATTTGTGTCCTCGTCATATACAATACAACCTTCAGGTAAGGCGTAGAACACCCATGCACCTGCTACTCGTGCAGCGAGCTTGTTGTTTTTTCCTGCAAAGTCACCACTACCTGTGGTTACAATATAACGTGTACCGTCTGTAGTGACAACAGGACTAGCTACAAAATCTAACACTGAAATGTTGATTGTAGCTCCAAGTTGTACTAAGTTGGAGTCCATACCTGTGTTCCAGTTATCTTCCCCTAATGTCCACCCATATTTCAATCCGCTAATTGGGTCTGTTAATGCTGTCATAATGTCCTCGTTTTAATGTTATGCGCTTACTAATTCATAAGAGACACAAATTGGAATAGGTATAATACTTCCTATGCTACTAAGCCCTCTTAGAAAGTATTCTTGTAATGGTGTTAATGTGACGTAGTATGTAATCACTAAATGTGCATTACCAACTTCTTCTATTAGACAATCATTTGTCTCTAATATGAAGTTAAGTGCATTCATCACACCTTGAGGTGTTGTGTTAGATATATTAGCTGCAATTCTAGCTCTGATTAAGAATCGGTATGTATCATCATCTACTTCAAAAGACGTGCCGTTAACATCAGATACAGATTTAAAGTAGCCGCCTATCCCTACATCTGCTGTTGTACCAAATGTCTTCGCAAGGGGTGCGCCATCAAAACCAAAATAAGGGAATAATGTAAAGTCCACTAACACTCTAGGTTGTCCTACAATATCCCCTATCACATCTAATTGAACACCAACAGCATTGTCTAAGTCTCTTAGTTGTTTTAAGTCTTTAAACGCTGTTTGTAGTTCTTCTATCTCTTGCATTACAATCTTAACGTAGGCATCAAAAACGGGTTTATCTTTAAATTGTTGTGTGTATCTACTTCTTGCTACAGTGAGATAGTCTGTTTCCACAAAAGGAATCATGTTTCCTCCTTAGACAAAAGAGATACTAATGTTTGATGCCGACAAATTGGCAATCTCATTAAAATCAACAACAATGTTTGTTGTGCCTGTTGGTGTAGGTGTGTCTCCTATAGTTAAACTACTAACATAGAAACCACTTGTTGCACTATTTATTGGTGTATATAACCTACTATATAGTACAGACTCTCCAATGCCAAAACCTGAGATATACTCTACTAATGCGTTAGAGATTAACTGGTTGCCGTTTGTATGGAATGTATCATCTTTGACAAGAGCCATAGTGATGTAGATTTCTTTATTTGTTGGTCTGTCAAAAGATATATCGTGTAATACACCTGCACTGTCAGCGATAGCAACTGTTGTACTGCCATAACTTAGTATACCTGCTGGCTTGTTATTCCATATTGCTTGTGCAATCTCTGCATCTGTTCCACCTAGTACAATAGGATAGAAGCTATGTGCAGGTACAGGAGGAGATACAAAACCTGTATCTGTTTCGTTCTCATAAATAACAACTTGTCTGACACCATCTAACACTAACACAGCAGCATAGATTGCTTCGTATGTATTACTACCATCTTGGAATTTAGCCCTCAAGAATCTGTGTCTTAATTCAGCATCAGTCTCTAAGATTGTACCTACAATTCCTGCAAATGGGTTAGTCACACTTTCCCAGCCAACTAAAGGTGTTTGGATTGTTGTGATAGTGTTTTCATCTTGTGTTATAACACCAGTCTCTGTGCAAGATGCTAAAGTTGCTTTCTTTGCTTTAGATATTGTGAATTGACCTAATGATGCAAAGTCACAATTATAATCTTGGTTGACTTCTTGTACCCATAGGTTATTGCCATCTATCAACCCACTAATATAAGCAGCATGAGAAGTGTTTATCTTGTTTGCAAGTCCTGTAACAATACTTGAAGCTGTTGCAGACACACCAGAAGTATAAGACACAGTAACAGGGGTGGAATTAACACCAAGCACCTTATAAGTGAAAGAATAAACAGTAGAGTTTGCAACAGAAGTAGGCGTAACATAGATACCAACTGCATCATTCTCATCTAATAATACACTCTCTTGAAATTCAAATACTCTGTTTTGGTCTGAACGTACATAACTGCCTGTAGGAATTGTTACACCATAAGTGCCTGTGTTCACCAACAATGCCTGTGTTGCCGTTGCTGTATTTCTCGTAACACCACCAATAGCGCATAATTGTTCTAAAGCCACACCTGTTGCTGTTGTAATACTAAAAGCATTATAAACTTCTTGAGATGTTTCCCATAACTCTGTTAAAGGGGAGGCAACAATCTGTATCCATCTTCCTAACACTGAATTGTTAGATGTGTCTAATACATCACCACTTGTTAAAAAAGACGAGAACTCTACATCTGCTTTAGATTTAAGAGAAGTGATGATGTCATTAAGACGTTTGGTTGTGTACCCTGTACTTGTTAATCCTGCCATGCTATATTATTCCTTACACACTGAGGGAGGCAGAGCTATAAAAACCGTCTCTTGTCTTAACCTCGAAAACTAAACTGTACACCCTTGTTTGTTGGTTGAGTGTGCTATTAAAACTTGTTATCTGTAAAACTTCTCTCTCTTTAAGAATTTCAGATTGAAATATTGCATCCACAGATTGCTTGCTTCTATTCTTACCAAAGATTTGTCCGAAGTAGTCAACACCTATTGTGCCGTCTAAGAACCACTCACCAAAGAATGTCTGTAATTTAATCTTTATTCTTTGTGCTAGGTTTTCACTTGTAGTTGTTGTAAACTGACTACCCATTCTTCGTATTGTGCTAGATACGGCTGAGGCTGCACTTGATTGACCATAAGCCATTCCGTACCCATAGCCATAGCCACTATCATAGGTTGTTGCCATAATATCTGTAGTAGATACAACACCAAAAACAACATCACCTGTCGCACTGTCTATTTTAATATCCATTCATTACCTCACTTAAACAGGGAAATCTATACTACAAGAGGCAATTTCATTTTTCTTTTTATTGATAGTGTCAATCAAGTCAACACTTGCTGCTGTTATGGCTGCTAGTTGTAGTTGATATGTTGTTGAAGGGGTTAGCATAGGTTTCAAAAAGTCGTTTATAAATCCTGTAATCCAATCTATAACCTTTTGAGGGTCTGTAGGTATTTCTAATAGTGCTGCCAAAGGAGTAAACTTTGCTATTTGTGCTAGGATTGCATCTTTTTCTGCATCAATAGTCTCCATCACACTTGTTGTAACTTCTTGCAATTGTTCACAAGTGTTGCAAGACTCTACCCTTGCTTTAAGGCTATCTATCTGTTCAGTATTTATAACACTGCTACCTTGAGGGTTCATAATACCACCTAAAAAATGTTTGTAATTATACCACCTGAAACAGATACAACTTGACCTGTAGGTGTTGTGAAAGAGCCTGTAGCCCCTACACCAACAGATAGTGAACTACTTGTGCTTACAGATGTTTCTATTTTGACATGGCTTCCGTTCACAACACACTCACCGTTTGATTTTAACCTTACTTCGCTCTCTGTTTCACCTATGCCATTTGTAAGTATCACATCTTCACTAGAGTATTTAAACTGTTTGTTACTACTAGGTGTCTTACTAAAAGGGAATACACAGGGTATGGCCACAGCGTCTCTTATATTAAAAGACCGCTCATCAATAGGGTCATGGGGTGTTGTAGCACCTGCCTTAAACACATCAATGTTAGACTTATTAAACACCACTAACACTGTGTCGCCTTGAACGATAGGGAACACTACCCCACCAACACTTGAACAAGGGAATAAAACAGGCACAGACAGAATAGCAGGGTACTCTTGTACCTCGCCATCTTTGTATTGTTTGTTAATTAACGGTTGTACATCAACTCTAGCTTCTTCTAAGTCTCTCACTTGTGTAACAACACATAGCAAAGCTGTATAATGCCCTGCTAGTCTATAGTCAATTTGAGCATCAACTAATTGTTCTAACGTCCATTCCATTAGTTTAGCCCCTCTACATTGTCAAGATATAGCTCACAAGTCCAATCACCCTGCCTGTTATCGCCCTTGTATTTAACTGTTCTAACACGGTATGTACCTGATAGCTCAGTAGCCTGTGTTGATTCTACTCTAATCAAGCCGTTAGGTTTGATGTTAGGATTTAACAGACACTTGCAAGTAATGTTAAAGCGTTTAATAGTTTGTCTTGTTTGTTTTCTTGGTTTACCGCTTTTAGTTGGCTTTAACTCGGCAGTGACATCATATTCATTATCGTTTAACTCGTTAGGTGCAGAAGCATCATAAGCCTCTGTAACAGTCTCGTTATGAGTAGATGGAATACCTATTAAACCTGTCTTTTCAGACAATACATAAATCTTCTCGTACTTAGCAGACTCAGCTTCTGCTGTTAAACTTCGTTTAGGTTTAACAACAATCTCGTCACCATCCATATTCCATTCAAGTCTTAATGGTTGGCAGATGTCGTTTAACACTTGACGTAGTGTGCCTATTGCTGTATATCCATAAGGAAATTTAGCACTAGCATCTTCTAATGTTATTGACTTATTAGAGTTACCGTATAAACTGAGAACATCCGTGAGAACATCAACAACCTTTGAATCTTCTGAATACACCTTGCTTATCTTTGTTTCATTAACAAGCATGAAGCCTTCTGCCACTTCAAACGTGGTGCTTACATCCCCTTTCTGCCTTACTGTTTTTACTTGTGTTATATCTGCTGTTAGAAGCCTTGTAAGCTCATCTCCGTAGCCAACATCTAATAACACTTGGCAAGCCATCTGTATGTTAGATATTTTATTCAATGTCTCGTTAGAAAGGTTCTTTACTTCTAGTGTAGCTGTGTTAGTCTTTGAGCGATTATCAATGTTCTTTTGAATGTCAAAAGAGATATGTAAATCTTTAATGGTGAATAGCAAGCCACCAGCTCTATCAACAATCTGTAATAAATAGTTTCTCTTAAACTGATAAATTGCCATATTCCCTCACTATTGCTCAACACCTACACTATACACTAAGAAGAAGTAATCCGCCCATCGCCTGTTAGTCTCAATATCATCACCTATATTTTGAGATAAAGGTGCTAATAAGAAATAACCGTTTAGGCCGTTCTGCTTCATTGTTGATAGCATAGGCAGCATTGTTTGCTGATTAAACACGACACCCTCAAAGATAACTGTGCCATCTGTTTTCTTTAAATTGGCGCAGTATCTTTCAATCCTCTCATTCCAAATGAATGTCATTCTGAAAGGGTTTCCCTCAAGTGTAATATCAACAGTGTAATAAGCATTATTAAACAGTGGAATTAACTTGGTATAATTTTTATAAACTCTTGCCATGTTATCGTCCTTGTGCTGCTTTAGCTGCTGCTAACTCTTGTGCTTGTCTTAGAGGTAATGTTACATCTGAATACTTGTACGCATCTTTAAACTGCGCATTAAGCTTCTCGAGAATCGGCTCGCCTTGCCCTGTGTCTATTGCCCTATTTAATGCTGTAGCTGCACCTGCTGTTGCCATATTTGCATCAACTGTCTCGTCTAAGTGTCTTTTAGCCATTTGGTTGTATGACTCTTTAGCTAATTTGTTCTTATCTTCTGCTGTTGGGTTGCACTTGTCAGGCGGTTTTTGGCCTTTAGCTACCTTTGTTTTAGAGTCGTCCACTACCACTGTGGCGGTATCACCCTCAACAGTGGTTATAGTTGGTGATAGACAATCCCCAGCCTTACCAACATTCGTCTCATTACTCCCCCTACCCCTATTTGGCAAGTCAGGAATCTTACCTTTCTCTATTGTCTCCACTTCAACATAAGCAATCTGTAATTGCTCTAATGTCATAACAGGATACACACAAAATGATGTATCTGCACTCTCACTAAAGGATAGGCTAGTGATTGCACAGTTATCATAATATGTTGATAATTGGTTATCCTCGCTGTAGATTAACAAAGTGACAAGAGAAGGATTATTTCTCATTCTTTGTAGCTTGAACTTAATCTGTTCTGCTGTTGCATCACTAGGGATTGTATCTAGTGTAGTTGTAAAATCACTGTTATCAAACTTGGCAAGATTAAACCTACTTTCATAGGTGTAGTTATAAACAGCATTGCTACCAAAAGCCAACTCTTTAGCAGGGTTGTAATAGTCCCAATCACTGATAACACCACTTAAAGAGAACGTATTATTCCCGATTGTGATGTTATCAGATATTGTACTTCCGCTTTCTACAGGACTAGATGTTACACCACTAGGGTAATTCTCTGTAAAGCTAGTTACACTACTAAAAGTGATTGTATCATTAGTACCTTGCTCTAATAGTATAATAAGCATTACACCCCCTTAATGATTGTTTTGACCTAATCCGCCTACGTTTATGCTCTGACCAACACCCCTTCCAAAATTAAAGAGGTCTCCACTTGTTGCATTGTTTTGAACAGATTGTGGCAGGTTGTTAAAATTGATTGTCATGTCAATTTTTCTAACACCATCACCATTCATGTCTTTTTGAATAGCATCAGACTTCTGTTTTTGTTGTGGCGGAACATAGAATGCGAGAGGGTCTCTTGCATATTTTTTAAAACCCTTACCCCACTCCCAAAATTTTGTGACAGGGTTATAGTCATCAATAGCTTCCAACAAACCCCTAGATTCGTCTACACCTTCTAGGAAATCCAAGTTTGCACCAAATGGGTTCATTTTCTCTCTAAACATGGCGAATTTTAGCAAAGTTATTGAGAATCGTTTATCTAATACAGACCACCACTCAGTAAAGAAGTCCTCCCATGCACCAAGAATGCCGTCTTTATTCCCAAGCACGAAATAGTTTTGAAAATCTGATAATAAATAGATTAGTGCACCTATACCACTAGCAAACATCAGTTTTCTTATAGCACCCCACAAGAACATTGCTGCCCCACCTGCATTATAGAACGCTATTTGCATTGCTGTTATCAAAGGTATTCCGACCTTAATGTTTAATAACAACAGGACTAAACTTGTTGAAAGCATTGCTAAGAACGGGTGGTCTATTACCCACTCACCTAATGCCCTTATTATACTATAGAACGATTTTACAGCTTTGAATAACCACTTAAAACCTGTTAACAAAGGTGGTATCACCTTGTTACCTAAGTTAAACATTCCTGCTAAAAATTCATCTAAACCTGACTTCATTAAAGCATAAGAAAACTCTCTTAAGCTGTTGTTAAACCTTTCTTGAGCTACTTGGCTGTTATGCAATGCTTCTTCTAAAGCACCACCACTCTCAGCAATCTTAGCTAATTTATCGGCAACAGAAGGAAGAAGTTTAGACGGGTCTAACAACCCTCTTTTCATTACGTCATCAAATGATGTAAACTTATCCCCTAGCTGTTCTTTGGCTGCTTCTGTTAAGAGCTTGATGAATGGTGTAACACGTTGACCCATCTGTAATCGGGCTTCCTGTGCTTGAATCTTGTCTTTACCAAACATCTGTTGGATAGCTAAGTTAGCTAGTTTTTGGTCTGCTGTTGTCATGTGTACAGCAGCATAATACTTGTTAAAGCCTGTAAACATTCGTTGCATTTCTCTAGGACTCATTTTGTCCTTAGCTGTAACAACAATGTTTGCAAAAGCATTACCTGCATCTACAAGGTTCAACCCTAATTGGTATGATAATTTATCAATGTATTCCATGTTCCTAGCGAAGTCTGCTGATTCACCGCTAACAGACTTCATCTTCAGTTCCATAGCCATCATTTCACGGCCAGACATTACTAGCTCTTTTACAGCATAGCCACTACCAAGCAAACCGCCTACACCCATACCCATAGGTAACATTGGTTTAAGAAAAGAACCTAACCCTGCACCTGCAAGTAAAGTGCCAAGACCTGAGCCTCCAGAACCAGTAGGGGGGTGTCCTCCACCACCTCTACTTCCGTTTCCACCGCCTTGTAATCCACCACCAACTCTAGGAAGATTAACACCTGCTGCTCTTAAACGTGCAAGGGCTTGTATAACCATTTCAAGTCTTAATAAGTATCTACCTAAAGCGTCTGTACCTTGATCTACTCTACCTGTTAAAAGCTTCATTCTACGAGAAGCATCAACAGATTTTGTACTTAAAGCTTGTAGGGCTTGTTCATTAGCCCCTACCATTTCTATGTAGGACTTAATGCCTGTGTTTAATTGCTTACGCCATGCTTGCATTTTGCTAGGGTCAAATGCACTGTTAACACCATTGATTTTTTTAATCAAAGCACTAACAGATTTCCCTGTGTTAGCAGATGTACGCATCACATCGCCAAGTTCTTTCTGAATCTCTTTGATTGTTGTGCGGAATGTATCAATCCCTTGATTGTCAATCTTAAAACCTAATTCAGCAAACAGAGTTGCCACTGTAGATGACATTCTTTGTCCTCCTTATTTATCTGATTTTGGTCTCAAGGCATCGCTCACAGCAGCTTTAAGCTCAAGCATTTCTAGCATATCGTATAAGTCATACATATCATAAATAGTTTGTAGTTCGTGGTATGTGGCCAAAGGGTGTTCATCAATAACAATCTTGTATACTTCATGTGGTACACTAAAGCTTTCATCAATAGCTTTTGACAGCTTTTGAGGGAGTTTTAAATCTCCTTCTTGGGCTGCCCGTTGCCATTTGAAACGAGCTTTAGCATTTGTTCCAAAAAATTGAAATGAATAACCTCGAACAATACCTTGTAAAGTACAACCAGCTCACCGCTAAAATGATTGTTAAACTTTTGTGGGGTATCAATAGACATATTCTGACAAGTAACACCACAAGCAATAAGCTCTTGTGCTAATGCTGCAATATCAATCTTATCTAAATCTTCTAAGAATACTTCTGCGATACGCTGCAATACTTGAACTTCTAATTCTGTTGAGCCTTCTTGCATAGTAGATGCAGACTCAAAGAATGCTGCAATAGAACGCCCTAAAAGTTTCATAACTTTAGGTTGTAATTGCAATGCCTTAATTGCAGGAATTGTGGTGAGGAGGTAATCTACACCCTCCACTGTGACAGTTTTTTGCTTTAACATATTAACCTCTAAAAATAAAAAAAAAAGATACGTTTCCCAACGTATTACATTATTAAATCAACAATACCTGAATTAGTGTAAGGGTTGGCCTTAAACGTGTATTGCCTATCGCTCAAATCCTCTGTCAATGTTAGATTAGGTGATGTTTCTATCCACCCTGTTGTATCTAAATGGACAGTGCCATTAGTTGAGTAAACTTTAATTGCAACAAATGTAACAGGATTTCTTTCTGTTACAGATTGTATTTGTTGTAAGAAGCTGTTAGACACAGATGTTTGTTGTAGGGTAACAGATACAGTGTAAGGTTTACGTTTAACTAGACAACGCGCTGAGTAGGCTTCACTAATCCCATCAATCACTTTAGTTGTGGCATTGCCTCTGTTAACAGCTATCTCACTAATACCTATGCAGATGTGACCTGCAACCTCTATAATATTCTGTGATGGGTCATATAATGTTACTGACATTAGAACAACCCCTTCACTACTTCAAAGCCACTAGATAGGGCTTCTACTGCTGTTAATGCTTCTAGTAAATTATCATCAGAATCTTGTCCTGCAATAACGTGTGTTGCATTAAAACATCTAAGCTGCCATACTCGCTCTGATACGCTATCAGAATAAGATACTGTAGGCTCTGTTTCTATCCATACATCAGTAGCAAAAAACAACGCATTACCACTACTATTCTTAACAATGAGAGGCATCTTACCAACTAAGCTACTAATGTGGCCAAACAAAGAGTTTAATTGACTAATACCTATTAGTCCCCTCTCTTTTGCTTTCTTTGTTCTCTTTTGCTGTAAGGATTTTAAATAGCTAAGATACTCGTTAGACTGACTAGATTGACTGAGTGTTATTGTTACCTTGTATGTGCTATACTTCTTAACAACAATTTCTACTTGTCCGTCCATACTTCTTTTATTACTAAACAGAGGGGTCTCTCTGCTAATCTCAATAAATGCACCGCTATCAGGGAATCCTGAAATTGACTTCCCTGCGAATGTTATTGATACATCAGCAGGGGAGTAATGATAAACTGCCATACTCCCTCCTTTAATAGCTACAAGTGAAAGCCCCATAAAGAGGCTTTCTATTTAGCTACTGAATCCACTCGGAGGCAACAGTGCCGCCTAGTTTCTCAATATTACTAGCATCGCCTGCTGTGAACAAACCGTTACCACCGATGATGTCAACCATAGACGCACAATGAATTACCCAATCACGAGTGTTAACATCAGCACCAAATTGTTGATTAGGTACAATACCAATCCAAGCATTTTTAGCAAACATAATTGAACGTCCACTAGCATCTTTAATTGTTACACTAAATAAGCCTTGACCGTTACGGGTGTTCTTGTCATAGTTGTACAGGTTGTAAAGCACATCATTAGACGAAGATGTTTGTGCTAGTGACAAGGTTGCCATACCGCTTTCATCTGCACTGTATGTACGAGTTGTGTCGTTATCAACACCAACGTATTTCTTCCATGTATCTTGGCCACGCTCAATATTGATTTGACTATCATCAGCAAAACCGCTAACTTGGTGTACAACACCTGTAGCTTTTTGTTGGATAACAACAACAACATCAATAGGAGAGTAAGTATTAATTCTTCCGCTCATTATTTATCTCCTTATGCGTACACTGTGCCAGAAACACTAACAGCACGAATAGCACCAGCTAGACGAGCAACAAATGTTACGTTTGGCAATACACGGGTAGCCCGTTGTGCGCTAGACAATGCAAGCACATTAGGCACACTAACTACAGGCTCAGGGTCAGATGCTAAACCACCAACTTGAATACCTTCTAGCATAACCTTACGGATAGCACCTTCAATAGCTGCTGCACCTGCTGCTGTATAACCTAGTTTGCGAGTATTGACTAATAAAGTCCACAAGTCCTCTACAATACGAGTTTTTAACCATGCTGCAAAAATGATAACATCAATCCATTCACCAGAAGCAACCTTGCCTCCAACGAATATATCAACACCGCCTACAGTCTCAAACGTAGAACCACGTTTACCTTGAATATAACCCACCTCAGCAGAGGTTAAGTTATCAGCTACTAAACCGATAGCTGTCTTTTGTTCCCATGTGTTGCTACCTGCCTGTTCAGGACAGAAGCGACCAACAAAGGCACACTCAGCAAATGTTGCAGCACTGCCACTATACAAGTAAAACGTGTTATCGTAGTTTAAAGCTTTTAGTTTACTAAAAATATCCGAAGTAGATGCTGTTTTAATCGCTGAATCACTAGACGAGAAGCAATACACTTTTTGCGCTGTTGCTTTGATGCTTTCAATGTATGCTGCAATTAACAATACATGAGCATCTGTGTGAGTTTCTGCATTCAATACAAACCACTCATCATTAGCTGTACGGACAGCAGCGATAGTGTCATCCCAAGCTTCTGTTACAGAGCCATTAACACCTACTAAGTTAGTTGTTACAGCATAGGCTGCCCAATCTGCACCAGTTGTAGTAACCGATAAGTCTAGTGTAGTTGTGGCTGCACCAACGGTGATACCTGTGATATTGGTTTCTGCTGTAATGGCTGCTTTTAAGCCTGTTACAATCTCTGCTGCTGTAGCACTTGCATCAGATGTAAAAGTTACAGTGTAACCATTAATCTTTAAAGTGTATACAGCACTATTAGCAACAGTTGGTGTGAACACAATGCTAGGCACTTGTCTACGACCAATAATCACTTTCTCAGGTGAAACATTTTGTGCAAAATAGCGTTGAGCAGCTTTGTACACATTAGATGTTGATGTGAAGCCAATGGCTGTAATTTCTGTTAAGCTGTTAAACTCTTTAGCGCGTTCAGTGAACACAGTATGTTCAGCTACAAAACACGGAATGGTAAAAGATGCTCGTTGAATTACTCTTGTTTCTCGTGTAATCGACACATCAATAAAATCATTGACAGTAGTCATTTTATCTCCTAAATCTAAGCCCCAATTGTGAGGGGAATTGTTATATCTTCCAAACTGAAAGAGCTACTTGTTGCCCCGTAAGAGCTTCCATAAGATAACCCGTAACCGTACTCCACTAATTCTGCTAAAGAGTATTGCAACGTACCCTCACCATCTACTGACGTGATAATTGGAATTACCATCTCATCAATGTGTTCATAAGCGAATGTAATATCTATCCCTGTCACTGCGAATACGCTAGTATCTCTCATAACAGGCACTTGTCTTAATCCTCCAACCTTTAAGATAGATAACCCTTTATCAGAGAATATATACCTTGTAGGGGAGAACTTAAATAATGCTTCAAATTGTTTTGCTATGCTTGCGGCAGATGCAGAGCTTGTAGATGTAGGTTTCTTACCTGTAAACTCAAACCTAACTACTGTTTCATACACTGTATTGATTTGTTGTTTTAAAGTAGTGCCATCAACATATAATGTCTCAGTGCCTTTAGATATTGCCGTATCACTAATGATATTACACATCACATAGGTTGTGGTTGGTTCTACACCGTTACCATATTCCCATATAAACTTAACACCTAATCCTAGTGAGTTTGCTGCACTAGCAATTGCATTTTCTATTGTGTCGTATGTTGAGTTAGCTATAATTGCCACTATACCAACTCCTCTCTGATACAAATAGCTTTAGTGTGGTTTAAGACACCCATAACATAGGTGTACTCTTCCTTAACATCATGTAGGATACCATTCCATAACACCTTATCCCCTTTCTTTAATAAAGAGCCTTCTTGTGTCATTTTTAATGGCGTAGTGGTGTAGAGCTTGATAGCCTCTTGGCTGCTATCACCTGCTTTACCTTCTTTATCTCTACGCTTAACTAGGTGTGGCTGAACATTAGCTGTTATTGTAAACTCTGTATAAGCAGCCTCCACCCATCTTCCATTTGTATCGTAACTTCCTGTACCTGCTCTACGCACTGTCACTGTCGTACTACCAACAGAAAGAAATCTTGGTGTTAGCATTTATTAGCTCCTTGTCTTTCTTCCTTTGGTTGCCTCTTTTGCAATAGGCTCTTTAACAGTATCATTCACATTACCAATAACTACTTTGTTCTTGCCATACGCTTTAGGACTTATCACCATCCATTGTAGTTTGTTTCTAAGTTGGCCTGTCTCAATAAGAATGTCAAGTGGGTAGCCTTCTCGTTTTTTCTTAGCTATTGTTGATGGCTCTAAAGGTGCAAAGTTTCCGTCATCAATCTCTTGTTGAACAGTTTTGCATAAGTTTAAAGCAAAAGCTCTTAATCTGTGTTGGAACGCATTCTCAACACCCCCTTTAGTGTTTTTAACTCTACCTAATAACTCTTGACCAAAGAGAAAAGGAACAACTTTTGGTATTAATACTTCAGCTTTACCTATGCTTTGTGTGAAGAAAGGTCTTACCTTGTAACCGCCTTGTCCTGCTGCTTGCCTATATTCATGCCACATGGCAATAACAGCAACAGGTAGTCCGTGTCGTCTATCTTTAGGGTCTGCACCCTCATAAACATTATCAAAGTAGCCCCATCTTATTTTCTTTGTACCAAAATCAACTAAACGCTTTTGAAGCATATTCAATTCTGTTAGGTCTATCTTTACCTTGTTCTTCCAAGACTGGCCTCTTTTAAGTTTTACAGCCATATCTCACCTCAATTATTAAAAGGATTTTCAGGATATAAAACGGGGTCTTTCTCATACGATGGAACACCATCTGTACACCCAATATAAAATTGTTTTTGTACAGCATCGGAGTCATTAGCTCTAGTAGCCATATCAGAACGGCTTATGCCACCAGCAAAAGGTATTGCTGTGATAGAGTCTATAGACGGATTTGTGATTGCTAATTTAACAGCATCAAGGTAGTTACGGAAGTAGTCACTACCATAAACTTCAATATCACCTGCACGTTCTCTTGTGTATCTTGAAAGGGCGAATAACAAAACAGTGAATATTTCTCTAGTAGCTCGTCTTTCGTTCTGTTCATTTTTAGTATAGTAATATGTGTAGGTAGCATCATCCAGTATTTCTACTGAATATATGTCTCCAACATTTAGGCGTAAGCGGTCTATAGCTGACGTTGATGGTGATGCGGTATAAGCCACTCTAAGTACCTCTTATTTGTGGCTTAACTTATGTTAGCCTGTTAATCTTCTATATTCACTTCGTATTCTAGTAGTGCTTTGTAGGCTCTTGGGTCGATGACATCTTTGTACTGTTCGGCTACTTGTTTGACAACACCATCTTTATAAAACTTGTAAGCTATAAACGCCTCATTTACTGTCTTATAATAACCTATATGTTTCTTATTGCTGTTTATGTCGTGCGCTTGCGCTCTGTAGCAACTACCTTGTTCATACCAGCAAACACCTCTAGGTAAATCCCCTCTTTGTGATTTCCCATTTAATATTATTCCATTTAGTTTGTTAGGAATAAAAACGCAAGTGTCCTCACTATAAATTTTATTGCCTTTAACTAACAAATCCTTATCTAAATGCCAATTACGGCCACTATCTTTACTATTAAACCCTATTTGCTCGTTACACCATTTGTGGAAAAATGTAAAGATTTTGAAGTTTTCTGATATTTCACAACCTAGATATGTCGGTCTTTTAACTAAAATTTCATCTGTACATCTACGCAACATATCTGTCCACACCCTATATTCAGGTGTCATTCTTGAATTAGTGGCTCTTGCTTTTATACTGTTATCATTAAAACCAAGCCCATACACTAAATTACCCATATACACCTCTACTATAAAAGGTGTATTATACTACAATCGTTATTGTCTTTCTACTATTATTTAATTATTAATGAAGCCCCTTTCGAGGCTTCAATCGTGCAACCTATTAGGTAGACGAGTACAAACGCACAATACACTGTGGACGAACAACAGCGTTCAATACGTTAGATTCAGACTGAATGAGGATGCCCTCGTCATGTGGGTCTAAGTATTGGTACATATACATCTCTTGACCCATTGTGTTCACGTCACTTAACTTCTCGCTAGGGGCAGCAAAAGAACGGAACATATCAAAAGCACCTGTCGGAATTAATCGTGCTTCACCAGCAGGAATCAACGCTGTACCGTCAACTAACTTACCACGGTACTCAACAAACAACACGCCATTCCAGTCGAAAGTTTGTGTACCCATTGGTAAGTTACTAGACAAGCGATTACGCAAAGGTTCTGGAACAGACGCATATTGATTGTACGCTGCAATCAATTTTGGGTGGTTTACTAAACTGGCGAAGAAAGTTGGGTGACATAATGCAACAAAACCAGTAATAGGGTCTAAACCTGTTAAAGCGTTGTCATAAATGTGGTTAACACCTTCAGTAACTTTACCTTTAATATCAGTGGTAGAAGTACCCCAAACCATATCAATCTCTTTACGGGTTACACTAAATTCTGTGTAGTAGTTAAGAGACATAGTGCCGTTTGGACAGTATGCTGTACCGTCTGTTAAGATTTGTGCGCGTTGTGTTTCGCGTAACTGCGCCCAACCACGGCGAATGGAGGCCATCTTACGCATAACTGCTTCTGCAACAGTCTCAGGAGTAATCTCCTTGCCGTAAGCAACACGGTTTTTAACATCTTTAGCGGTAACAACATCATCTAAGTTGTAGTGAGGGATACCCCAAGTTTTCTTAGAGCGTTTGTCATCACGGCCATACTGATTACGCACACCACGAACCATATCTTTGATAACTGGTTGGTTAGATTCAATTAAGTCTACAGCAACAGAGTCAGAGATAGTGCCTTCAACTGTGCTTGGAAAAATACCCAATTGATTAATAATATCCCATGTGTTTGGCACAAGGTTAATTTTCTCTGTTAAACTATCCAAACCGTAAGCATCGTAGTAGCTACGAATAATATTCGCCATTATTTATTCTCCTTATTAACCAATAGTGGCAAATGTGCCAATCCGTTCTACAGCTAAAATACCCTTAGCTTCTAACTGAGCGTAGGCTGCATCTAATTCAGCTTGGGTATCTACGGATGCACCAAACACTAAACCTTGTTTCTTATACAAAGCATTACCGCGAACAATAGCTACAACACTTGTGTTTGTAGTTGCTGCAATAGTTGACTTGTTGTAAGATGTTTGTGGAGTAACACCGCCAACATAGATAGCTGCTGCTTTTTGGCTACCGTCTGTAGCTGTTGCTTCTACACGCTTGTATTTAACTGTGCCTGTAACTGCGATAGAGAATGTGTCTCCAACAACAAAGTCGTTTGCACCATCTGCTAAAGTGAATGCAAGGCCACCGCCACTGTAAGCTACTCCCACTGTACCGTTACCAACTACAACACCGCTTGGGTTTACCACAACAAAGTCACCCGCGTTAGAGGCTGCCTTTGTAATTCGTAAAGAATATGTTCCAATCTCTGCTGTTCCGCTAACAGTGATTGTACCCATAGTACCATTACCAGTGTTTGTACCTGCTGTGGCTGTTGCACTACCATTTACAAGTGTTTTACCAAGTACAGTGCCGATTTGGTACTCTACTTCACTACCTTCATAGACGGTAATAACATCGCGGCAAAACGCTAACTCTGGTGCATACTCGTGTGCAATAACATCACTGTACCGAGTGCTTTCGTATCCTAATGAAGCCATATTTATCTCCTAGACTTATTTTACTTTTGTGAAAACTTTTGCAAAGGCATCGTCAAGAGCGTTTGCTTCTTTAGAATCCCCACCTGCGATTCCTTTCTCTTTCAATGACTCTTCTTCAAGGGTCATATCCTTTTTAAAGGATTTAATAACAGTAGCGAATGAAACATCATCTAATGGAGACAATGATTTAAACAATTCTGCTGCTTCTTCTTTTGGCTTTACAGCCTCTAATTGTGCTAAACGAGCCGCTTGTACGTTAGCTAATTTCTCAGCCTTCATTACTTCAACTTCATCTTTAGCTTTCTGTACGTCAGCTAATGCTAATGCTAATGCACTATCACTTGCCTCTTTTGCTTTTT
>ERZ650308.787-NODE-787-length-17153-cov-4.092233_pt1 | contig 17153 bp, 19 predicted proteins | sample MGYA00376244_ERZ650308 | MGnify/ENA primary metagenome ERZ650308 (study PRJEB26733, sample SAMN07839295) | wastewater metagenome | biome: small river; feature: stream; material: water | place: USA: North Carolina | collected 2016-04-26 ... | reverse complement strand
AATTATCTGCGAAATACCTGATGTTTCGAGTTGAGGAATTAGTCCCAAACCCTGACAAGAATTGAATATAGCTAGCTGTAGACCATTTTCAACTGCTGTTTGTAATGCCGAATTTAATTCAGAAATTTCTAGCTTGGAATTATTGTTAAGTTCAAGCCAGCCTCGATCAGCATCTGAATTGCTGTGACCAGTATAAAACAGAATATCCCATCCCGATTTATCTCTGAGGCGATCGCATAGCTGTTGACGAGAAGGTTGAGAAATTTTTTCTAATTGCACATCTTGATTGTTTTTTAGGGTTTTCAAATCTTCTTGTATACCATCTTTGATGCCAGTATGATCTCCTATAATTGCTAAAATTCTTACCTTTCCATTAGTGGTGGGAGTATTTCGGATGGCTGAAAATCGAGGCGCACTGATGGCTACTTCGGCTTTGGTATATTTTTTGATTAAACTCCATTCATGCCAAGGTAATTTTCTTAAAACCTCGTCATCAGTTTGAATAACCAAAAGAACTTCATCATCTAGATTTAAGCGATCGCGTATGGCACGATCTATGGCTTGAAATTCAGTAGATTCAAGCCACCTATTAATTTCTTTAATTAATTGTATGGGTAGTTCTGCTGCGTTTTCTTGATTTCCGCGCTCGATACTCGTCTCTGAAAATTTGATCCTCGTAGGAAAGTTAATGTTTTTACTACCATCGCGAACAAAACTATCATAAAGTAATTTCCATTTTTGATAGGCAAAGGCAATTTCCATGTTTCCTGGTAAACTACCACCATCAATTTCCTCTAATATCTTTTTCTTTCCTTGGTTCATTTCATATAGCTGAACTAGGATATTACTGAAACCCGTTTTAATAGTTCCATTTCCCAGCCGTAAGCAAATAACCTTTCTCATTTTTTTACGCCTAGTATTACAACCTAAACAATAAATTCTTCAGTAACTTCCGCACCGTTCAAGCTAATTTTCAGTTTGAACTTTTCTCCCGCTTCACCTGTAAATTCTGGTAACTGGATAAAAACATCTTTTGCTTGAGATATAACCTCTTTCAAAGGTTCATCTAATTCTGAAAGTATTTCCAATTTAAGATTAGCTGGTAAATGAGTTTCTTCGGGAATGGGACATAAACGAGTCCGAATCTGCAATTCTTCTTCAGAACTAGGATTAACTGTCATTAGCAGCATTACCTTTTGACTAGCCAAATTCATTCTTAAATCAATCAATTTGGCTTTGCTAATGTCACTAGCCCGATAACTCAAATGCTGTGGCTGTCTCGCTAATAAATCCTCAGCATTTTGCCATTCTTGTTCGATAGCTGATTGGGTTTTTCTTAGCCAATTTTTAATGATAATTACTTGCGATCGCACTGATTCGTTAATGTTTTGTCGAGCCACTTCAGGCTGTTCTTTTAAACTTAAGTATTCGGGAAGCTCGTCTAAAGAATGTAGTCGAGCCAAAGAAACAACTCCCTCTGTTTCTGCTACAGAAGGTAAATAGCCAAGGATATGCTGTTCTTGTTGTGACTCATCCATACCAACAAATATGTAACCAATACGATTTTGCCAAGCGTCTGCTGGAACTTGAATATCTCTATCAGACAAAACCGCACGGCATTCTAATTTGCCATAGTTCTTTAGCTCTAAATCAGCCACATCAGCAAATGTAGCCATTGCTGGATTAAGTAAATCGCTGTTCTCCCAATCAGTTTCATATCCCAACATCTCTAGGTAGTCTTTCACGGCGCAGACAGCCAATACATTATTATAGAAATTTCTAGCTTGAGTTGCGGTTAATTTATTTTCACTCAACTGCTGGGCAATTCGGCGGTGAGATGCTTTTAAAGGAACGGTATAGATAAAGCGTTCGGTTAATTCCCAAGTAGTCATTATTTTCTCCTGTTTATTACTGTAGATATTCTGCTAATTCAAGCTTGATTTTTTCTAGTTCCCGCAAATAGAAACTGCGAATGGTCGTGTAGGGAATATCCCATTCAACTGATAAATCTCGATCGCTTTTGCCATCCCAAAATTTAGCAATCAAAACCTTCTTAAAGGTTATTTCTGGTCGGTCTTTTCTAATTGGTTTGCCCAAAATATTTTTGGAATCTTTTTCTATGGTCTGCTTTATTAGCTCTGCATCTTGGCGATCGCTAAAGCTCCCATTATTTTCTTCAACTTGATTAGTAAATGACGCAGATGTTGGATCTTGAGGATAAAATCTTACTTTCTTATCATCTTCTACTTTCGCCTGACTCTTTTTTAACCATTTAACTGTCGTGGCAGCATCTTTAAATTTATTAGGCATCCAATAATTAATTAGTGCCATTAAACTTTTATTTTCATCGTAATCATCAATTTTACTTAATACATATCTAGTAGCTTCACCTTTTGCTTCTTCGTAGGCATCTTTAAAATCAGGATCAATAGGGGACAAATTAAATTTATCCTCACCTAATCCCGTTCTTTTAAAGACCCCTCCAATGTATATTGCCTTACTTAACACTTGTATGGTTCTTCTGCGATCGTTACTATTAGCTGGGGTGCGTTTGACTTCTGCTGCTAGCCCGTTAATAACATCATCTCCGATTAGTTTTTTTTGAAATATCTTGTTTAAATCGCCAGCTTCTTGAAGTAAATACTTGGCTAATTTGTTAATATCAGTAAATCGCGCTGAACCAGAGTCTAATTTTTTTGCTAATTCAAGCTCAAGCTCGGACTTAGTTGAATAAGTTTGTTCGGGAAAAAGGCGAGTCATGAGTAGCGATGTCCACCAATAAGAAGCAGAGAGCCTTTTAGTGATTTGAGCTTTAATTTGCTGTGGTTCACTACCAGATGAGTTTTGGGCATATTTTCGCAATAAATCGGCTAATTCTTCAAGATCGATCATTTTTATATTCCTCTTTGCTCCAGATGCCCTTTTTGTCTTCGAGTGATTAATTTCCCAAAGAGGCTCAGGCTCAATCATTATCTCAACTACTGCTGTAGGTAGGTACGAAACAACGGTATCTGTTTATATTTCTCTGGGCATCGTCAGCTTTTACGCAAACTTGTAAAAATATTCTTTAGACTAAAGCGCGATCGCATTTCATAAAAAAGAGTTTTGACTACTAGAGAGGAAATAGTAGTCAAGGCGAGCTGCTTTGTTGAGTAATTTGCGTAAAGTTATTAGTTCTCAAAAGAAAAGGAAATAGAGAACATTATTTAACGCTACAACAACCGTGAAAAAACAATCTATCGAACGTTTGCTACTACCCAAGCAGAATAAATCATTAGGTGCTGCATTTGCTATTTCAACATTATTTATGGCAACTGTCTTTAGTTTGACCTCTATCGCCCAAAGCTTTGCTCCTATCGACCAAATTAGATTAGCAGCAGAAAACGACTGTACTTTTGAAAAAGAGAGAACAGTCACTTTTGAGGATGAAAACGGCAGAGAACAAGAAGAGATAGAATACTACGACGAACTAGATTACGATTGCACCGAACGTGAATATGGCGGTCAATTAGTCGAAGGAAAGCTGAATTTTGATCGCGCGAAAGACACGTTTACTTATGGTGCTGTAGTTACTCTCAAAGGTGATGACTACACAGCTTACTGTAGAGGTGCTGATGGTGCAGTTGAGTGGTTTGAGACTAATGGTGAGCCAGAAAATCCATTGTTAACAGTTAGAGCCAACTTTGACGGACTAGAACAAGGCATTTTATCTGAGGATGTCAATTTAGAAAATTGTCAGTTTGCTCTCAACTAAAGATTTGGGTGTATTTGGAATGGCTGAATACACCTAAAGCGATCGCCTTTGAATCTTTATTCTGTATGATGTTGCGATCGCTTTTTTCATGGTTCTCAAGATTTTTTACTCTAATTGCGTAATTTTTTACCTAAAATTTAAAACTGTTCCTACATTTGTCTAAGAGACTGTTTGTAAATAAAATATTAAGAGACTCTGATTTTACTTCTAGCTAGTCTTTTTAACATCAGATGAACCATAGTAATATAAATAAACGACTCGCTAGTTTCAGGTAACATCTCATAATCAACTACTAGACGACGCTTTTTCATTAACCACGCAAAAGTTCTTTCCACAACCCATCTTCGAGCTAACAATTCAAATCCCTTTCCCTCTCTTTTCATCACTTCCACATTAGCTAATGCTAGGTTTTCTACCCCTCTTTGGAATCTCGCCCCTTGATAGCCTTGATCTACCCAGATTACCTCCAATCTATCCAGATTTTCCTGGGATTCAAGTAACAATGCTAACCCATTGATTCTCTCCGAACCATTCGCTTCCGTGACAATTACTTCCAACAACAAGCCTAATGTATCGACTAAAATATGTCGTTTTCTACCTTTAACCTTTTTCCCTCCATCAAATCCATATACCTCCCCCTTTTTTCCGTCGTTTTTACCGACTGGCTATCTATTGATGCGGCACTAGGTTTGCTATCGCGTCCTTCTTCCATTCTCAATTTTTCCCGTAAAATTTGGTTTGATCTATTCCAAACTTTTTTTCGTCTCCAACGGTCAAAATAAGTTCTAACGGTAGACCAGTGGGGAAAATCATGAGGTAGCGATCGCCATTGGCATCCTTCTTTCAATAAGTACAAGATAGCATTAACTATCTCTCGTCGATCAGTTTGCTGTTTTCGTCCGCGTCCATACTTTTTTACTGTTGGCAGTAGGGGTTCAATAATCGACCATTCGGAGTCGCTAAGGTCAGAAGGATAAGCTTGCCTGTTCATGTCTAGATAATTTTACCTTGGTCTAATGTCACCTTTTTTCTACAATCCAAACTTGGATTTCTTTACTTTCTTTATTTTCTTTTTACAAACAGTCTCTGATTCTCTTCATTTACATAGTTTGGTGTTAAAAATCAAACTGCTGTTATTGTCTGGTGGTAACGACAGATTAGAAGCTCAAAAACTTGCCGACCAAAGTTATGGAATATCAGACACTCTCGATTCATGGCTAGATTGTCTTGAACAGACAGAAACATTTACTAATTTAATCAATACTAATTCTGAGTTAGATAGGAGATGTCTTTCTCCTGTTTATCAATGGTAGATCCAACATAATTTTCTAGTTTGCTAAGTAATTTTGAAATTCTAAAGAGGTATAAACGATGAATAATGAATGGATTATAGAATTACCCCAAACAACGCTTTTGGCAATATTTACAAAATAACCCAGAACAGTCGAAGATTATACTAAACATTGATTACAGCGATCTAAATGACATTATTGAAAAGCTTAAATTATTACATCAACAAGAAAAAAATAGTCAGGATAAATTAGAACTCTCTCTAGAAGAGCAAATCATTTTAACTTTGATTTTTTTAACTCAATACTTAGATTTGCATTATCTAAGTTTGTTATTTGATGTCGGCGAATCTACAGTCAAGGGTATTTGTTCATACTGGGAATTTATTTTTCAAATAAATCCTTCAATCTGGTACAAAATAATTCGTGCGAAAAGAGGTAAAAAATTGCCTTTTGCTCGTGAAATTCCAATAATTAGTATTCAGGGAAATAACTTACAGCTAAGAAGACAAAATAATGAAGAAAATAAGAATTTAATATCAAAAATAACTAAGAATTTAATATCAAAAAAAACAATATTAGATTCTTATATTTCAAAAAACCAAGCACTAGAGTCTTGTAATAATTATTATGGGACAATACCGCCTTTCCCACCTCTAAATCAAAAGATTAAGTCATTGCCTCATGATGGCTTGTTTATCAGAAGAAATAATCAGTTTGGCAAGAGACTTACTATAGGAATAACAGACCTAATTGAACAAGGATTGTTAATCGATCAAACTAATATTCGCTTTGATGATTTTATTGCCTTAAATAGCGAACGAGTACCATCTCCTCAAGCAGATAGTTCTATTGCTGTTAGTTATGGGATAGCTTCAATTCCATTCAATAACAAACGCGACGATAAGGCTACTCATTACTTGGAAATAGCCTTAAAAACATCAGATATTGCTCCAGTAGAACATCCCGTCACCCAAACACTACCCGTCAATTATATTTTTGTAGTTGATATAAGTGGTTCTATGGCAGGAGATAAATTAGACAATCTAAAAGCTTCAATTCGAGAGCTTTTTACAAGAATGAGCGAAAATGATGTTATTGGAATTATCGGATTTAATAGTGAGCCTAGAACTTTACTAAAAGCAACATCCAAAGAAAAAATTAAGCTTGACGAATTTAGCCAAGTCCTTAGTAATCTGACTGCTAGTGGCGGTACAGATATTAACGTAGGAATATCATTTGGTATAGATGAGATAAGACGTTATGGCAATAACAATACCTTAAATCATATCTATTTATTTTCCGATGGCAATCCAAATTCAGGAGAAACTAACTGGATTAAAATTCGCCAAAATGTAGATACTAAAACAAGAGGAAATATTCGTTTATCAACATTTGCTTTTGGTTCAGATGCAAATACCAGAGAACTTGATGCTTTAGCTGGCTTAACAGGAGGGAAATCTACTTTTGTAATTCATCCTGATGATATTAAAATAAGCCTTCAAGAAGAATTAAGTAGAAGAGAACATCTAGCAGCTATCAATGTTCAAATGCAAATTGAAATCGATCAAGATATTGAAATTCTTTATTTGTATGGTCACGATCAAATTACCGATCCTGCTGCTAGAGTGGCTGTATTACAAAATGTTGATAGAACTAAAAAGACAGCAGAAAAAGAGTTTGGCGTGAAATCAAAACCCGATTTAATAACGCAAGAAAAAGGAATCAGAATTTTTGTCCCAGATTTAACTATAGGAGAAACATACTGGGTGGTTTTTGAGCTAGCTATACCTGAAGAGAAAAGAGAAACTGCTATTGGTAAAGCAACAGTACAATACGTAGATACATTTGCTCGTGAAAATCAGAAACCTGAATTGGAATTATCCTTTGCAGGTAATTTACCATCAGATCTAGTTGTTGAACATGGGTTGTCATTATGGACTAGCGAAATCGCTTTTTATGCACTTGATGACCTTTATCAAGAAGACATCAATACTGCCAAAAACCGCATTGAAAATCATGTTGATTTTCTCAGTTATGTTAATAATGATTTATCTTCAGCATATCTGACTGATGATATTATCACGTTGAACAAATTTCTATCACTAACTCAAAATTTAGGACAAGTTAGATTAGTTTCTGATACTTCTCCTGGAAATTATTTAATATATTCACTCAATACTTTTGGTAGAGTAAGAAACGGTTTTAATCGCGTAGATTATTCTATTGTTTAATAAGATACTTAGGTTTTTTTCTCAATCCAGCGATCGCTCACACCTAATTAATTCTTCCCTCGTAACCTCTCCCTCAATCTTGTATACCTCTGCTGCTGTTTATCCTGCTTAACAGCGATCGCCACTGCCTTCTCCGACCCTACAATCAACGCCAGCTTTTTAATACAGGTGTTATCCTGGCAGTCAACAGTTACTATTACGGTTAGAAATACTGCTATACCTAAGCAAGCTCAAGATAAATAAACAAAAAATGAGCAAGACGATCGCCATTTTCAATCAAGCGGGGGGAGTTGGCAAAACCACTCTAACCCACAATCTTGGCTACCATTTAGCTAGACGCTCTCATTCCGTATTGCTGGTTGACCTCGATCCCCAGGCTTCTCTGACTACCTTTATGGGAGTTGATACCGAAAGTTTAGAACAAACCCCTTTTAATGCCCTGATTAACGAAGAACCTTTATTTATCCTCAAAGACATTCAGGGAATAGATCTTGCTCCCACTAATATCACCCTCAGCGTGGCAGAGATTCAATTAGTCAATCTAGATTTTCGCGAAGTTCGCCTCAAAGAATCCCTTGACCCAATTCGGGATGACTATGATTTTATTCTGATTGATTGCCCCCCAAGCTTGGGGCTACTCAGCTACACCAGCTTAGTAGCTGCTACCCACGTTCTCGTCCCCATCGAAACTCATTTTAAAGCCTTCCAGGGAACTAATTTATTGCTCCAAACCATTGCCAATGTCAGAAAGCGAGGCAACCGCCAGTTACAACTAGCAGGTTTTGTTCCCTCCCGTTATGCTGCTAGTAACTCCCAAGACAAACGTACCCTCAAGGCAATTCAAGAACAGTTTGGCACAGTTGCCTCCGTTTACGAACCAATTCCCCGTTCTACAGCTTTTGCCGATGCCTCAGAACAACAGTTACCATTAGCTCTTTACGATCCAAAACATTCAGCCTTGGAGATTTTAGACCGATTAGCTACTCAAATTGAAAAACTATGACAGTTTTTAATAGTTAATAAAAATAATGTTACCAATAATTGATTGGTAACAGTGAAACCCAGCTAAGACAAAGTGTTACCAACAACTCGGTATCGCTTTAGGTAAAACTAGAGGTCATATGTTACCAATAATCTAACCTGCTCTAAATCGTTAAAATCTCAAATAACTGTTTACTGATATGTCTCGTACCAAAAATACTCGTAAAAGCGATCGCCCTTATAATGCCAAAGCTAATCTCAACGTTTTATTTGGCGATGACGAACCAGCAACTAGCCCCCAGATGGTTGAAATTGAATCTATTTCACTGCCAGCTTCCCAACCTCGACGTTATTTTGATCCTCAGAAATTAGAACAGCTAACTCAATCGGTTAAAGCTCACGGTATCTTAGAAAATCTTCTTGTCAGACCTTTAGAAAACAAAGAAGGATCGTATGAGTTGGTAGCAGGAGAGAGGCGTTACCGTGCTGCTATTGCTGCTGGACTAACAGAAGTTCCTGTTACCATTCGCGAACTAACCGATGAAGAAGCCTTCTCGATCGCTCTTGTGGAGAACTTACAGCGAGAAGATTTAAATCCAGTTGAGGAGACAGAAGGTATTGTTACCCTGCTGGGAATTCAGCTAAAAGAATCGCCAGAAATAGTGATTTCATGGCTTTATAGAATGGACAACGAACAGAAAAAAAAAGTTACCAATAACGTTATTGGTAACACCGAAAAGCAAAAAATCGAGTCAGTATTCACTAGCCTGGGACAGAATTGGCAATCTTTTGTCAACAATCGTTTGCCCCTGTTAAAGTTACCAACTGAGATTTTAGAAGTTTTACGTCAAGGAAAAATCGAATATACCAAAGCCAAAGCGATCGCCAAAATCAAAGACGAACAGCAGAGACATAAATTAATTGACGAAGCTATTAGCCAAAATCTTTCTCTGGTTCAGATTAAAGAGAAAATCAAAGCCCTCTCCACTGAAGATAATTCTGTTCCCTCACCTTCTACCCAAGTAAAAACCATAACCAGTCGCCTCAATCGCTCAAAACTATGGGAGAAAAATCCTAAGAAATGGAAGCAAGTACAAAATTGGTTGCAGAAGATTGAGAATTTGTTAGAAGAAACCTAAATTTTTTTCCGAGCATAAGGAAAACTGGTAAGCTGATTTTCAATGGTTGAGATAGGAAATGACGACTATGTATCAACTACAAAAATGGAAGTATTCAAGCTGGCAGAAAGACACCCGTTTTTACCTACTGGAATTGTGCCAAGACTTATTTGGTAACTGGATTATCAAACGCACCTGGGGTAGTGCAGTCAAACAGGATTTTGGTCGCTCCAACTCGACAATCTGTCCCGATTATCAAACGGGTTTACTCTGGTATGAAAAACAAGCTTCTCGTCGCAGTAAACGAGGATATGTATCAAAGGATAAAGTGAGTCAAAATTAAGCTCAAACTTCACGCTACTATAAAGGCGCAGCTAATTTGACTTTATCGATGGGCTTAAAAAAACTGGAACTACCCAAAGCCGACCATGCTTTTATCGGTACGTGGCATATTTACGAGATGTCCATGTGGGACGAAGACTATTTCAACATGGAAACCCAAGCCTATATTGAAATTGAACCTAGTAATTCAGGTAATTTTCAGTTTGGGCTAGTTAGCGGTTATCTCGATGGCTACATAGAAAAGCCAGGAGCTAAAGAGCGTTTTGCCTTTACCTGGGAGGGTCAAGATGAAATGGATGAAGCAAGTGGAAGCGGTTGGCTAGAATTGAACGGTGATGATGAAGTAGAAGGATTAATTGGGTTTCACATGGGCGATCGCTCTACGTTTCAAGCCAAAAGAGTTAGTTAATCGAGCAACATGACCCAACCAAAAATCAACCTAACCATTCTCAAAAAACACCTCAAGACTCGTTCTCAAGCAGAATTAATCGCCGATATTGCCGAACTCTACAAAAGATTCCAACCAGTAAAAGACTACTACCAAATTCAACTCGCTCCCCAAGACGAAACCCAAGTTGCAGCTAAATACAAAAAGATTATTGAAGACCAGTTTTTCCCTGCTCGTGGCTATGGCAAAGCCAAACTATCAGTCGCCAAAAAAGCCATTACCGAATACAAAAAAGTCCATCAAACAGATGTCGGTTTAATTGATATCATGCTGTTTTATGTCGAACAGGGAGTGAGGTTTACCGATGCCTATGGTGATATCGACGAGCCATTCTACATCAGTATGGAAACGATGTATGAGAAGGCTGTCAACGAAATTATCAAACACGGACAGAAAGATACTTTTCAAAAACGCTGTCAAAAAATTGTCTTAGACACCTCGGATATGGGCTGGGGATTTCACGATACTCTGAGCGAGATATACGAAGATGCCTTTCAGTAGTATTTTGTAGGGTGGGTTAGATGGCGATCGCTCATAATCTCAAACATTAAATTAAAAATCCAGCGTAACCCACCAAGATTCACTCGAATCAATTTAAAAAAGACGATTTTTATAGATACACAGAAAGTTTTCTGCGTGGGTAGCCTCTAACTTTTGAATTTCTTCGGGAAAGTCATTTAAAGATACTGTCTCGCCTTCAATACCTAATTTTTTTGCACCCTCCGCAGCCCCAGCGTGTAGGTAAACTATTTTAGGTTGCATACCCAACCAAGCTCCCAATCTTCGAGCAACGTCGTAGGCTGTAACAAAACCGAGGCGGTAAGTAGATCTGGTAATCAACTCAATCCAACAATAAATATCGTGAAAGTCATTGAAACTGTCAGGTTGTCTGTTATGGCTCAAGCAAATTTTCAAACCTTCATCAAGCTTCTGTTTGCCAACGTTACATTGATGACCGTGCATTTTGCCATTTTCCATGAGCGATCGCCATGCTCTTTCAACCGCTGTTAACCAAGTGATATTTTTGTCTCCCCACCATTGATCTTCCTTCTGATAGCAATTGCCATATTCCTCAAGGTATTCATCAACCATAGTGGCTAAAGTACTATTCTTAGAATCATTTTTTTTGCTGTTACAGCTAGAAAACGGTTTTTTGCTCTGACATTTTTGAGATATTGAGTTCATTTGTATTTAAGAGTAGCGATCGCCAATCCAAGGCTATATTTAAACTCAAAATACCCAGATAAATTACTTAAATTCCTCTTCTCCCTACCAAAAATCAATACTTTAACCCCAGTTCCGTTTCGTACCAGTTCCGTTTCCCCAGCCCCTATAGAAGAGAGAAAAAAAATAAAATTCCCAACCTAATTGACGAAATTTTACTGTTCTCAGATTGTCTTGCTGAAGCTTATAAAGGAGATGAACCTCTATCTAAAACTACAGCAATAAATGAATCAAAACAACAAACCGAGTGAGCTAGAAACTAAATTATCTTCTAATGCCATTGATGCTGTAGCCAAAGCTTTTAATTTGGGTATATCCGTTCAAGAACTTCAGAAATTTAAAGAGCAAGCCGTCAAAGATGCCAAAGCGATCGCCAACGAGTGGGAAATTGAATCATGCCAATTAAGCGACACAGAAGAAAGCTAGCTAACGGCGAGGAGAAGATTTATACCTATGTCGTGTCGAGTGATGGTTCACGCCGACAATCTCTGTCTGCTCATGAAAGTTCAGATTTCCTGCAAATTTATCGAGGCTCTGAATTCCGTCGCATTGTGGCAGCACTCCAGGCAAACTCCAGTTTATTAGTTGTTGGCGAAGCTGGTTGTGGCAAAACCTTCTTGTCTCAGGCAATTACTGCCGAGTTAACCACGATGAACTTTCAGGTAGCAGTCACCAAACCAGGAACGGTCAAGCAAATCCTGAGTGAAATAGCAGCACAGTTAGGGGTGGATACAGAAAACCTCGACGGTAAAGCACTCTCGACAATGGGACTGATGAAAGAGATTGCTGACTGGCTATTGGTTAATACCGCTTTTCTCATCTGTGACAATGCCCATCGTTTTCCTGTTTCACTACGCTGCTGGTTAGACCAACTCCACACCCAAGGACAACCAATCTTACTACTAGCTAACTATCCTCCTGCACGAGACATTTTCTTAAAACTGCCCAGAATTGAACTAGAACCAATGAAAGATTCGGCGACTAGGGCAATCATGTTAGAAGCTGCTGCGGAATTAGACCTCGAACTCACTCCTGCTCAATTATCTTCTCTACAACAGAGAGTCGGCGGAAATCCCATGTTAGCCAAACGGGTAGTCAGAGAGGAATATTTAGGTTTAGATGGTCAGGCATTAGACCATACACAATGGTTAGATATCACTCCCTATATCATTGCTGCTTTGATGTGTTTGGTACTGGTGCGCTTTATCGGACTTGGATTTAATAACAAATCACTCTATTTATTAGGTGGCATTATCACCGTATCTGTAGCCGTAATTCGCCTCATTTTATACAGCTTGCCTCGCAGTAAAGGAAGATTGGGTCAATGATGTATAAGACTCACATAGTCCTGGCTGTAGCTGCTACTTCCTTAGTTTTAGGTACGGCTGATCCAATTGTGTTGAGTCTGGGGGCAGTATGTTCTCAATTACCTGATGTGGACACCACTAAAAGTTATTCGGGAAGGATGTTATTTCCCCTCAGCAGCTATCTAGAAAAGCGTTTTACCCATCGTTCCATTACCCATAGTTTTCTGGCACTATCTATCTTTGCCGTGGTTATTTTTCCCGTAACCTTTTTCGGCTATCAATATTATCTGGGTATGGTTTCTGGTTATTTCTGGGGCTTTTTTGGCGATGTGTTTACCAAATCAGGAGTAGCATTATTTTATCCTTCTAAAGTCAGAGCTATCTGTCCTGCCAATCCCAGGCTGAGATTAGCCACTGGCAGCAGTGCAGAATGGTTTGTCTTGTTTATCTTGGTAATCTTTGCCATTTTCAGCATTCAAATCAACTCAGCAGGAGGCATAGTAAGGAATTTTAACCAAGCATTAGGTTTACCGTCGGGGGCAATTGAAACTGTCAATCAAGACGCATCCCGTTATTTACTCAAGGCACACATCAAAGGACGTAATGCTATTACTCAAGAACCGATTGAGAAGGCTTACGAAATCATTCAACCCCTCAATCAGAATGATTTACTGGTCAAGGATGAACTGGGTACTACTTACAGAGTTGGTAATTCTCAAGAGTGTCAGATTATTGCTAGTCAAATGAAGATTGAACGGGTGGCAGCGATAACTACTACTGTTACTAATCTGTTCTTCGATGATGAGGAGTTATACGAGAAGATTGCAGCCTTACCCCAAAAGCAAACTTATCTTAGTGGTACTCTGACTATCTTTGATACCGATGGTTTGATTATTCCCAGCCACATAGATCGTTATGACACGATTACTTTGCAGCCAGGAAGTGATATTGCTTATGTGCGGTTGATTGCTGCTAGTCCTGATGAGGTGGTGAAATTGTTGGGGGATTATTATGGGAGTGGAAATTTGGTAGTGAGGATTGTAGAGCTTAAGCACTAATTAATCAAACGATCGCGATAATAAAATCCTTTTACATATCACCAATTGCTCGAAAAGTGAATAACGGGGAATTATTGACAAAAGTACTTCTTTAAAAGACTTTTGCCTTTTACAACCCTATTTATTTTCTTAAATCGTATGCCCAATAAGCAGTACTAAGTTTAATACTATTTTGTGAGGATCTGTAATTTGCTATTATTCTTAATCCTCGAAGCTTATCGACAAACTTTTTATATGGTGTCCATTGGAGGTTTTTGTCTAGTAGAGTCCAGGTTAGAGCTTTAGAATAATACTGAAAATTGCCATAAGCGATCGCTAGTTCGATCATGTTCCAGCTAATAGCTCTTTGTTGCAATCTACGCATAAAATGATTACTGTCTTCTCTACTGGAGTAAATTTCAATGGAAGGTAGATTTAGTAAGTTTTCATCAACCACCATCAATTGATTTAATTCCTTATTTAACTTCATTTTTTTCATCTTGATTACCTATTAATATTTCTTTTAATAGAAGATATTTTTACGCAAGTTAAATAAGAAAAATAGCTTATATTTAGCTGCGCCGAAGTAGCAATTTATCATAACTCGTGCTACTTCAGACAAAGATAAATTTATTCGCTTACAGGAAAAGCGTAATAAGCAATCCCCTCAGATTGAAAGTCAGGTAAGTTAGCCTCTACATTATCTCTCTCAGCTACAGAGGGAGTGTAAAAATGCGCTCCAGTACTATTGTTGAAGAAACGGAATATAGGAATTGCACTGTCAATTTCTGAACCAATTTCAGTATCGTAGGCATAAAAAGCTTCTCCTTCAAAAACAAAGTTATCCATTTCTTGAACAACTTCTCGTTCTACCTCAGAAATAGTGTAAAGATGAACTCCAGTGTCTTGATTGAGAAAACGATATACGGGATCTGGTTGAGGTTCACCTGTTAATGGGTCGATACTTTGATAAGAAGCTCCTTCAAAGCTAAAATTGGAAAGCTCTAAAACGGCATCGCGCTCTGTTTCATTTCCAGTGTAAAAGTGAACTCCTGTATCATTATTGTAGAATCGATAGACTAAATTGGAATCGCTGAATTCGGAGTTTATCAAGTTGTTGTCATTATCTGATTCATTTTCCTCATCAGCAGGTGTTTCATCAGAAGGTAATTCTGGATCTACTTGCTTAGAATTTTCATCCTCATCTATTGGACTTTCAGTAGGTGAGTCGGGTTCTGTTTGTCCTCCACCAATTGGATTTTCAGGCAGTTCTTCTTCTGGTATCTCAGGATCTTCTTCTTGTTCAATATTGTTTAGACCTCCAAAAACAACATATTCTGAGGAAGTTAAACTATCTGTTCCAGAACTACTACTTCCAGATGTAGGACTCCAGATTGTAGTATTTCCTTCATTAGTAAAGATAAATTCATAATTTTCATAATCATCTGCAATAAAAACCTCGTCTTCTCCAGTATTGCCGTTGATGATGTCATCTTTTTCTCCGCCAAATATATAGTCATTCGCGGTTGAGCCAACAATTGTATCGTTACCATCAAGACCTAGAACAAGATGATCGTCATCAATATTATCGAAATTCCTGCCATCAATATCTAAAACATCAATATTGTCATCATCTTCAGTGCCATAGATAATATTACCTGGATAAAATCCTCTTACTGTAGTTTCGTCAGTATTGGGTAAAGGTAGGGGGACATAAAATCGACTTTCTGAATCGGCATAAACTAAAGTTTGGGCATCTGGTAAACCGAAACCGTCAAAGTAAAGATCGATATTGCCGTCGTAGATATCAGGATCGTCTTCTGGTTGTGCTGGATCGCGCAAAAGCAGAAGTTCATCTTTAGATATATTCAGTTCATCAGCAATTACATCAACAAGCTGACCATTATAAATTTCGTAAACGTTTCTAGTTTCTTCTACTCTATCGTCTCGCGATTCATTTATAACTCGAATCCGATGCTCGGTCGAAATATCGGTAAAAGTCGTTTTGTAAGAGTATTCCAGTAAATTAGATACCGCCTCGGTTTCCTCTTCCTCATCTAGTCCTCCTTCATAGACTACCCCACCAAGAACTACTTGTTCGTCTCCACGACCAGATACGACTTCAAGATTGGTGTTACTAACACCAAAGAAGTTGTCGATCGCAAGTGCAGCTTCATCTAATGATGTACTAACGCCATCTATTTCTTTGATTCCACTCCAGACTAAAGAACCCACTCCTGCAACTAAGATTGAAAATCCCACAACCCCAGTTCCTACTCCTAGAGTTACCGCTAAAGCTCTAACAGCAGCCGTAGTTAGTTCTCCCCCTGCGGTATCTAAAATCAATTCGCCAATGGTATATTCTTGGGTGTTGGGATTAAACTCGATTTGAATGTTTCTGGCGGCTAGATTGGATTGACCAGGAACTTTGGTAAAGAATCTTAGAGATTTACTAGCGGTTCCCCCACCCGTCCTCGCATCATCGGCAACATCAAGCAGGCTATCTTCAACGGCTTTACCAAAGGAAGAGGTAGCAGCATCAATAGTCGCATTACTTACTCGTTCGGCAAAGGTATTATCTTCTGTAACAACTGCGGTGACGTAATATTGGGGATTGTCTAATGACATTGGTTTAAAATATTTCTTGTGTAGGAGAATAGAAAATCTAGTCAGTTTGTATCTGGTGATGAAGCGATCGCCTGCGTTATTCAAAGATTAGTAGGTATGGTCGTCACCATAGAATGGACTGATAGGCTTAACAGGAGCAAGTGAAGGATTGTAGTTGTAGGTTGGCGCAGACGAATTATCTTGGTAATAGTATTCTGGAGATTGCTGTTCGTAACTCCCTTCACTATTACCTCCACCGAAACAACCATCAAGTAAAAATAAGCTACCAAGTCCGAAAACAGCCACAGCTCCCCAATTGACATCTTCTTCTACTTGCGATCGCATAATAGGAGAAAAAAAATGACAACTTCTGGTAAGAAAATTGCCATTGATAAATGAAGTTTAACGAGTTGCAGTCGTTACTCATACTCAACTTGAGTTCAGATGTATGCAGCAAAAATTCTTCGATACTGATTAACCTTCGCTGTAAAGTTGGAAATGCTCTGAATATGATTTTGGTAGAGTGGTTTGGTATATTGTAGAAAGCTATTCACCTGGTAAACATTCACGATAGCCACCAGTTGGACTGGGACACCATTTTGTCTCTCCACCAGTTTCAGGGTCGGGAGTCAAAGCATCTTCTACAATTACCTCTATCCCTTCATTTATCATATCGCCACGTTCATCGTTCTCTTTTTTGACCATAGTTTGGTATGCTTGAATGTCTTCTTGAGAAAGAGTTCTATCGTATGCTCGAAGTTCTTCATTAGTGATTTGCTCACTATATGTTACTGTCTTGTATCTTTTAAACC
>ERZ650308.786-NODE-786-length-17158-cov-13.871368_pt1 | contig 17158 bp, 21 predicted proteins | sample MGYA00376244_ERZ650308 | MGnify/ENA primary metagenome ERZ650308 (study PRJEB26733, sample SAMN07839295) | wastewater metagenome | biome: small river; feature: stream; material: water | place: USA: North Carolina | collected 2016-04-26 ... | reverse complement strand
CGACGCTCTTCCGATCTTGGTTGCCAAAATTGCCGGTGCTGGTTGCTGTTGGGTTGTAATTGTTTTCCAGTGTCTGCGCCAGGCCGTTCACGTTCACGGATACAGCGCCGACCGAGTTCGTAAACGCCGAACTCATTTGAGCCGTCGTCACTGCGCGCTGCGGTTGGTCGGCCACCGTTGAGAATTCGGTTGCCGCATTTCCGCTCACCATCCAATCACCAACTCCCAGCGCGTTGTAATCGGACGCGCAATAGAACGCGCCGCCCATGATGGCGTTCGTGCTTGTTTCGTAAAAGATAGCTACAGTAGAAGACAGCACCCGCGATCCACTGAACACCGTCACCTTGTCCGTCCCCGTCAGGTCAATCGCTGCGGTGCTCAGGTAATCGTCCACGCCGTCGAACTTGAGGTAGTAGGGGAACTTCGCCGGGTCGCCGTCATAGTCGCTGTCGGTGGTGACGCGCTGGTAGGGGGTGGCGGTGGTGCCGATTTCGCGCTGCATGAACGCAATGGTTATGTCTGTAACACCGACCGTAGTGAACTGAATCCTGGTGCCCCACGAAAACATGGCCTCGCTCACTTCGTAGCGATGCCAGTTTGTGTCGGCAATTAGGGTGATTAGGGTATCGTCAAGATAAATTGACTCGCCAGTGCCTGTGTTGGACTTGATGTACGCGCTCCGACATACCTGCTCGGTAGCTAACCCGTAGTTGTACCGGAACGCTGCCGATTCGCCCGCCCCAAGTGTTGCAACCAGCCTTGCTGCTGTTGTCCCGCCGTTTGGGTCAGTTTGTCCAAGAGTTTTTACGAGCTGCGCCGTGGCGCCAAAAAGATCAATCACCCAAACAGGACCGCCGAAGTCCTCCGTGTGCGTCAAAGTGTTCACCCGCGCCGACAGCAGCGGTCGTGCGGTGCTGGTGGATTGGGAGGCGTGGTGACCGTTGCCCGACTTGTCTTGAATCAACCCAACCGGATTCGCAGAGTCCGCCACCGTGCCCGGCGTCGCCACAGGCGTGGTGCCTGCGCTGTCGTTGAACATCGTGGACAGGTCGCTGGGGTCGTACCAGGCACCGACCTCGCCGGACAGGTACAGGTCGGCGGGGGACCAGGCGGCGCCCCCACCACCCAGCACGAACAGTCTGTTTATCGCAGCATTGATGGCGTTGAGGCGCATGGCAGACCCTTACAGGAACGCTTTGCAGTAGACGGTTCCCGCTGCTGAAATCTGGAGAGCAGACACCCGCCACGGGGCACCCGTGCCTTGGGCAATCGGAAGGAAGAACGGGGTGCCAGCAGGCACCGGGGTGCTTGCGGCAGTCGCCACGGCACCCTCACCCACTTCGACGTAGAAGTCGGCAGACCCCCACACCATGACCGAGGTCGGTCCGGGGTTCTGGTTGGGTGAGTTTGCTGCCGTGCCCGATGTGGACAGGCTGAATCCGACACCCGAAACGGGGTCACGAAGAACTGAGGTACGGTCCATTTCAGGCTCCTGGGGTCATGGGTTGGGGTGATTGTGGCACTTCCGATGCCATTTGTGGCACTTCCGGTGCCATTTGTGGGGCTTCTTGCATACCGGGAACCTCTGGTGTCTCTCCCGGCTCCGCAGTCTCCCGCTCCATCTCGTCCTGCGCCATGCGAAGGTCACCAGAGTCCATCATGGCGTGGATGGTGCCCAGAACGATGTCCTGCATCTGCTCGGGGGTCATCCCCGCTGAAGTGGCTGCGATGCGCTTGGTTTCAGCGTCAAACGCCTTGATCTTCGACTCGAACTCCTGAATCTCAAGGTCGCGGTTCTCGAACGACTTCTGCACGTTCTGGAGCATCTGGTGCATCTGCTCCATCTCCTGCCCCATCGCCTGCATCTGCTGCTTCGCGGCCTGCATCTCGGGCGACTCGTCCTCGTTGGAGAGCAGTTTGGGATCAATGGTCTTGGCAAACCGCTTCGCCATCTCCTGGGCACCCGGCCAGTCCATGTTCTTGATGAACAGGTCGCCAGCAACCGCCCACAACTCCGGGTTACCCTGGAGCAACTCGGTCATTGCGTTGAGCGACTCCTGCCGCTTGGTCATGTAGCTCGGACCCGTGGTGACGCAGACATCGTACTTGCCGACCCCGAGGTTGTAAATCTTCTGGATCACGATGCCGTTCTGGTCAACGATCTTCTTGACCGGCTCCTGCTGGTCAGGGTTTACCCTAGCCATGTCCGAGGTGCCGTCTTCCCCGATGATCCGCGCCACTCGTTCGGTGTCGTAAATCTTCGGGATCAGGTCCACGAGTTGTCGGGTCACGCAGCGCACTGCTCGGGCGAGGTTATCGACGTAGTGGTATGTCCCGGTGTCCGCTTGGCGCTCACGGGCGAGGATCGCCTTGCCGCTGCGCTCGTTGGAGGTCGCCCCAAGGCTGCTGTCGTACTGCCCGGTGGCCCCCTTGATGTCATCCGAGGCCCCCATTTTGGCCTGAATAAGGCCATTCTGAGCCATCGGGGGCTGGGAACGCTGGGGAAGGGGTAGAACGCCACCCTGACCGTCCGTAACGTCGGGATTGACCTCCAGATAGGGCCAATTCTGGGTGTTTGCGGTCTTCCACTGCTTCTCGTAGCCCTGGAACTGGCCCCCGTAGCCGATAAATGGCGCTTTTGGAGCCAGCGCCAGCATCTCGGCCTCCTGAGAGGTCCAATAGTTGTACATGCGCTGGGCATCTTTGGCGTTTCGCACGATGCCCGAGAGGTAAATGCGCCCGTCAATCTCAAACTCGTTGCCAACGACCCGGATGATGGGGATGTACTGCCCCGCCCAATCGTTTTCCTCAAGGAACTCGAACCCGTTGGTCTTGCAATACTTGACCTGACGCACATCCACCTTGCGCGAGCGGATCGGCTTCATCCCCATCGCCACCATCTGCTTGTCTTCGGGCGAATCTGACAGGGCGCTGACGTTGCCGTAGTACAGGTTCAGCGTCTTCTGGGTGTGTTCGACGTAGTAATAGTCCGCGATGCGAACCGTGTCTTCGTTGATCCACTGCCCGATGGTCTGATCGCCCACACCACTGTTCTGGATGGACGAGATGGGCATCGCGTTGGGGAACAGACGCTCGTACTCGTTCTTGTCAACGTCCTCCGTGACGAAGCACCACTGAGCATCTGAGCCGCAAGGGTCTTGGATCATCGGGTCCATATAGACGCTGAACGAGTTCCGCACCCGTCCGATCTTCAGGTCCTGGTCGAACGAGGTCGGGTCCGTGTATTCGGTCAGGATGCGAATGTACCCTTCACCATATGCCACCTGATTCTCACAGGCTGTGTCGTAGGCCACATCAGCGTCACTGATGTACTCGATGTGGCGCACGATCCCGTCGAAAATCTCCGCAACCTCGATGTCACCCTTGTCATCAGCGGGGATCACCTTACCCGACGGTCGGTTCTGCCGCTGGTCGTTCGTGACCTGACGAACGTGCTGGGGCAACTTGTTGATCGTCAGCGTGGGTCGGGCGTTGATGCTCTGACCCTGGACCGAGCCACGGGTGGCAAGAACATCAGCAGGCCACTGGAACTTGTTGTCCGGAGAGCCAGCGTAGAACCGCAGATCGTCAATCTCATCCTCACGGGTCTCTGACCACGCCGCAATCGCAAGCGTCATGCGCTTACGCATCGTACTGAGGCGTTCTTCTGTGTCCTTGGGTTTAGCCATGTATCAGTGCCCCATCCAACCAGTGTTTGAGAAAGAAGAACCCCGGTTGTCTGCGTAGACCCGTTGGGGCGGTTCTGCTGAACTATACTCCCTTCTGGCGATAGGGAAAGCAAAAGTTACAGCCACAGCGTCCGCTGCGTCCGGTGATGCCAGCCCACGGGCCTTCATCTCCTTCTTGCCCTCCAACTGTATCACCCCCGTGGATGTGGGCTTGACCTTGACCCCGGTCAGGTCGTTCTTGAGTGCCTTGTCCAGCGGTAGACTGGCCGTCTTGATCCACTCGGCCATCGCACACCACATCTCCGCTCTCTTGTTCAGGTGGGCCTGCGAGTTCTTCGGCTTCCACCCGAAGTTCACACCCCTCACCTTGTAGTTCTGCTCGGTCAGCCGGTCCAGCACCCCGTAGCCCAGACCACCCTCATCGACCACGGTCATGGCCGGGTTGTACTTCTCGATGGTGTCGATCACACGCCCCACGGTGGTCATGGTGTCATCGCCCCTGTACCGCTTGATGGACAGCAGGGATCGGCCCTGGCGCACCACGATCACCGTGCTGTCCATACCCCCACGGGCCGGGTCCACCCCCACGATGATGGGTGCCGAGGGGTCTGGTGTGGCAGGACGCTTCATGGCCTCGTCCACCAACATGGGACTGATGAACTGGTCATCGCCCACCGAGGGGAACTCCCCGTACACCTCCACCTTGGCCTCACGGGAGTCTTCCCCGTACTCATCAATGATCTGTTGGTAGATAGCCTGATCAGTCTCCTCCACCGTCCGTGCGTCGATCTGTTCCGTGGACCAGTAGTCCCTCTTACCGTGGAAGCACTCGAAAAAGTACCCGGTGTTACGTCGTGGGTTACTGAACGCCAACCAGTACCGCGACGGAATCTTCTCCGTGAAAAACCCGCTGGCAACGGACCAGATGGCATCAGGGATACCACTGGCCTCGTCAAAGATCACCATCATGCCTTCCTCATTATGAGGACCAGCGTACCCGTCCGGGTTCTCCTCAGACCACAACTTGCCCTCCGCCGCCCAATACCGGGTGCCCTTCTTGAGGTCACGCTCCACGAGGTCCACCAGCCACTGTGCTGGCACCAACTTGGTCGCGCTGACATGCCACCAGTGGGCGTTGACGATCATGGTGGACCACTTGGTCAACTCACCCCATGTGACCGTGCGAAGCTGGTTCTCCGTGTTCGCGCTGACGATCACGCTCGATCCGATGCGCGTGGTCATCATCCACAAGATGAGCCAACTGACCAGGGTACTCTTACCGATGCCGCGCCCGGAGGCTATCGCCAGCCGCAACGCCTCGGGGTCCAGAGCGCCCTCGTTCCTCTGGATGTTCCTCGTCAGCTTCAGCAGTGTCCTGCGCTGCCACTTGCGTGGACCCTTACGATGGTGCAAGGGGGTGTTCGGCTCCCCCCAGGGGAAGCAGTACACGACGAACGCATACAGGTCGTTGGCGAGCATCGGGGACCACAGGGTCGCCATCAACTCCTGCTCATCAGAGGGCTTGTAGACCGTTGACTGCGCCATCAGACCTCCTCCCCATCGTCATCTTGGGGGTCGGAGGGATCGGGTGGTGGGGACGGCAGGGTCTTGACCACCGCATCCTCTATCTGCGCCACGGTGCTGGCTGGCACGATCATCTGGAGTCGGTTCTGTGCCTTCTCCAGCGCCGCCGTGATACTGATGCTGGTGCTGGTCACGTCCACCTTGGCAGTCGTCACAAAGTCCTTCGGGTCTGCCAGCGCCATCAGCTTGAACCGTGTGTCCACCCCCAGCTTGGACCGCGCCACATCGTCGATGGTCTGGTCCGTACCATCCGCCTTGGCGATCAGGTCACCCCTCATCAGGTGAGCCGCCACCCGGCAAGCACTCTTGTACCGCTCCTCGCGAACAGGGTCTGCCAGTATCCATCGCATGAACCGTCCAGGGTTGAGGTCACGATGGTCCTTGGACAGGAACAGGGTGATGCCCTCGCCATTCTCTGTGGCCTCCATCGCGGGTTCAAACAGAGCCTCAAACGAGTCCAGCATGTCCTGACGCTTGATCTGCGCGATCTGCTGCTGGGTCAGGTGGGGGTCGGGTGGGGGTGCCAGCGGGATGGGATCGGGGAGAGACGCCATCCATGCGGGGAGCGGTGGGGAGGACGAGTCTGTCATGGTCTGAATCATCAGTGGTGCCTCGGGAGTGAGTTCTTCTAGGGTATCACAACGGGGTGGAGATGAGTGTACTGGTTTGTGTTACATGGTTCCTGGATTTTGAAAAATGAAAAATTTTATTTTTTGTTTCCGGGGTCATCCAGCCTCAGCAGCGAATCGGCGTGACCGGCACCCCCGGCACCCCACCCCCGACCTCGAAACACCGGATGCGAAGTGGGCACTAACTTCACATTGACACCCGTGGCGCTGTGAACCCAGGATGCCGCGAAGCTGCGAGCCACGGCATCCATTGACACTATTTGTCAGTGTGACATTTTCTGTCACTGTCACTGTGACACAAAGTGTCAGGGGATTCCCGGAATCCGGGTGAAATGAATACTTTGGCAGTAAGTAAAGGAGTCTTTTACAGTTGGCACGGGGATTGCATGTATCTGTGCGCTAGTCAACGTCAACCATTAACCCTGGAGTAATTCACCATGATCACCAAAGAGCAAGCTCTTACAGCGCGCCATTTCGAGCACGTAACCCTGAAGGGTTCAGACGGTAAACCCGTGCGCTGTCGCGCAATGGGCGCGTGCAAGACCTGGAAAACCCGGCCCAATGAATTCAAGCTACCTGTGAAGTACGGACTCTATCAATCGTTCTACATCACCCATGATAACGCGGGCGAATGGAATCCCGTGTAATCAATCCGTAACCCTGAAAGGAATGACCATGAAAACCAATGTAGCCTATTTCAAGACATCACAGCAGGCGCATGACGCCATGCAGCCCTGGATTGACCAGGAATACCCTGATAGATTCCAAGATGCGCGAAGCATCACGCGAATCAAAATTGTGGAATTCACCAAAGGATTCGCAATCCAGCTCGGTGACTGTGGACCATATCTCACTATCGAAGACATTCAGAAAGCATCACCATGAAACTCGAAACCCTTCAATCGTTCATTCGCAGCAATGGCTATGCGTGGCCAGGAGGCTACCCAATGGCTCTGATGATGCTTGATGGCGAAGTCATTGATTCGAAAGCCGCACGGGAAAATTACCGTCTGATTCGCAGGGAAACCGGGCGCGATTGGACCCCGATAGATGTATTCATCCATTGGGAAGGGGAACCGTTGATATGCGCTCATAGCGGGCGCGAGATTGAGAGCGCATACGGTAACCCGGACTCAGAGTAACCCAACCAACCAGGAGCCATCACCATGAAACAGACCATCAACTTCAGCGACTTCACGGACGCATTTCGTCGCTTCAATCGTTACGACCAGTTCGGATACGCGGCCCTGGAAGTCCTATTCAACTATTTGGAGCAGTATGAGGATGACACAGGGGAAGAGTTGGGACTTGATGTCATCGCTCTGTGCTGCGACTACTCAGCGGACACCGTGACAGATATTGCAGCGCAGTATGACATTGATCTACAGGACTGCGAAACCGACGAAGAGCGCATGGAATCTGTAACCGATTACCTGACCAACCGCACCAGCGTCTGCGGTATAACGGATAACGGGACCATCGTCTATTGTTCAGCGTTCTGATGCGTATGATAACAAGGGGTCGGAATCCCTTGTTATCCTGTCATCCGATCCAACTCCTGCCGGGATCACTACGCACGTAGATATTATCCGGGTATTATTATTATTCTGAATTTCCTTGTACCCTCACTAAATTTGACTGATCTCGGCAACAGTTGGATCGGTTTGCATGATAGACTGTAACCCTTCAAACAACTCACCACAGGATACCAAATGGCACGTTCAATCTATGTTCCCCACGACAAACCCGGAACCGTCAAGCGTAGACGCCAAGACCGAGCGAAGACCAAGACTAACTTCATGGTGTTCAACATGGACGCTGGCACGTTTCATGAGGCTATGGAGGTCAAGTATGACCTGCATCACAGGGGACCTCGCTTGGAAAAGCCCACACAGGTAAATCCAAACCCATACACAAACTCCAGGATCAGAGTAGATGGAAAAAAGATGCTCACTGCTGCCGTAGCATGGCTTTACACAGGGGCAAGTACCGACGAGGAATTAATCACTTTCTGGGATGGCCCGTGGCACACCATCCGATACGAGAGACTGAAGCGAAACAACGAGCCCTCTATCTTCAGGACAACCCGGTTTAGACATAAGGACGGTAACAAGTTGAACAACAGGCGCGACAACTTGGAAATAGTCACCAGTAAGCCGCATCAGGCCATGACGTGGATAGCTGGAACCAGGGTATGCCTGGGTAGCTACAGCACCAGGGGTGAGGCTGTAGAGGCTGTAAACGCTGCCCGTGCTGCTGTTGGCATGGGGCCAGTCAAGACTCGCAACAGGAAAGGAGCAACATCGTGAAAAAGGTCAAGGAAACCCCAAGGAACCCCGTAGCCGATGCCCTGCGCCGATTGAATGAGGCTGACCCGTGGGAAGTGGAGTGGTATCGCAGACGGTATCAGGAAGTCCTATGGGAAGAGGACACCAGTCCCGTGGCGCAGATGATCAAGGACGCCCAAAGATTGTTTCCCTTCGTGGAGGGACTGCATGGCCACAGCCTGCATATGGAGCGTGAACAGCGTCAACGTGAGATTTATCAACCGTAACAGTAAGGAGAATTGAAAATGACCCGTAATATTGATGTCAATGGGCACCTTGTTATCACAGTGGGGGAAACCCTGATCTGTTCCGAGACTGGCAAACCCTTCGTTGCTGCTCATGATGGTTGCAGCGTTAACTATGCACGGGGAACCGATGGTCGCATCATTTCAGACGAGGGGGTCCGCATCATCAATCGGAGGGAACTGCTGGACCGCTCGAAACCGTTTGTCTGTTACCTGTCACCCGATGGCAAACACGTTACCGGCTGGAAAGGAGACATCCTGGGTGATGTGATTCAAACCAGTGTTTCCAGTGACCCTCTATCAGGGTATCGCAGGGAAACGTTGACGCATGTCCGCGTGAAGGATGTGCACGGTGCACTCTGGTACGGTAAAGGTAGTGGACGCGGGATGTGTATCACCCTCAGAGCATTGAAGGGTTGACATCATGACCCGTCAAACAATCGACATCCTGAAAGATGTAGCCCTCTGCGTTGGCATCGCCGTTGGACTGGCGCTATCGCTGGTGCAGTGGTGGTCTACCTGACCTTGTAACCCGTAACCCGTAACCCGTAACCCGTAACCCGTAAGGACAACCCATCATGAAAACCACTGACTTTTCTGGAACCTATGACTATGAACGCACCGAGGCTGATTTCTGCGCTGGGACCATTCTTGATCACATCCGCCACGGATACCACACCCGCGAAACCCTGGACGAAGCTGTCAGGAAAGAACGAGCGCATTGGGCCAAGTATCTGGACGATGGTGAAAGCCTCAATGACTTCCTGAGGCACTTTGACGCTGCACTGTCCCCGGATGCTGTCAATGCCGCATTCCAGACCTGGGCTGACAGTTCTGGTGAATCGCTGTAACCCGTAACCCGTAAGGACACACATCATGACCATTCAATCTGTAGCCGCAGCATTCGCATCGGGCAAACCCGCCAAGTGTCATAACGCAATGACCGATGGCAAGAACTACTATCTCCACGGCCACCGTATCGCCACATTCGAGGATGTGGAGGACTTGCCAAAGCAGTCCACCTATCAAGGGTATGCGCTGGCATCGTATGACTGGTGCGGTTGGTTCACGCCAACTACTGCAAACCACTTGAACCACATTGCCAAAGCCTTGGACACCCGTGGCACCCGGTTTTCGTATGCGCTGGCACGGGATGGCAAGGCTCCCGCTAAAGGGTATTTCAAGTAACCCGTAACCCGTAAGGACACACATCATGGCACTCACACTTAACCCTGTCCCCCTGTCCCTCAACGCGCCGATGCTGGACCGCATCCGTTACGCCCTGGACACGATCGACCCTGAAGACCTGTACGAGTATGTCAAAGAGCTTGAGGACATCATGCACGCAGTCAACGACAAGTTGGACATCCTGATCGAGCCTGGGGACGCTGAGGACCCTTCCGATGTGATCGAGAAGGCACTGGATAGCCTCAAGGCGCATTCAATCGGGTCTCTGGTGGACAACCCCTATGCAGACTTCTTTGATGACTGCGTGGGGGCGCTCAATGGTCATTGGCCTGCGGCGTCCATTGAAGATGAGACCTTGAAGTCTGTCATCCTGGACGCCATCACCAAGGGGGATGAATGATCATGACCCGTATCATCATCACCACAATGGTCGTGATCATCTTGTTGGCACTGACCTAACCTAAAACCCCCTGACAAAGAAAAACGGACCCGCCTGGGTCCGTTTTCGCGTGTCCTTGAGCCTGTCTGGTATCACATGCCAAGTTTGACCCCGACACCCATGTCCACCTAGTACCCTAGTGGTTTCCCGTGCCTCTCGGGGTCGAACCCGTGGACATCCTTTCCCCTGCGCGACTCGGGGTGCGGATTTTCGGCATACACCTCGCGTTGCCTCTCCTGACGCGCACGGATCACCGCATCCCGGTGCTCTGCGAACTGGATAGCCAGCGCAGGGTTGATAGCCCATGTAACCGTTGACCCCCTGGACCCGTCATCCATGCGTGCCACCCACTTAACCCGCTCCAGATCACTCATGGCATCCATGATCTGTGTCTCAGTGTCCCAGCGTCCGAGAGTATTCAGACGCTGGAGACCTGAACGCTTGATCTCGGGCATGGTGATGGTGGCCTGATCTGACCATGCCAGGATGTGGTCCCTCAGCCATGCGTCGAACGTACCCTCTGCCAGCGACACATCAAGCACATGACGCAGGGTAAGCATGACCGTGGAGCGCATGAACTCGATCACCCGCACCATCAGGCCTTCGGACACCTCGGGGTTCCACGGTGATTCAATGGCGTGCCACACAAGGGCCATCCGAGCGCAGGAGCCGACCAGCTTGCCGATGCTCTCCTGATAGGCATCACTACTTTGCAGCAGCTTCTCGCGCTTGCGTACATCATCGACATACTGGCGGAACTGATCGAACGCAGTGGTGCCCCCTGGGGACAGCACATACTGAGCCGCAGGCATGGCACACAGGAGCCGCAGCAGATCAAACCACTTACCCTCGCTGGTCAACCACTCGGGGATGCCCTTGCCCACACTGGTCTTCGTGCCATCCAGCTTCACGTAGAGGAACCGCTGGAGCAAACCATCGGACATCAACTGCTTCGCTTCAGCCTGGAACACCCTGGGCTGCACGTTGCCCACGATGGAGACTGCCATGTTCTCCACCCTGATGGCACCATCAACAACCCGATCCAGTTTGTGCAGTCCACCGGCATAGGCTTGCACCCATGTGGACCGTGACTCTCCTGACTTGGGGTCAGCCATCTTACGCATCCATGAGGACATCTCATCGAGATGGCACAGGATGCCTCTCGGATGCGCTGCACAGATGCGCGCCAGTGCCTGTGATGTGATGTCCGTGGTCGTGATGCGTAGTTGGTGGGGGCGTGGTGGTAGGTCCAGTTCAGGAGGCATGTCATCCCATGCGTCCAGCCCCGCAGCAGTCTCAAGCAGTGCCTCGGGTGTCGACTTGGCCGCGTGGTATCGCTTTTTTGCTGCGATGGCGATGGCCTCCTTCGCTTCCCATATCCGCAGTTCCCTCTTGGCCCGGTCACTGTCCTCTGCTTCAATCTCCTTGAGCGGCAAAATCATGGGATCGCTGCCGGGTGTCTTCTTGTCCGATGGTGCCCCGATGGTCATCAGCCACAGGATGGGCCTCACAGTGAACTTCTCATCCACCTTGAGCGTGGACCTTGAGTCCATAGCCCCACAGATAGCCCCCAGACCCGCCCACAGGGGCACCGCTGGGTCACACCCCACCGAGTCAGCGATCTCGCGTGCCCTCTGTGCCAGCAGAGGGGGCACCAAGGACAGGTCAAGGGGCACCACGATGTCACCTCGGCGCGGATCGCTCAGGAGCGGTGGTGCGTCCTCCAGGGGAGCCTCGGGTGCATCGGGTGTGGGCTTGAACAGGCCGGTGATGTCCACCGCTGGACGCTGCCAGCCTGCGTCCTTTGCCAGTTTGAACAGGGTGCCAAGGCGCACCATGCTGTCCTTGTCCGACTTGAACGACTGCCAGCAGTACATGATGTCCCGCTGGCCCTTGTACTTGGTGCCCCGACTGCTCCACGAGTCCCACAGTTGGAGTGCCTCGTCCAGCCTGTCGGTCTGGGTGCCAGCCCAATGGATCGCCATGCCACAGTGGAGCCAGTCCTCGCGCCCCATGTCCGGGTCCAGTGTCTCAAGGGCGCTCTGCACCTCTGACCAGTTCGCATCGAGGGGTGCCCCGGTGCTGATGGTGCGTACACTGTCCTTCGCCAGCAGCCGGTCCCATGCGGCCAGCAGAGCCTCGGGCAGGGTGGGCAGACCCCGCCAGTCACCGGCACCCACCCACTCGTAGTGCAGACCGCTGGTAGGGTGGCGCACGGCGCTGGGCAGCACGTCCTGAACAGACAGACCGTTGGCAGTGGCGCAGCGCAGTTCGAACGCCACCTTGCCACCCACCTTGACCTGCTTGGAGGCCATCGGTGAGCGGGTGGCGGGAAGCCTGTACAAAAGTTTGCCATGTCCGGGGTTGCCCGACCTGATGCCCACTGCGTCCGGTGCGTTCATCAGGTCCACCATGTTGACCCCCTCGGATGAGAGCATGATCGAGGCATGTTCGAAGTTGTCGATGTCCAGAGCGCAGGTGGTGGGGGTGGAGTAGGCGTGTAGGAGTCCCACACCAGCACCCTCGGGGATCAGGGATGCGTCATAGATGGCATGGTGTGGCTCGTTCCACCCCATCGCCTTCGGACCCTTGCCCTCGTTGATCACACACAGCGCAAACCCGGCATCGACGTATCCTTGGTAGAGTGTTTTCATCGTGATGACGTTGGGGACTGCCATGTGTCACTCCACTGCTGGCTTGATCAGTTCTGCCCGTTGCTGAAGGTACAGCACGATCAGTCTGACAGTCTCATACCCCGGCTCGGCTGATCCATTCGCCAGTCGGGCGACGGTGTGGTAGTTGACTCCGGTGGCCTCGGCCACACGAGTCAGGTTGAGGTCAGCAAGAGCCTCACGGATTTGTCCAAGTGTCATCATGGTGGTGGTCCTCTGTAAAATATTTTGCAAATTTGTTGCACAGGGTTTGGATTGTATGTTAATATTTGCTTGTCACCACGTTATTTTGACAAAGTGACTCAACCAACCTCAACAAGGATCACACCATGTCTCTGGAATCGAAGATCGAACTGCTGACCGCAGCCATCACTCATCTGACCATCGCCATCGAGCAGGCCAACAACCTCAATCCCGTCGTTGACCAGATCGCTGAGAAGCAGGCTGCCCTGGCACCGACCCCCGCGCCCACTGTCGCTCCTGCCCCTGTCGTTGCCCCTGTCGCCCCGGCCCCCGCTGCTGCCATGCCCCCACCCCCTGTGTTCGCTACCGCACAGACGCCCCCCGCTGGTGCCGTTCCGTTCAGTGACAGTCAGTCCCTGATCGCCTACACGATGGCTGCGTACAAGCAGTTGGGTGGTGTCAAGGGCGCTGGCATCCAGAACGTGCTGACCTCGCTGGGCGCATCCAACCTGACCGATGTGAAGCCCGAGATGTACGCTCAGTTCCACGCTGGCATCGAAGCACTCAAGGCGCAGGGTTGATCATGGCACACGCCAAACTCAGCCCCAGCAGCGCACACCGCTGGACCCGCTGCCCCGGCTCAGTCCGGGAGGAACTGAAGTACCCCGACAACAGCGGACCCGCTGCCCTTGATGGCACCCGGACCCATGCACTGTTGGAGATGTGCCTCGTGACCGGCATGGACCCCGAACTGATGGTCGGCATGACCACCTCTGACGATGACGGGTCGTACACCATCGACGCTGACCGTGCCAAGAGGGTCAAGGTTGCCGTTGACCATGTGCGCGACTTGGGTGGTGAGGTCACTACCGAGCGCCGTGTGGACCCCTCACGCCTCGTGGGTCGTGATGACCTCGGGGGAACGGTGGACGTTACTGTGATCGTGGGTGACACTGTTCATGTGATCGACTACAAGGACGGCATCACTCCCGTTGAGGCAGTCGAGAACGAGCAGTTGATTGCCTACGCTCTCGGGCATCTGGCTGAGTACAACCTGTCGATCAACGGTGACTACCCGGTCAAACGGATCATCCTCACCATCATCCAGCCCAAACTGGCGATGAAGGGACTGCCGCCCATCACCTCATGGGAACTGAGCGTCGAGTCCCTGCTGTCGCGCATCGGTGACATCGTGGTCAAGGCAGCGGCAACCGATGCTCCCGATGCACCACTGGTTCCCGGTGAGAAGCAGTGCCGGTTCTGCCGCGCCAAGGGTGGATGCAGCGCAGTCTCGCAGTCCACGCTGGAGGCTGTTGGCATGTTCAAGTCGATTGACATCGTGCAGCAGGCAGCAGTCAGTGAACCGACCGAACTGAGCAACGACCGCATCCGGGAGATCATCCAGGCTGCACCGCTGCTGCGCCAACTGCTTGAGGCTACCGAAGCCGAAGCACTGCGCCGGATGCAGATGGGTATGACCATCCCCGGCCTGAAGGTAGTCAATGGTCGCGGGTCACGGGTCTGGGCTTTCCCCGAGGAGGAGATGGAGGCCAAACTCAAGAAGCTCGGCATCCCCAGCAAGTCGCTGTACGTTACCAAGTTGATCAGTCCTGCTCAGGCTGAGAAGCTGACATGGGAGAAGCGGGATGGCACCAAGGTGCAGACCAGCGGCAAGATGAAGATTCAGATGGATCGTGAACTGGTGGTCAAGCTGGCAGGCAAGCCCACCGTCGCAGCAGAGTCGGACCCACGGCCAGCCGTGGTGGTCGATGCTTCACCGATGTTCGGTGAGGTGGTAAAGACGGAAGCCCTTCCGTCGTTCTTCAACTAAGTAAGAGGTAATCAAAATGGAATCCAATGTTATTTTCCTCTCCAACGTGCGCCTGTCGTTCCCCCATCTGACTGAGCCGCAGAAGACCGTCAATGAAGTCACCGGGTCCACCCGGATCAGCTACAACGCTGAGTTCATCATGCCCGAGTCGCATCCATCCTTCGCTCAGTTCCTGGCGCTCTATCAGCGTCTGATGTCCGAGTCGTTTGCCGAAAACGCTGGTGTGGTGATGAACATGATCGCGGCAGACCGCAAGCTGCGCTGCTACGGTAAGGGTGAGGAGAAGGTCAACAAGAAGACCTTCACACCCTATGACGGGTACGCTGGCAACGTGTACCTGACGGCAGGCTCCGAGCGCCAGCCCCAGGTGATCCAGGCTGATGGTAGCCCGGTGGACCCGACCAACACAATGGCGTATCAAGCACTCACCCGCAATATGTACGGGGGCTGCAAGGTCAACGCTGCCATCAAGCCTTGGGTTCAGAAGAACAAGCACGGCAACGGCATCCGGTGCGACTTGGTTGCCATCCAGTTCGCTGGTGATGACACACCCTTTGGCGAAGGCACTCCCGATGTCAAGGGTCTGTTTGGTGCTGTGGCTCAGACCAGCGTGGGTGCTGGCATGTTCAGCCCTGCACCTGCCACCCTGCCCTCGTTCTTCAAGTAACTCTCCTCGCAGGAGCCTTCTCCCTGGCCCGTGTGGGTCAGGGGGCTTTTTAACCTACTGTGAGAGTTACCTGTGAAAAACGATTGGGTCTATGACCTTGAGACCTTCCCCAATGTATTCACCATCGCCCTGGAACACGCTCAGAGTGGTGTGAAGGTGGCATGGGAGATCACCCCCTGGCGCAATGACTCAAGGCAGATCGTGTCCTTCGTGGACTACCTTGCTGCAACGGGTGGTCGGATGGTCGGGTTCAATAACCTGGGCTTCGACTACCCGGTCCTGCATCTCCTGTACCGGATGCGTACCGCTGATGCCGCGACCCTGTACGCCAAGGCGCAGGCCATCATCGCGTCACAGGAACTGAATCGGTTCCAGCATCAGGTGTACCCGAGTGACCGGGTGGTCGAGCAGATAGACCTGTTCAAGATTCACCACTTCGACAACATGGCACGGTCCACCAGTCTGAAACTGCTGGAGTTCAACATGCGCCTTGCCAGCGTCAAGGACTTGCCGTTCCCCGTGGGGTCCACCCTGAGCCGTGACCAAGTGGTCATGCTCAAGGAGTACAACATGCACGATGTCCACGCGACCCGCATGTTCTACGATCAATCGCTGGACATGATCAGGTTCCGCGAAGAACTGACCGAGCGATACGGTCGGGACTTCATGAACCACAACGACACCAAGATCGGCAAGGACTACTTCATCATGCAGTTGGAGAAGGCTGGTGTGGAGTGCTACACATTCAGTCCAGAGGGTCGCACCCCGAGGCAGACCCCGCGCCCCACCATCGCGCTGCGTGATGCCATCTTGCCCTGGATCAACTTCCAGCAGCCTGAATTTCAACGAGTGTTGACATGGCTCAAAGAACAGACGATCACTGAAACCAAAGGGGTCTTCAAAGACCTGACTGCCACGGTCAACGGGTTCACCTTTGTCTTTGGTCTGGGTGGCATTCATGGGTCCGTGGAGCGTGAGAAGGTGGTGTCGGATGATGAGTACGTGATCGAGTCATGGGATGTGACTTCGTACTACCCTAACCTTGCCATCAAGAATCGCTTCTACCCGGCACACCTGGGCGAGAAGTTCTGCGACATCTACGCCGACCTGTTCGAGCAACGCAAGAAGTACCCTAAGAAGTCCAGCGAGAGTGCCACGCTGAAGCTGGCGCTGAACGGCACCTATGGCGACTCCAACAACAAGTTCAGCGTGTTCTACGATCCGCTGTTCACCATGAGGATCACCCTTAATGGTCAGTTGCTCCTGTGCATTCTTGCTGAGAAGTTGATGGAGGTGCCGACCTTGCGGATACTGATGATGAACACTGATGGTCTGGAGTACAGAGTCAGCAGGGATTACGCTGAAGTATCTGATGTGGTCTGTCGGGAGTGGGAGCAGTTGACAAGTCTGTCCCTTGAAGGCACTCAGTACAGCCGGATGTGGATCAGGGATGTGAACAACTATATCGCGGAGAATGATCAATGAAAAGTACATCAGGCACCCTTGCAGCCCCTTTTCCGTACTTTGGTGGGAAGTCCGGCGCTTGCGAACAGGTGTGGCAAGCATTCGGGAATGTTAAGAACTACGTCGAACCTTTCGCAGGGAGCGCCGCCATGTTGCTGGGCGCACCCGATGGCAAGCGCATCGCCACGATCAACGACGCCGATGGATTCGTCGCCAACTTCTGGCGCGCGATTGCGCAAG
>ERZ650308.785-NODE-785-length-17160-cov-8.828705_pt1 | contig 17160 bp, 9 predicted proteins | sample MGYA00376244_ERZ650308 | MGnify/ENA primary metagenome ERZ650308 (study PRJEB26733, sample SAMN07839295) | wastewater metagenome | biome: small river; feature: stream; material: water | place: USA: North Carolina | collected 2016-04-26 ... | reverse complement strand
GTTGCTTTCTGAAAAACAATTGGAGGCCAAAGGCGCTACCTTTTATAAAATCAATCGAGGAGGAGATATTACCTATCACGGTCCTGGCCAAATTGTAGGTTATCCTATTTTGGACTTGGAAAACTTCTTTACCGATATTCATAAATACTTGCGATTATTGGAAGAAGCCATTATCTTAACGCTAGCCGAATACGGTTTGACTTGCGGAAGAAGCGATGGTGAAACGGGAGTTTGGTTGGGAGTTGGAACGCCTTTTGCACGAAAAATTTGTGCCATGGGAGTTCGTGCCTCACGTTGGGTGACAATGCACGGTTTTGCCCTAAACGTCAACGCCGATTTAGGTTATTTTGATAATATCATTCCTTGTGGTATTCGCGGCAAAGCAGTTACTTCGCTTAATGTGGAACTCGGACTTGAAAGAGTTGATGAAAACGAGGTGAAAGCTAAAATTCTGCATCATTTCGCTCAATTGTTTGAATGTTCGATCATTAGATAATTAGATTTTTAGAATCCCTAGATTCTTCTTGAAATTTAAAGACCTAAGAAGGCTAAAGATTTAAATTTCTAGCTTTAATTGCTCAGGCAACAATCTAAAACTCATTCGGTGGTATTTGGTTACCCCATATTTTCGAATAGCCTCTCGGTGTTCTTGAGTAGGATAACCTTTGTTTTGTTTCCAGTTGTACATAGGATATTCTTCGTGAATTTGGTTCATGTAGTCATCACGGTAGGTCTTTGCCAAAACTGAAGCGGCAGCAATACTCATAAACTTAGCATCTCCTTTTATAATACAACTGTGCGGAATATCCAAAACAGGTTTAAACCTATTGCCATCTACAATAATATACTCCGGTTTAGGGTTGAGTTTCAAAATACTTTCTTGCATTGCTTTAATAGATGCATTCAGAATATTGATTTCATCAATGACTTTAGGCTCTAGATGTGTCACGGCAAACGAGACAGCTTGGGCTTCTATAATAGGACGTAATTTTTCTCTTGCTTTCTCAGACAATTGTTTGCTATCATTCAAAATTGAATTTTCAAAATGGGCAGGCAAAATCACAGCGGCAGCAGTTACAGGACCTGCAAGACAACCACGTCCGGCTTCATCTGTGCCAGATTCTATGTGGTAAGAGGAAAATTGAAGTGAGAGCATGAGGTAAATTTTATAGTAAAATTACTTTTATTAATTTAAAAATAAAGAGTTTGTTTTTTGATTTTTTATAAAACTCTAAATTTTAACAATTATTGAACTTGTAACTTTTAAATTACTATTTGTTTATAAATTTTAATTTATCATATTTGCACCACTAATTTAAATTTAACCAAATTATGAGATTAAAATTCAAGTGGATTTACACGCTTTTATTGGCGTTGTCTATGCAGTTTTCTTTTGCTCAAGAGAAAACAGTTTCAGGTGTTGTTTCTGACGCTTCAGGTCCAATTCCAGGGGCTAATGTTATTGTTAAAGGAACAAAAAATGGTGTTCAAACAGATTTTGATGGTAAATTTGCCATTAAAGCTAAAGTAGGAGATGTGTTGATGGTATCTTTTGTTGGGATGCAAGATGCGTCTTTAAAAGTAGGAGCTTCCAATACACTCAATTTTAAACTTCAATCAGGTAATACACTTGAAGAGGTTGTAGTAGTAGGTTACGGAACGCAAAAAAAACGTGATGTTAATGGTGCCATTTCCAAAATTAAGGGTGACGCGATTAAAGACATTCCTGTTCAAAGCTTTGATCAAGCACTTTCTGGTGCAGCATCAGGGGTTAATATTTCTCAACCAAATGGTGTTTTGGGTAACCAAGCAGTTATTAGAATTCGTGGGGTAAACTCTATTAATTTGAGTTCATACCCTTTAATTGTAATCGACGGTGTTCCTTCATGGAATGGGGATAATTTAAATCAAAACAATGCAGCTAATAATCCTTTAGCAAATATCAATCAAGCTGATATTGAAAGTATTGAAGTATTAAAAGATGCTTCTTCCGCTGCGATTTATGGTTCTCGTGCTGCTGCTGGTGTAATTTTGATTACTACTAAAAAAGGTAAAGCAGGTAAGTTTTCTGTAAACTTTGACACTTCGGTTAGTTTTACAAAACCATTTAATTTAATTGATGTGCTTGATGCACAACAATTTACAGATATTAAAAATGAAGGTTTAAAAAATGCAGGTACTCCTGCAAACGGAACTACAAGAGGATTTTATACTATGACTGATGCTAATGGTAAATTAGTAGATACTAATTGGTATGATTATATTTATCGTACAGGTATTGCAACTAACCACAGTGTAAGTATTTCTGGAGGAAATGAAAACACTAAATATTTTCTTTCTGTTGGTCAATTAGAGCAAGAGGGTATGTTTAGAAATAATGACTTTAGAAGACAAACAGGTCGTTTTACATTGGATCAAAAGGTAACAAGTTGGTTGACTTTGGGTGGAACATTTAACTACACGAATTCTAGAAATAATGGATTAAGTACTGGTTCTACTTTTGGAAGTAATTTTGCATCTTCTGGTGCAGCGCGTTTAGCTTTTGCTCAAGCACCAAACGTAGGTCCATTCAACGCAGATGGTACTTACAGTATTGATGCAACAGGTATTGGTCGTGGAAATAACAAATCGGCGCTACAATGGGTTAACCCTCAGTATATTTTAGATACTAATACATTTACTGCACAAAATGATCAGTTTATTTCAAATTTTTATATTGGATTAAAATTAGCTAAAGGATTGAATTTTAAATCTTTATATGGAATTGATAATTTAATTGTTGAAAATAAAGATTTCTTAGGTCCAATCAATGGAGATGGTCAATCTTTAGCTGGTGCAGCAACCAATACTATGAACCGCTACACTAGAAAATCAATTCAAAATGTTTTAGATTATAATGTTCAATTAACAGAAAATCATAGTGTAAGTGCCTTAGCTGGTTCTGAAAGACAATACACTATAGTTGATGCATGGGGAGCTTCAAGAAGAGGCGTTTCAGATCCATTTTTTAATGAGTATCAAGGTGGTTACAGTACAATAGTTTCTACAGGAAACTTGTTAACTGAAAATTACTTAGAGTCTTACTTTGGTCGTGTTAATTACGATTTCAAGAAGAAATACTTTGCTTCTGTAAATGCAAGACGTGACGGATATTCTGCTTTTGCTCCAGATCAAAAATGGGGTAATTTTTGGGGAGCTTCTTTAGGATGGAATTTAATTGAAGAAGATTTCTTTAAAAAATTAGTAAGTTCTGAAGTTGTTAATCAATTAAAATTAAGAGCAAGCTACGGTGTTGTAGGAAACAATCAAGGATTGAATGATTTTGCTGCTAGTAGTTTTTATGATGCTGGTGTCAATAACGCCAGTGGGACTTTATTCTTTAATAGAGCTGGTAATCAGAATTTAACTTGGGAAACTAGTAATAAATTAGATTTAGGTTTGAATTTTGGATTATTCAATGATGTAGTTTCTGGTGAATTTGGATACTACAAAAATGATATTGATGGCTTAATTTTGAGTGTACCTCAATCAGCATCAGCTGGTATTCCTGGTAATTCTATTCTTGCGAATGTTGGGAGTATGAGAAATACAGGTTATGAGTTAACTTTAAATGCAAAAATTTTAGATAAAGGTAGTTTCAAATGGAATACTAGCTTTAACATAACTACTCAAGAAAATGTTGTTACTGCTTTAGATGCAAATAATTCTGATATAATTGTTGCAACTCAATTAGAGAATACTAATATTATTAGAGTTGGTGAATCTATTGGTAATTTTTACATTGTAAAAACTGGTGGTGTGAATCCAGCAAATGGAAGAAGAATTTTCTACTATGGTGATGGTACAGCTGTTCAATATGATCACTCTGCTCCAACAGCTTCTAGATGGACTAAAGTAAGTGATGGATCTTCAACTCGTGCAGCCAACCAAGCACAAGATGCTAAAGTGATGGGCCCTGCTTTACCTAAATTCTTTGGAGGTTTGAATAACACTTTTTCTTATAAAGGTTTTGACTTAAATGTAAATGTATATTTTTCTGGAGGGAATTATGTGTATAATGGAACTAAAGCAGGTTTGTTAGATCAACGTGTTTGGAACAATTCTGTTGAAGCTATGACTCGTTGGCAAAATCCTGGCGATGTTACTGCTATTCCTAGAATTGTGTTTGGTGATAACGTTTCTAATGGTTCATCTATGCCTATTTCAGATAATTTAGAAAAAGGTGATTTTGTTAAAGTAAGAAATATTGCTTTAGGATATAACTTACCTAAAAGTATTTTGGAAAAATTAAATCTTTCAAGTTTTAGATTTTATTTAAGTGCACAAAATGCATTCACATTTACTAAGTATACTGGATTTGATCCGGAGATTTCATCTAATGGAAATGCAAATGGTTCTCCAAGTGTAGATAGAAACTCAGCTCCAATGGCAAGAACCTTCTCTTTTGGATTAAATTTAGGTTTATAATTTTAAAAATATACAAGTATGAAAAATTTATATTTATTATTAATAGCCTCATTGGTTATTATTTCTTGTAGTGACACAGATGCTTTAAGCCCTGTAAATCAAACAAGAATCAGTGATGCTAATGCATTTGCTACTCCTGAAAGAGTTGAGCAATTAGTATTAGGAGCTTATTCCGGCGTTAAGGTTGGAAACTTTTATGGAGGACGTTTCATGAATTATCAAGATGTTCGTGGACCTGAGTTTATTAACGAACGTGCTAACGGTGTAACTAATTTATTTACATGGGGTTTTGGTGTACAATCTTCAACTAATGAAGTTCAAAATCTTTGGTCTGCAGCTTACGCTGCAATTAACAGATGTAATATTTTAATAGAAGGTTTAAAAACAGCTCCTATTTCTGCTGCATTGAAAACTAAATACACTGCCGAAGCACAATTCTTAAGAGCTTTGTCATATTATTCATTAGTTACCTTGTATGCTCAACCGTATACATTAGATAGTGGAGCTTCATTGGGATTACCTTTGAGATTAACACCTGAAACTAGTGGTGGAAATAATAATTTGGTTAGATCAACTGTTGCGGATGTATACAAACAAGTTATTGAAGATTTAAATGCAGCTGAAGTTAGTTTGCCATTAAGCAATTCAAGTGCTTTAAATAACACTACAAGAGCACATAGAAATAGTGCAATAGCTTTAAAGACTAGAGTTTATTTGAGTATGGGTAAATATGCTGAAGTAATTACTGAAGCTAATAAAATAGTTTCAACTAGTGCTCCTTTTACTGCTTCAACAGGAGTTGCTAATGCCTTAGCACCATCTATTTCTTCTGTTTTCGGAAAATCTACAACAGCTGAAAATGTATTTTCATTTCCGTATAGTTCAAACGATACACCTGGAACTCAAAACAGTTTAGTTTTTTACTATAATGCAAGTTCTGTTGGTGGAGGTGAGTATTCATTAGCTACTACAGGAATTATTGCAAATACAGGATGGAAATCTACAGATGCTAGAAGAAGTTTTAATGTGGTTACTTCAGGTAAAGCATATGTTCATAAGTGGACTGCTCCACAAACAGATCCTGATTTTGTACCTGTAATTCGTTATGCTGAAGTATTATTAAATTTATCAGAAGCAATTGCAAGAAATACAAATTCTGTAGATACAAGAGCGGTAGCATTATTAAATGCAGTTAGAGGTAGATCTGATGCAACTACTGTGTTTTCTGTTTCGTCTTTTGCAACAGCTCAAGATTTAATTAGTCAAATTTTGACAGAAAGAAGAATTGAGTTATTAGCAGAAGGTTTTAGTTCTCCTGATATTATGAGACTGGGTCAAAACTTTCCGGTAAAAGGTTCAGCTCCAGCAGTAGCTAAAACGGATACACAATATTTATGGCCTATACCATTAAATGAACTTTTATATAATAAATTATGTGTTCAAAATACAGGGCACTAATTAGTTAGATAATTTTTAATTTAAACAGCAGTAAACATTAGTTTACTGCTGTTTTTTTTTACAATAGTCATTGAAAGTAGTTGTTGGTATGGTATAAGGAGCAACTACTTTATAGAATAATTATTCATTATATATGGTTTATTTTTTTTTATTGATATAAAAACATACTATTTTTTAAAGTAAATCCTCAATAGAGTGTTGTAAATCAAACATCAACAGTTGTTAAATTAACATTTAATTTGTAAAATGATTGGTTTATTAAGAATTAATTAAGACTTTTGTTTTAACTAATTCAAAATTAATTTAACATGAAATTAAAATTCAAGTGGATTTATACGCTTTTGTTAGCGTTATCTATGCAGTTTTCTTTTGCTCAAGAGAAAACAGTTTCAGGAGTTGTTTCTGATGCTTCGGGTCCTATTCCAGGTGCTAACGTAGTCGTTAAAGGAACAAAAAATGGCGTTCAAACCGACTTCGATGGTAAATTTGCTATCAAAGCTAAAGTTGGAGATGTATTGATGGTTTCTTTTGTGGGTATGCAAGATGCATCTTCAAAAGTAGGAGCATCAAATACAGTTAATTTCAAATTACAAGCAGGAAAGTCATTAGATGAAGTTGTGGTAGTTGCCTATGGTAAACAAAAAGCTAAATCTATTGTTGGATCTGTTGTAACTATTGGAAAAGAAGTTTTAGAAAAGCAACAAGCTACAAGTGTATTAACAGCTCTTCAAGGTAGTGTTGCAGGGGTTAATATTATTGCTGCAGGTGGTCAGCCGGGTGATAATCCTACTATTCGTATTCGTGGTATTGGTTCTATCAATGCTTCAGCTGAGCCTTTAATTATTTTAGATGGGGCGCCGTTTAGTGGGAATTTAAACTCAATTAGTTCGGATCAAATTCAATCTTTGAGTGTATTGAAAGATGCTTCTTCAACAGCTTTGTATGGATCTAGAGGATCTAATGGTGTAATTTTGATTACAACTAAGAGAGGTAGATTAAGTTCACCTGCAAAAGTTAATTTTTCAACTTTAGTTGGTTTTTCCGGAAACGCAGTGCCATTGCACAAGCTAGTTGATTCAGATACTTATATGAAATATGCATGGGAAGGATTGAGAAATGCAAATCAATATGTTTCTAAACAAGCTGCAGCAACTGCAGGTTTAAATGCATCCAACAGTTTAATTGGTAATTTAGGTTATAATCCATATACTGTTGCAAAACCAGTAGATGCGAATGGTAATTTAGTTTCAACTCAGAAAAAATGGGATACTAATTGGGCTGATTTAATGTTGAATAATTCGGCAATTAGAAAAGAACACAATCTTGGTGTAAACGGAGGAAGTGATAATACAGCCTACAGTTTTAATACAAGTTATTTAGGTCAAGAAGGAAATGTAATTACTTCAAATTTTGAGCGTGTTACTACACGTTTAAGTATCGATTCAAAAGTAAATAACTGGTTTAATACTGGAATTTCAGCTTTTTATTCTACATCATCTCAAAATTACCCAACTCAAAGTGGTAGTAGTTTTCAGAGTGCAATCCAATGGATTTACACTATACCTTCAATTTATCCAGTCTATCGTAGAGATGCTGCTGGAGATTTAATTGTGGATGGTAATGGACAAAATATTTATGATTATGGTGCTACAGCTGGTCAATTAGTTAATGGTAATAGACCTCAGTTGAATAATGAAAATGCATTGGGTGCTCTTTACAACTATAAAATTAGAAACAAGAGAGACAATTTTACTGCAAATGCATATTTACAATTCAATTTATCTGATAATTTAACTTTTAAAACGAATTTAGCATATGATAAATACCTATTCGATGCGTATAATTATGCTAGTAATGAGGTTGGATATGCATCTAGTGTTGCAGGACGTGTAACTCAAGATAGAGATGTTACTACATCTACTAACGTTATTAATACTTTAAATTATAAAAAATCGATAGCTAAGCATAATTTTAGTGCTGATGTTATCCAAGAAGCTTACAATTTTGAAATTGATGCTTTAGGTGCTCAAGGAGAAGGTTTCTTACCTGGTGTTAAAGTTTTAGATGGTAAAACTACTCCTTCAAGTGTATCTGGTTCTACAACTGCAGAAAGAATTTCTAGTTATTTAGCAAGATTGAGTTATAACTATGATGAGAAATATTTTATTGAAGGGTCATATCGTAAAGATGGTTCCTCTCGTTTTAACAGTGATGTTAGATGGGGAGATTTCTATTCAGTAGGTGGATCATGGATTGTTTCTCAAGAAAAGTTTTTAGCAAATAGTAAAGTAATCAGTTTATTGAAATTGAAAGCTTCTTATGGAGAATTAGGAAATAACAGATTGTCTTCATACTTTCCATATTTACAATTGTTTTCAACAGGTTTTAATGAGTTGACAAATACCGGTGTAGTTCTGGGTGGAGCAGTAGATCCTAACCTTTTCTGGGAGAAAACAGCTTCTGGTAATATTGGTTTAGAATTTGGATTGTTTAACGACAGAATTTCAGGTACTGTTGATTATTATAGTAAAGAGTCAGTTGATTTGATTTATGCTAAACCACTTCCTGCTTCTACTGGAAATTCATCTATTACAACAAATGTTGGATCGATCAAGAATTACGGTTGGGAAGTTGCTATAAACACAAAAAATATTGTATCGAATAATTTTACTTGGAATACTGGTTTAAATTTCTCAATGGATAAAAATCAGATTACTGAATTGACTCAAAAAGATTTCACTAACGGTAACAAAAAATGGGAAGTTGGTAGATCTTTATATGAATTCTTTGTTCAAGAATGGGCTGGAGTTGATCCAGCTACAGGTTATGGTTTGTGGTACAAAGACGTGAAAGATGCTAAAGGTGTTCCTACAGGTGAAAGAGTTACAACTAACGTGTACTCAGAGGCTAGTAGATATTATGTAGATAAATCATCTTTACCAGATGTAGTTGGAGGTTTAACAAACTACTTTAGATACAAAAATATTGATTTGAATATTTTATTTAATTTTAGTTATGGTGCCTATGTTTACGATAGTACTTATGCAAGTTTGATGGAAGGTTTTGAATCTTCAGGTAGAGCAGCGCATCAAGATTTACAATCGCGTTGGCAAAAACCTGGGGATGTTACAGATGTGCCATTATTATTAACATCTAATAACGACTTTAACTCTCAATCTACACGTTTCTTGTTTAAAAATGATTACATCAGATTGAAAGCATTAAATTTTGGATATAATTTCTCAAAAGAAGTTTTGGAAAGTGCTCTAATCTCTAAATTAAGATTGTATTTACAAGCAGATAATTTGTTTACAATCCAATCTCATAAAGGAATTGATCCAGAGCAAGATTTATCAGGTTCTACTAATAGTAGATCGTACAATCAAAGAGTGGTTTCTTTCGGTATTAATTTAGAATTCTAATTAAAAATAAATAATATGAAAAATATATTTTCAAAAATTTTAGTTAGCCTTGTCGCATGTTTTATGCTGATAGGCTGTAGTGATGAATTTCTTGATGAACCAAAACCAACAAACGGTGTAACCGAGTCAGTAGTGTTTTCATCTAGAAAAGGAGTTGAAGCATTCATTTCAGGGATTATGAGACGTTTTAGAGGACAATACACTGCTACAGATGCTGCAGGTGTTAACTCTATATTCTTTGCTCGTTCTGTTAAGGGGAATGATATTATTCAAGCGAACAACTGGTTTGGTTTTGATTATGCGAATGATAACCGTGAACCTACTTATCGTAGAACTTCATTTACATGGAATTATTGCTATTACATGATTAATCAGGCTAATACATTAATTAATGGTATAGAAGCTAGTAATCTTTCGGCTACTGACAAAAAAGAATTGATGGCTTATGGTTATGCATTAAGAGGGTTTTTCTATCATCAGTTAGTTATGGAGTTTGCTCCAACGTACTCTTTTGATCCAAACTATCCTGCACCACCTATTTATACTAGTTTATCTTTAACTGGTAATGGTATGTCAACTGTTAAAGATATGTATGCTTTAATAGTTACTGATTTAACTAAAGCAGTTGATGGATTAACAGCGAATAGACTTGGAAAATCCTATATCAATAAAAATGTAGCTAATGGTATTTTAGCTCAGGTATATCAGGTAATGGGTAACTGGTCTGGTGCTGAAGCAGCCGCTAAAGCCGCTTATGGAGGAAATCCAACAGCAGTTTTAAATGCAGCTGGATATAGAACTGGATTTAGTGATTATACTAATGTTGAATGGATTTGGGGTAGTGCTCAAACTGCGGATCAAACTAATTATTATTTTGGTTTTCCTCATGCATCAACTGATTTTACTACAACATCATATGCTGCAACTCACATTAATGTAGATTTTGCTAACTTGTTTACTAGTACTGATGTTCGTAGATTATTTCAGTTGAGAAGTTCTACATTACCAACATCTGATTTTAGATATTGGATAACAAGTAAATTCAAATTTACTTTTGATGCCGATCATCCAATAATTAGAACTTCAGAAATGATTTTAATTGAAGCAGAAGCGAAGCTACGTCAGGGCAATGATGCTGCTGCTTTAGATTTATTGTATACATTACAAAAAAATAGAGACGCATCAGCTGTTAAATCTAATAATTCAGGAGCTGCTTTGTTGGAGGAAATACTAGTTGAGAGACGTAAAGAATTGTATGCTGAAATAGGAGTAGAATGGTTTGATGCAAAAAGATTGCGTAGAGGTATTACAAGAACTGGAAATCACAGGATAGGAGCTGCGGCTAATTTAACTGCTGATGATAAGAAATTCTTCTTGAAAATTCCACAAGCAGAAATTGATGCAAATGACTTAATTGATGATTCAGTTAATAATAACAGATAACATCTGAATTAAATATTTTATTAAAACCGAGCTTAAATAGTTAAGCTCGGTTTTTTTATGTCCATTTATCAATTACCTTTGTTGTTCAATTGAATTTAAATGTCTTCCTTCATGAGAGTGTATTGTAGTATTGTATTAATGTTTTTTTCTTCTTTTTTGTTTGCTCAAAACAAATCAAGGCGACTAGATTTTAATTCCAAATACCAAAGCGTCTCAGATACAATTAAAACAAAACAACCTCAAAAGGTGGCTACCATTGATCTATATCGAATTATCACCTTAGATAGAGATACCACATATATAGATACTTCCCTAACCATTCAAAGAGAATACAGTCATAATTATCTTCACAGAGATACATTTGGCTTATTGCCTTTTGCTAATGACGGACAAACGTACAATACCTTATATTATAGTACAACTTCATATAATCCGTTACCAGAATTTGGCTTCAAGGCCAAGCATTTTAATTTTATAGAAGCCAATCAAATTCGATATGCTTCAGTTGCAACTCCTATATCGGAGTTGTATTTTAAATCTACCCAACAGAGGGGGCAGTCCGTAGATTCCTATATTACTATAAATACAGCACCAAATTTGAATTTTTCTCTGGCTTATAGAGGTTTGAGATCTGTTGGAAAATATATTAATCAATTAACAAGTGCTGGAAATTTTCGTTTTACAGTAAGTTATAATACACAGAATAAAAAGTATTTTCTAAACGCACACTTCACTCAGCAGGATATTTTGAATGAAGAAAATGGAGGTATCACTACTATTGAAGATTTTGAAAGTGAAAATCTAGATTATAAAAATAGACAGCGTTTAGAGGTATATCTAACAGATGCTAAATCTTTTCTAAAAGGGAAACGATTATTTATTGATCATAGTTATATGTTCAATAGAAAAAAAGGGGCTAATAATTTGTATCTCAATCATCAATTCAATTATGATAATAAGTTTTTCGAATACAATCAAGCTACAGTATCTTCTGCTTCAAATGGAAGTGAAGTGTACCGATTTGGCGATTCTTTCAAAACTAGTGGTATAAACGACCAAACCCGATACAATAAAATGTATAATAAAGTAGGTTTGGCATATGAAAATACTACTATTGGGAAGTTTCAATTTTTTGTAGATGATTTTAGATCGAATTATTATTACAATCAGATTCTTGTTTTTGATAATCGCACCGTTCCGAGTGCACTTTCTTTGAATATCAATAGTGTAGGTGGTCAATACCAATATCGAAAAGGTAAATGGAATGGAGATTTTTTATATACTAGATCGATTACGAATCAATCGTTATCAAATTTAGATGCTAAAATGCAATTCGATTTAAACGATGAAAATCAATTTATATTCCAATATCAAAACATCAATAAATTACCAAATAATAACTATAATCTTCATCAAAGTAGTTACGTCGCTTATAATTGGTCTAATGATTATAAAAACGAAAAAATCAATTCGTTATCTTTAAGTGCTTTGACATCTTGGTTAACTGCTTCAGCTCAATTTTCAATATTAAAAGATCATTTGTATTTTAATGACGTTACATTGCTTTCTCAAAAGAATGTTCAAACACAAATTGTTGCTCCTACACAGTACTCAGGAACTATTAATTACCTTTCATTTAAATTGAGTAAAGAATTTAAGTTTGGTAAATTCGCATTTGATAATACCGTTTTATATCAAAAAGTAGGTCAAGACGAAGCGGTATTGAATGTGCCAGAATTGGTAACTCGAAATACCATTTATTTTACAGATTATTTTTTCAAAAAAGCATTGTTTTTACAAACGGGGGTGTCGTTTCATTATTTCACTAGCTATTACGCTAATGATTATAATCCAATAATTGCAGAATTTTTTGTTCAAAAAGAAAAACAAATTGGTAATTATCCAGTGCTTGATTTTTTTGTAAATGCTAAAATTCAGCGCACACGTATCTATTTCAAAGTTGAGCACCTTAATTCTTCTTTAACTGGGAATTCTTTTTATTCAGCTCCTAACAACCCATACAGGGACATGACTATCCGATTTGGATTAACTTGGAATTTCTTTGACTAATTTTTTTCTTCTCAATTGCTTTAGAATGAAAATCAGCGGTGTTTTTTCGTATCTTAGTTGTTCATTTAATAGCCCCCTGAATGAAAGAAGAATTTATACACTACCTTTGGAAATTTCAAAAGTTCAATACCTTAGATCTCAAAACTACTGTTGGTGAGCTAATTTCAATAGTAAGCGTTGGACAATATTTAGAATTATCGGGTCCTGATTTTTTTAATGCTCAAATAATTATAGGAAATCAAAAATGGGCAGGTAATATTGAAATCCATCTTAAATCCTCTGATTGGTATCTGCATCATCATGAAAACGATAGTGCCTACGAGAATGTAATTCTACATGTCGTTTGGAAACACGATGCTGAAATTTTCAGAAGAAATAATATTGAAATTCCAGTTCTGGAACTTCAATCCTACGTGGATCCAAAATTGCTAACAAGTTTTCAGGCACTTCGATCTCCAAAATCCTGGATTTATTGTGAAAATCAACTTGGGGGTTTTTCAGATTTTATTTTAAACAATTGGTTGGAGCGACTGTTTTTTGAACGTTTAGAGCGAAAATCTAAACCTATTTTAGCATTGCTTGAACAAACGAATTCGGATTGGGAGGCAGTATTATTCTTGCTGTTAGCAAAGAATTTTGGTCTCAATACAAATGGAGATAGTTTTTTTACAATTGCTAATGCAATTCCTTTCTCTGTAATTAGAAAAGAATTCTATGATTTGAAAAATATTGAATCTTTATTTTTTGGTATGGCGGGTTTGTTATCTGATGAGTTCGAAGATACCTATGCGGCGGAATTACAATTTAGGTACCATTATCTAGCAAATAAATACCAATTAGAGGAACCATTGATTCAGAAAGTTCAGTTTTTTAAACACCGCCCAGATAATTTTCCTACAATACGTTTGGCTCAATTAGCTGCATTATACCACTCCAATCAAAATTTATTCTCAAATCTTATTGAAATTCGTTCGGTAAAAGAAATATATACTACTTTATCAATTGTTCCTTCTCATTATTGGTTGACGCACTATCAATTGGACAGATTAAGTCCTCACAAAAAGAAACAACTTTCCAAATCATTTATAAACTTGATTATAATGAATACTATTGCTCCTTTACAATTTGCCTTTGCCAAAAGTCAAGGTAGAGAAATAACGGAAGAAATAATACAATTGCTCATAGACATAAAAGCTGAAAAGAATGTGATTTTAGATAAGTTTAATTTAGTAGGTATTGTTGCTAGAAATGCTTTTGAAAGTCAATCATTATTGCAGTTGAAGAATGAATATTGTAATAAGAGTAATTGTTTACAGTGTGCAATAGGGGTTGAATTGTTGCAACAAAAATAGTGTCAGAATTTTTTTTTGATTAATTTTGACCGTACTATGATACAATTAAATCAAATCAAGTTTTTTTTCGAAAAGCACGGATTTCATGTTTCTTCTCGGCTTGCAGATGCATTAGGTATGCGTGCAAGTAGTGTTAGGATTTTTTTTATTTATTTATCTTTTGTAACGGTAGGATTATGGTTTGCCGTATATTTAATTTTAGCATTTTGGATGCGTTTGAAAGACTTGATTCGTGCCAAACGAAGTTCTGTTTTTGATATATAAACATAAAAAAAGCTCTAGTATACTAGAGCTTTTTTTGTTTACTATAAGTAGGTTTTATTCTGCGTTATCATTATTTAATTTTGAACGGCTTTTGCTGTATCCAAAATAAACTAATATACCAATCAATAACCAAGCACCAGAAAATAATTGCGCTTTTACACTTAAGTTTACCATCAAGTACGTATTGATTAAAATACCACAAACAGCTATTACTGGTAAAGCAGGAACTTTAAATGTTCTTACTAATTCAGGTTGCTTCACTCTCAAGATCCAAACGGCAATACATACCATTGTAAAGGCAAATAAGGTTCCGAAACTTGTCATATCAGCCAATTCATTAATTGGTGTAAAAGCAGCTACTACTGCAATAATACCACCTAGTATCATTAGGTTAGTTTTTGGTGTACCAGAAATAGGGTTTACTCTTGAGAAAACCTGAGGAATCAATCCGTCTTTCGACATACCTAAAAAGATTCTAGATTGTCCCATAATCATTACCATTAATACAGATACTAAACCAACAGTAGCTGCTATTGTAATAATTAACCCTGCCCAACCTTGACCAGCAATGTCAAACGCATAGGCTACTGGAGCTTTGATAGCATCTGGATATTTTCCTAGTGGGTTAAAGTCTTGGTAATTCATCATTCCAGTCAATACTAACGAAACCAAAATGTATAAAGTGGTACAGATTAATAAAGAGGCAATAATAGCAAATGGAACATCTTTTTTAGGATTGATCGCCTCTCCAGCCTGAGTGGAAACAGCATCAAAACCAACATATGCAAAGAAAATAGCGGCAGCTCCAGATACAATTCCGGTTAAACCATATGCATTATGTGTGGTTTCTTTTTCTATGATTTGAGTAGCTTCAGGAATAAAAGGAGACCAGTTATCTAAATTAATAAAAAAGGCACCTGCAATAATTACAAACAATACCGCTGAAACCTTTAAAATTACAATCATATTATTTGCTTTAGCAGCATTTTGTGTTCCTTTAATTAGTATTGAGATTACAAATAATACAATTAAAAATGCTGGAAGATTCATTGAAAAACCTTCGCCAGTATAACTAGCTGGATCGGTGGTAAGCCAATCCGGTAATGAAATGCCAAATTTCAAAAGCAATTTGTTGAAATAGCCTGACCAAGAAACGGCCACTGTCATGGATCCCATGGCATATTCTAGGATAAGTCCCCAGCCAATAATCCAGGCAAAAATTTCTCCAATTGTTCCATACGCGTAGGCGTAAGCAGATCCTTCTACTGGTAAAATCGAAAACAAAAAAGGTTTTGATAAACATAGAGGCGCCATTGATGAAAAAGATTCTTTAATTAAAAAAACTGCTGAATGGTTTAATATTCCAGAAGAGCACTTTAGTCAAGAATTATATTATAGTAGAGAACAAAAAAATAAACCTCTATTAAAAGTATCAAAATCAATGATAGCATCATTAGATAATGAGCTTTCTCAAAAATTATTTAATATTTGTCCTAGATTAAAAGATTTTTCATTAGATAAAAATTCCAATGAAGATAATATTCTTTTATCAATGAGAGAAGCTTTAATTTTTATTTCAGAAATTATTATAAAACCAATATATGGTGAAACATACTTCGGAGATCAGACAGCAGAGAATGTAAAGACAAAGGATGGTAATTTTGTGATTACAGATTCTGGTTTTGCTGATGAAATTTTTCCTCTTTTAAATATTTCAAATGAAAATTCTTTAAAAGACAAATTAAAAATAGTTCATATATCAATTTCTTCAAAAGGATTTGGTAATGAAACCAAATCAGAAAATTTAAATTTTAAAAATGATTCTAGAGATTATAATTTATGGGATATAAAAGAATCAATAGAACATTATTTAAAAAATAATTCAGATATTGATAATGAATATTTTAAAACTAATCTAAATAAAATAACTAATATTCTTTTAGAAACAAAAACTGAAAGAGAGCCATTTAAAATTAGAAAAAATCCTATTGAAAAAGATCAATTAAAAATATTTTTAGATAACGTTGATATGTTATCATTATATAATGGTTTAGATAATTTAGAGGAGAATCTAAATAAATTAGAAGAAATTACTAAAAAATATAATGAAAAAGGTGCAAAGGTATTATTTTTATTAAATGGACCTGCTGGTAGTGGTAAGGACTTTTTAGCAAATAATCTAATAGATAAAATTAATGATAATCACCATCACCATATAAAATTAGAGGAAAAAATAAAAGAAACATTAATAAAAAGTCAAAAAGATTTATTGCCTTTAAAAATAGATTCCAAAAACTTATCTCTTTATCTTTCTGATAATAACAAAAAAGAATTTATTTATCAAGATATTATATATTTATCTAGTAAACTTCAAAATAAATATAATAATCATAAAGACTTAAATGAATTGATTGAAAAGACATCAATGGCTTTAATAATGTATAAAAAAAGTGAGTTATTAAAAAGTTTTAGTTTTTCTGATAATAAAGAATTATTAACTGCATTTCTAATTTGTAATTTAAATTCAAATCAAAAACAAATTCAGACAAAAGTTTCAGAAATTTTTAATGAAAATTTTGCTTCTTTGATGAAATCTGGAATAATTCAAAAATTAAATGATAAATTTATAGAACATGGGGATTCAATTAACTCTGATAAATTAAAAAAAGATCAGATCGGAAGAG
>ERZ650308.784-NODE-784-length-17162-cov-11.727012_pt1 | contig 17162 bp, 18 predicted proteins | sample MGYA00376244_ERZ650308 | MGnify/ENA primary metagenome ERZ650308 (study PRJEB26733, sample SAMN07839295) | wastewater metagenome | biome: small river; feature: stream; material: water | place: USA: North Carolina | collected 2016-04-26 ... | reverse complement strand
CGAAAACACCGAACTGAGCGGTGAACGAAGAGCTCACCAGGATCAGGGTGTTTACGAGTGCGAACGGTACGTTCAGAATCTCGGTGTCGTGAGCCCAAATTTCAGGTGAGTTAGCGCGCAGGCTGAAGTAGATTGCGAACAGGGCCGCAAAGAACATCACCTCGCTGCCAAGCCAAACGATTGTTCCTACCGAAGTAGAACTAGGGCGATTGATTGCAGGCTGCGTCAAAGTAGTCGAAGACATGTTTAAATACTAACCCCGCGACCACAGTGAAACCGTCAATTACAGCCGTTTTTATTGGTATTTTCGGGCAATAAACTTATCGGTATGACTAGCGCATTGAACTGGCCGACGATTCTCGGCAAACTACTGCTTAAGAATGACCTCGAGCGCGTCGAGGCAAACTGGGCGATGCGTGAAATTATGGCTGAGGATGCCACCGAGGCCCAGGTTGGCGCCTTCATGATGGCGCTTCGCTCGAAGGGTGAAACCGTTGATGAACTCTCAGGTTTAGTCGACGTAATGCTTCAGAATGCCGTCATCCTGAGTACCGGCCCAGATGCGGTTGACATCGTTGGCACCGGCGGCGACCTTTATGGCACGGTCAACATCTCGAGCATGGCCTCGATTCTGGCCGCAAGTGCTGGCATACCAGTTATGAAGCATGGCTCACGTTCGGCATCGGGCAAGACCGGTTCTTCAGAAATGCTTGAAGTTCTGGGTGTGCGACTAGACCTTTCGCCAATTCGCGTGGCTGAGATTTTCAAAGAGTGCGGCATTACTTTCTTCTTTGCGCCGGTTTTTCACCCGGCGATGCGTCACGTGGCGCCAATCCGCAAGCAACTTGGTGTGCCAACCACCTTTAACTTCTTGGGTCCGCTGGCAAACCCAGCGCAACCAATCGCAACCTCGCTGGGTGTTGCCAACCCGTTTATTGCTCCACTGATGGCCGCTGAGATGGCTGCTCGCGGGCGCACAGCCTTGGTATTCCGAGGCGAGGATGGCCTAGATGAGCTAACCACCACCGGCACGAGTCAGATTTGGCAGGTTTCCGGGGGAGAGGTGCGCGAATTTACCCTTGACCCAACCAAGTTCGGCCTAGCCAGAGTCGCCGTTGAACAACTGATTGGCGGCGATGCTCAGGAAAACGCAGAAATCGCCAACAAGTTATTTGCCGGCGAGACCTCGGGGAACTTTGCAGCCATCCGTGACATTGTGATTTTGAATGCTGCCGGTGGGGTAGTGGCTTACGAATTAGCCAAGGACGCTTCCCGTGCCGAGCTCGATCTCGACGTTAGATTCGAGGATGCCATTTTGCGTGTTACCAAGGCGCTGGACTCAGGTGCTGCCAAGGCCAAGTTGGCCGAGTGGATCGCGGCAACACAACTCTAAGCAAGGCTATTTGTTCGTGAACGACCGCATCCCGGGTGGGTGCGGTTTTTCATTTATGGGGAGGAGTGCTTTATAAACATTACTTGACATAATGTTCATTATCGGCGTTAGGGGTCTAGTTGGAGAAGTGGTGGCCGATCAGCTCAGCCAACCCGTGCGGGCCAATCTGCTCACCGGTTGCTTTGAGTTCGGTGAGGCTCCACCAGCGGTACTCAAGCACATCGCGACGTTCATCTTCGGTCCAGCCGGAATTGTCTAGCTCAAAATCAATCACTTGGAGCTTGTAGAAATGATCAACGTAGGTGTGGTGATTTTTGCCATCACCCCATTCCCAGCGCCCGGCAATTTCACCGAGCTTTTCTCCTAGGGCTTCCTGTGGCACGACTATGCCGGTTTCTTCCCTTAGTTCGCGCACCGCGGCTTCTAAAGAGGTTTCACCTGCGTCGATTCCGCCGCCTGGCGTGATCCACCTTGGTGGCAAGCCAACTTCTGGGTCAAAGTGCGTCAGTAGTAGGAAAAACTCACCAGCAGGGTTTGTCAGCAGGATTCGGGCGGTCTCGCGGTGCTGTCCCGGCTTCATCAGGCACTCATCCTTGATTTGGTTGACATAACGTGATTATCGGCGCGATTGCCGGCTAATTCTGTTTGTTTGGCTGATATTTAAAGAATTTGAGCGAACCCTGCATGAGATAGCCGATGCATATGGCGAAAATAACCGTGCCCTCGCGAACTTGCCCGCCCATCACCCAGCCGACTGCGAGAACAAGCACCTCAATCAGTGTTCGAACCTGCCAGACCTTCCAACCAAGTTTTTTGGTCAATCCGAGGATCAGGCCATCACGAGGCCCAGAGCCAAGATTTGAGGTGATGTAGAGGCCCGTGGCAAAGGCAACCGTGCACATTCCAAGCAGGAACATGGCTAGATTCTGCCAATAGAGGTCGAGTTGTGGCAGGTACGGCGTCCAAAAGTCCATCCATAGCCCAATCAGGATGGCATTCATGATGCTGCCTACCCCGGGCTTTATCTTCAGCGGAATCCAGAAAATGAGGACGATGCTGCTGACGATGATGCTTGCGATTCCATAGCTGGTGTGCAGCTGGATTGATATTCCCTGCGCAAAGACATCCCAGGGTGGAATTCCAACGTGGGCATTGACCACCATCGACAAAGCTAAGCCGTAAATGAAAAGGCCAAGGTTTAGACGGAACAGCCGTTTAATCGACTGCAGATCAAAGCCAAGATTCATGCCACAAGCCTAGGTGGACGCGCTAGTTTTGCAGGTATGCAGAATTCGCGGGCGATTCACCCCTACCTCTCCCCTGCTCGCCCACACATCCTCGCCCACCGAGGTCTTGCGAGTGCAGGGGTTGCCGAGAATACGCTCGAAGCTTTTAGGGCCGCGATCAACCTTGGTGCGACCCACCTCGAAACCGACATCCAGGTCACCATGGATGGCGTGCCGGTGCTATTTCATGACGAGGACTTGGTTCGCGTAGCCGGACTCCCCCGCAAAATATCGCAACTTTCATCGGCTGAATTGAATGCAGTCGAGCTGATCTCTGGCGGTCGCATCCCTACTCTCAGGGCGGCTCTCGAGAACTTGCCTGAAGCAAGGTTCAACCTTGACTTGAAGGTTTCGGCGGCGGTGGCGTCTTCGGTTTCAGTGATCCGCGACTTGAAAGCCGAAGATAGAGTGCTGATCACCAGCTTCTCTGATGCTCGGCGGGCATCGGCATTGAAGTTGTTTGACGTTCCAGTGGTCAGTTCGGCTGGCTCCATCCGAGTACTTGCTCTTTGGTTAGCAGCAAAGTTGCGCCTGAATACCCTTACTCGCCTGCTTGCCCAGCAGGTTCAAGCGCTGCAACTGCCAACTCACAAAGGTCCGTTAAGGTTTGACTCCCCCGCTTTTATTGCCAGGATGAGGGCAGCAGACCTGGAACTGCACTTTTGGACCATCAATGATCCGGCCGAGATGCTGCGACTTATCGAGCTCGGAGCTCATGGAATTGTGACCGATCGAACAGATATTGCTGTGAAAACGCTCAGAATAGCGAGTTGAGTTTGCCCTTATCTTGCTAAATGCGGGATGATTAGGCGTTATGGAGTTGTTATACAACTTCGCAGCCCCAAAAGGGCGCCTAAACAGGAGGAAACATGGCACAGCAAACTATGCGCGGTATGCGTCTCGGCACACAGAGCCTCGAGAGCGAGCGTGGAGTCAACTACTCGGCACGCGTAACCCACAGCTACCAGTGCGCCAACAACCACGTTTCTGAAATGATTTTCTCGGCTGACGCCGAAATCCCACAGACTTGGCAGTGCAAGAGCTGCCCTCAGCAGGGTGTGCTTCTAGAGGATGGCAAGCTCATCGCCCTAGACCTAGTCGAAGACAAGACCCCTCGTTCACACTGGGAGATGCTGCTTGAGCGTCGCACCCGCGAGGAACTCGAAGAAATTCTTCAGGAACGTCTTGACTACATCCGAGCACGCCGTGCCGGTGGTCAAGCCGACCTATAAGACCTAAAGAACTGAGCCCCTAGCCTTGGCTGGGGGCTTTTTTCTTTCCCGGGATGCGGCGCACCGCAGGGAGTTTGAAACCCTTTCGTCCACCTGCAAAGCCAAGTAGAAGTAGGGCAACGAGGTTGATTGCCAAATCAAGACCAGATCCAATAGCCATCGCCGGGGTGATCGATGAGCGCAGAGGAACCTTGGTCACCATCACACCGGGTTCGAAGGTTGGCAGCTGGTCGAGTACGCGACCATCCGGGTTGAAGACCGCCGAAACACCGACGGTTGAGTCATTCACCACCGCGCGACCGGTCTCGATGGCTCGAAGCTTGGCAATTGCCACCTGTTGAAAGGTTTCGTCGCTGCGACCGAAGTCGGAATTATTCGTCTGCGAGAGAATCACCTGGGCGCCTGAATGCACCAGGTCGCGCGAGATGTCGTCGATGGCAATCTCGAAGCAGATCAGCACGCCGAGTTGTTTCTGGTTCAGTTCGAAGATTCCGTCTCGAGTTCCGAATGTGTAGCCATGCGAAATCAGGCCGATGAGGTCAGGTGCCAGCGAATACCAGAAGTCGTGGTCGGGCACGTACTCGGCGAATGGCACCGGTCGCTTCTTGTCGTACCAGTCGGTCACGCCAACCCCGGGCTGCCAAATCATGGATGTGTTGAACAGGCTTCCGCCGCGCTCTGTGATTGCGCCGAATACCAGCGGAACCCCGAGTTTGTCATCGACTAGACGGCGAATGGTGCCGCCGGTCGCGGCATCGGCGAGCGGGTTTAAGTCAGAGGCATTTTCGGGCCAGACCACGAGGTCGATCTTTTGACCATTGGCCTTGTTCGGGATTAGCTTGGTGGCCTCTAGGTGATTGCGCAGAATCGAGCCGCGCTCGGCGTTGGCGAACAGGCCGGCATTGGCGTTGCCCTGCACCGCGGCGATAACCATCGAACCGTTTTCGGCGTTGGTTGGCACACTTGTCAGAATCGGTATGGCAACCAGAATGACCCCGAGGCCGACGCTGGTTGACATCGTGGGGGTGAGCCAGCCGGTTGAGCGGGCCTCGATTATCGCGGTGACTGCGAGTGCGGTGAGCATTGCGATCACGAAAGTCAGCAGTGGTTGCCCACCGAAGAAAACCCAGTTTGCCAGTGGAGACTCAGACTGTGACATTGCCAAGCGCGACCATGGGAAACCGCCGTATGGCAGGTTGGTGGAGACCCATTCGCGGGCGGTCCAAATGATGGCGATGGCAAGGGAAACTCGGATGTTGTGAAGCTTGGCGTGTCGCCTGGTTTCCAGGCGATGCCAGACTCGCGCGGTGATTGCCATACCCAAACCGAAGAAGAATGCTTCGAGCAGCGAGAGGGCTACGAGTGGAACGGGGCCTAGGTAGAGGCTCATCCATTCGATTTGGCTGAGATAAAAGAAGAAGCCGCCGACATAGCCGACCCAGAATGCCTTCCAGAATCCAAGACCTCGCACCGATAGCAAAAGCACTGCCACGGCGACAAAGATCATCGGCCAAAGACCTTCCCGTGGGTAGGCCAGGCTTGACAGGAAACCTCCGGTGATGGCAAGACCAATTCGAAGCGCCATCGGCCGCATTGCTGATACCCGGTGGTCAACCGGCATCCGGGGTTTGTCGGTCGAGACGAGCTTTGGTTTAGCCATAGTAGGAGTAGGCGACGATGCCGCGTTTGACCTTGTCGACTGCCGCCTTGGCAGTCAGCGCAAGCTCTGGGCCGGCGGTTTGGGCAATCTGGTCGAGCACATCGATGATTTGCTTGGTCCAGCGGATGAAGTCACCGGCAAGGAGATCGGCGCTATCCAGCACAGTGTCCAATTTTGCTCCGGATGCCCAGCGGTAAATCGGTTGCGCGAGTGAGAAGTCAAGTGGTTGAGTCTGTCCGAGCTTGTGCTCGTGACGCAAGCCTTCGAGGTCGTGCCAAAGGTCTACCGTCGCCGCAAGAATGTCACCAAAGTTTCCCTTAGGGATTCTTGGTTCGAAGTCCTCGTCATCGCGGCGGCTCTCGTAAACCAAAACCGCTGCCATCGCGGCAAGGCTAGGTGCGTCGAGCTCCTTCCAGAGGTCCTCGCGCAGAGCTTCGGCGATCAGGAGGTCGCGCTCTCCATAGATTCTTGCCAGGGTGCGCCCAGCATCCAAGACTTCATATTCGCCAGTCAAATCGGCTAGCGGCTGAATGTACTGCATGACCTCGAGCATGTCGCAAATGCGGTCGAATGTTCGGGCAACCTGGTTCGTGCGACCCTCAATTTGGTCAAGGATGGCTTCCAGCTCGCGGTGAAGCTGGAACCAACGCTCGCCCCAGCGGGCATGAGCTTCGCGCTCGTTGCAGGAGTGACAAGGGTGGCTTCTGAGATCGCGCTTTAGTTGATTGAGGCGCTGCTCTTGCAGGTGGCGGCCCTTGCTCTGGCGAATATCTTTGCCTCGCTCGGCACGTACTCGACCACTGGCCAGAGATCGCTCAAGATCACTAATCTCGCGGCGAATGCCGGCATAGACGCTGAACTCGCCCTTGTGGCACTCCATCGCCTTGGCATAGCCATCGAGGGAAACCTGTTTCTCACGGATGCCCTTGGCTAACCCAACGACGCTTCGGTCAGCCTGGAACTGAGCAAAAGATGTTTCAAGTACCTCACGAGCTCGCTCTCGGCCAAATGCCTCAATCAAATTCACTGCCATGTTGTAGGTCGGGCGGAAAGGGCTGATTAGAGGGTAGGTGCGCTTGCTAGCCAGACCGGCCACATTCGCAGGGTCCATATTGGCTGACCACTGAATCACCGAGTGGCCCTCGGTGTCGATGCCTCGACGGCCGGCACGGCCAGTTAGCTGGGTGTACTCCCCCGGAGTAATTTGAACTCGACCCTCGCCGTTGTATTTGTCTAGGCGTTCGAGAACCACGGTTCTTGCCGGCATATTGATGCCGAGCGCGAGTGTCTCGGTGGCGAAAACCACGCGAACCAGTTTGCGCAGGAACAGCTCCTCGACAACCTCTTTGAACGCCGGCAACATTCCCGCGTGGTGCGCTGCAACTCCTCGTTCAAGCGCACTCAGCCATTCGAAATACCCGAGGGTGTTTAAGTCTTCATCGTTGATGTTGTAGGTCTTTTCTTCAACGATGCGACGAATCTCTTGTTTTTCTTCGGTCGTGGTCAAGCGGATGCCACTGCTCAGACAAGCCTTGACTGAGGCCTCGCAACCAGCTCGAGAGAACACGAAGAAAATTGCCGGCAACATGTCTTGTTCGTCGAGGATCTCGACCATCGCAGGCTTGCTGATTCTTTCGATTCTGGCCTGGGAGCCACCTCGGCGATCATCGTAAAAATTGGTTTTGCGACCTTTTTGTGGGCGATTGATCGGCGCCCGCATTTTTTGCAGGTGCTTTTGCGCTAGCTCCGGATTAACGCGAGGAGTATTCGAGGCTTCGTCGAAGAGTTCAAGCATCTCACTGCCGAAAAATACGTGCTGATTTAGCGGTACCGGACGAACTTCTGAAACGATGATCTGGGTGTCACCGCGAACCTCATCGAGCCACGCGCCAAATTCCTCGGCATTTGAAACCGTGGCACTCAGTGAAACGATTTTCACGTCCTTGGGAAGGTGCAAAATCACTTCTTCCCAAACCGCGCCGCGGAAGCGGTCGGCAAGGTAATGGACCTCATCCATGACCACATAACCGAGGTTCATCAATGCCTCAGAGTTTGCGTAGATCATGTTGCGCAATACTTCGGTGGTCATCACCACAATTTGGGCGTCTGAATTCTGGTTGGTATCGCCGGTTAGCAGTCCGACCCGCTCAGCCCCGTAACGTTTGACCATTTCGGCGTATTTCTGGTTACTGAGCGCCTTGATCGGGGTCGTATAAAAAACTTTGAGGTTCTTTTCGAGCGCCAGGTGAATCGCGAATTCACCAACGATCGTTTTACCGGCTCCGGTCGGTGCGGCAACGAGCACGCCTTTGCCTTCGGCCAAGGCCCGACAAGCCTGTTCTTGAAACTCATCCATCGGAAACTTAAGCAGTTTCACGAAGCTTTCAACTAGCGGGTAGGACTTATTCTTCTTCGCCTTCGCAAATCGCTCGGCGGGGCTAAGTTCAACTTCACTCATGAGTCACTTTCATCGGCGAGATTGTTGAACTCATCGAGGTCGAGTCCAAGGGCTTTGGCTCGTTTTGAGGCACGTTTGTCATGCAGCCAAGCGATTCCGGCTGCCAAGAAATAAAGAACAGCCATGGGAATCATGACTAAAAGCATCGACATTGGGTCGGATACCGGTGTCGCTAGCGCTGCAATGATGGCGCTGATGAAAATGGCGATTCGCCAGGATTTCAGGATGCTCGCGGCCGACAGGATCCCGATGAAGTTTAGGAGCACTAGGACCACCGGCAGTACGAAAGCCAAGCCAAAAACTAGCAATACTCGGATGGTAAAAAGCACATACTCGTTGGCATTGATGACGTTAGCGGCACCATTCGGTGTGAATCCAATGAGTGATGCAATGAAGTAAGGCAAAGATGCCCATGCCAGCCAACAGCCTGCCGCAAACAGCGGCACTGCACTTGCCAGGAAGGTGACCGTGTAGCGGCGTTCCTGTTTCTTGAGGCCCGGCGTGATGAACGCCCAAAGGTTGTATAACCAGAAAGGGCTGGCAAGTAGAACACCTAGGAAAATCGAGGTTTGCATGCGCAGGTCAAATGCCCCGGTCACCGAACCAAAGTTGATTGTGGTGTTTGAGTCATGCTCGGCAGCGTAGCGAACAACCGGGGCTTGAAGAAGGTCAAACACCTGGTCAAAAATTAGCCAACCAACTACAGCGCCAGCAATGATGAACAGAGCAGACCAAAAAAGGCGGTTTCTTAATTCTTTAAGGTGCCCCCCGAGGCCCATACGCTTTTCGGGGTTCTTCTTTCTGGCCATTAGTTGCCAGTTACTTAGCTGAGGTTGAGTCGTCCTCGGTGGCTGCAGGCTTAGAAGCCTTCTCAGCGGCCTTGTCATCGCCAAGACCCTTCATCTCCTTGCGGAAGATGCGCATCGACTGACCCAAGCTCTTTGCAAGCCCAGGCAGCTTAGGTGCGCCCCAAAGCAAAAGCACGATTACAAGGATGATGATGAAGTGCCAGCCTTCAAGCCCTCTAATCATTGGTGAACCTGCTTTCGTTTACGTCGATGTGTTTCAGTGCACTTATAAGACTACGCTGTCGAGCGGACCGATTCTTGGTCTTTCGATTCAAAATGGCTCGTCGTTCAGCCTCGAGTTCGCCAACCGAGCCAAGTAGATCTGATTCGCCCTCAATCGCCTTTGCTTTTGAGTCCATGGCTTCGATTAGTGCCTGAGCCGGTTTGGTGATTCGTTCCAATTGGTGAAGCACTTCCATGCCTCGGTTGAACAGTGATTTACCAATCAGTGCATACACGGCAAGCGAGCCGATGACCAAGGAAACCCAGATCCAAAACCAAGCCCAGAATCCCATTACTCGATCTCTCTTTCGTCGGTAATGCCATGTTCGCCAAGAGCCGCAAGCGCGTAGTTCCGCACGATGTCGCGTGCCTCCTGCGGGGCGATTACGCGCGCAGCGCCACCATACTTGGCTATCAATCTGCCAAGATTTGGCAAATGCCCGACCTTGATCTCGGTGCGAATCGTGCCGGAACCAAGATCCTTTGGCTCGCTCACCGCTTGAAAATCCGAGATGAGTCGATAGGCCTCGGGGCTTACTTCTATCGTGACCGTTGTGTCGGTGAGCTCTGCGACATAAGTAGCGTCCTCGATGGCGCCAACTTTAGTTGCAACATCCGAAATCTCTTTGTCTAGAATCTCGATTGCTCGCATGTGTTCGATCAGGAAATTTCGAACACCCTGATTAATTGGGCAATAGCCTCTGAGGTACCAAACGCCGCCGGTTAGGTCGATTCTTAGCGGTTCGATTTCACGAACGGTCTTTTCCTGTTTGCGGTTTATGTATTCGCAAGAGATCGCCCGGTTGCTAATAATTGCTTGACGCAGAGTTTCAACGCCGGCTTCTACAGAACCCGGGGCAATCGAGAGCACCGCATTTGTGCCTAGGCTCGACCCCTCTGAAATTTTCTTGATGAGAATCTGAATGTCGGCACTTCCAGCAAATTCAGGGATGCTCGCCAGATAACTCAAGCCAGTTGAAATGGCAGCGGCTTGGCGTGTTGAAAGTCTAGGAACGTCGTCGATTACTTCGGCTGAGGTTAGTGAAACGATGCCCTCATCGAGTAGGTCGAGGTCGACGTAAAAAGGCCACTCCTCGAAGCCGCCCACCTGTGCGGTCGCCTCATTGAGGCTTTTTAGGGCTTTCAAAATGTACTCGGACTCGAGATTGAAGTGTGCAGAGACTTCCTCGAGCGCTACCTCCTCGCGATGTCCAAGATAGCCAACGAGTGCCAACAAGAAGTTGTAGCGATCCTCGCCGTTAAATCCTTTGATTTTAGGCATGACTATTGGCCACCGCCTCGAATCTAGACCTTAGGGCTTTCGCCAGTTCCGGCGGGCCAATCACCTTAATGTCGAGGGCATATTCGCTTAGCTCCTCAGCCAACAAGTGGACATCCATGTAGGCGAGAGAATGCTCAGCAAAGTCACCCTGCTGGTCATCTAGATGGAAGTGGAACCAAGCTTGGCTGTCGCGCCTTACTCGCAGGGTGGCAATCTGTTTTGCTGTGTGCTGCTGCAGGTCTTCGAGAGCTGCGGCAAGTAACGCGGAATCTGGAGCGTTGAATTTGACCAACTCCGATTCTTTTTCACTTACCTGTTCGACTCGGAAGGTCACCTTGGAAACGATTCGCTTTAGGAGGAAGTTTCGAACTGCTTTCTGATCCTTATCCCAGCAAACCAAAAGCCACTGCCCATCGATGTTGCGCAACTGCCATGGCTGAACGTGGCGTCTAGAAACCGCACCATCCGCCTTGCGGTAGTCGAAAGAAACTTCAACGAAGTCTTCGATGGCTTGGCTCAGCGGAAGAAATGACGGTTCGTGAGTTCTCAGGCGCGGAGCGAATCCAAAAAGGTCTGAGGCTGACGGTTCGATACCAAGCGCTTTTAGGCGGACCAGTCCGCGATTCGCGTCGCTTGAAAGCGAAGCTTGACCCCAAACCTGAGCGGCAAGGTTCAGAAGTTGCAGCTGTTGGGCATCGAACTTGGTGCCCTCCGGCCAGGTGAATGTGTCTGCAGCGATTGTGTATCGCATTTCATCCGGGTCCGACTTTGGGTCGGGATTGGAAACCTGAATTCCCATTTCTCGGAGGTCAGCCTTGTCGCGCTCGAATTTTTTGTTGAGAGCGAAGTCATCGTCCGAAGTCTTGGCTAAGTCATCTCGATAGGCGTCGACGGAGCGAAATAATTCACGTTTGGTAAGGCCGCGTTCCGAGTAGAGCAAAACGCAGGTCAGTTGAAAAAGGCGCTCAGACTTGTCGGTCTTAGCTGGCTTCCAAGCTTCCTCTTTGGCCATTTCTCCCCCGGTTTCTCGAAGTCGAGAAACTAGTTGGCGCCAAGAATGTCGATTACGAAGACCAAGGTCGAGTTTGCAGGGATGCTGCCCTGATCCGTTGAACCGTAGCCATCAGCCGGTGGGATAACTGCAACAACCTGTGACCCGATTTTCTGGCCCACAACTGCCTTCAGGAAGCCATTAATCAGGCCACCTTCCTCAAGCTTGAACTGGACCGGCTGGCCCTTTTCCCATGAAGAGTCGAACTGAGTTTTTCCATCCCAGAGGAAACCTGAATAGTGCAGGGTTACGGTTTGGCCCATGGCAACGGTCTCGCCGCGACCCTCAATTAGGTCGGCGATTTGAAGTTTGGTTGGGGCAGCACTCTTAGGAATGCTGATGCCCGGTGTGCCATCTTCAGCTCGAACAACGTTTACGCCAGGGAAGCTGGCAGGAAGTGATTTTTCGTCACCCAGCGCCTTTGGCAGGAACACCTTCAAGATGTCGAAGACAAAGATGATTGAGTCGGTGGCCTGAACGCCAAGATCAGGGATGCCCTGACCGCCGTGGGCTAGCTCGGCTGGGAAAAGCACGGCAACACGTGAACCTTCGCGAACGCCGGCTAGCGCGCCACAGAAGTCAGGCTTCTGGTCGGCGGCTAGGAACTGCGAGGCAAAGTTTGTGCCATCAAATTTTGAGGTTTGGAAGGTCTTTCCGGTGCCACCATTGATTCCCAGATATTCAACGTCAACCAGCTGGTTGCCATAAATCTTTGGCCCGTCGCCTTCAACGATGACCTTGGTTTCAATGGTTTTTGCCTTGATAGGTGTTGCGAAGTCAACCGAAGGTGCCTGGGTCTGGTCTTTCGAAACCTGAATCTGATCAACGTTCGAGTGCTCGGTGCCGGCCTTACATACCGCTGAGGCTCCCTGCATAACTGCGTCGGCTGGGTTCTGAGCAGCGCAACCGGTCAGGGCTGCGATGGTTGCTACGGTGGCCGCTAGGGCAAGAAGTTTACGCACGTGTCTCAATCTCTCAAATCTTCGATGTTTCTAAGTTTATCTAGCGAAATTACTCTTGTTCGCTGCGAGCAACAGCAGCAGCTTCCGCATTTCGGATGGTCTTGCGAAGTTTCTTGTCGCTGACCTTGCGCTCGCCCATGTGCTCAGGATTCCAAACCGCGATGTCTTCGTCTGCGAAGTCTGGCTTCTGACGAGTTTTGAAGTTTGGAACGATTGTTCCCGGTGCCAATCGACGAGCGGTGACTAGGAAGCCCGTGTGGCCAATCATTCGGTGCTCTGGGCGAACGGCTAGGCCCTGGAGGTGCCACCCGCGAACCATCGATTCCCAGGCCTCAGGTTCGGCGAAGTGACCGCTGTCGCGCAGGCCCTCGGTGAAACGTGAAAGCTGGGTAACCGTGGCAACGTAACCAATAATTAGGCCACCAGGAACCAGTGCTGTCGCGCACTCTTCGATGCATTCCCACGGCGCGAGCATGTCGAGAACAATGCGGTCGACCGAGGCTGCCTCTTTCTTTACTGGAAGCTGATCCTGCAAATCACCGATGTGAATATCCCAGGTGTCTGGAACTACACCAAGGTTTGTCGCGACGTTTGCTCGCGCAATGTCCGCGAATTCCTGGCGGCGTTCGAACGAATCCAGCTTTCCTTCTGGCCCAATGGCTCGCAGAAGGTACATGCTCAGACCACCAGAACCTACACCGGCTTCGACAACGCGGGCGCCTGGGAAGATGTCTCCCATCGTTACGATCTGTGCAGAGTCTTTCGGATAAATGATTGCCGCACCACGTGGCATCGACAGAACGAAGTCGCTGAGCAACGGCCTAAAGGCCAGGTATTCGACACCGAACTGATTCAGAATGACAGAGCCCTCAGGCTGACCGATGATGTCATCGTGCATCAAGTCACCGCGGTGGGTGCCATATCGCTGGCCGGCCTCGAGTGTGATTGTGTTCAATCGACCTTTCGGACCGGTAAGTTGAACGCGATCTCCGGCACGAAATGGGCCGGTAGGTAGCTTGATTTGCTGCCCTGCTGTTTTCTTTGTCATGGGTTCCCTTATTAGAAAAGTTTGCGTAGATCGCGAAGTGTGACGCCTTCTAGAGTTGGCCAAATTATGCGGCCAGGTTTCTCAGGCAATGGAACGATGTTGGTGACGCCGACGGCTTTAGTTCCAGCGGCTTCTGCTGAGCTTAGGCCGGTGTGCGAGTCTTCGAAGGCAACGCAGTCCTCCGGAGCAACGCCAAGCAGACGCGCTGCCATTAAGTATGGTTCAGGGTGCGGTTTGCCCTCACTAACCATGTCACCGGCAACAATGACGTCGAAGGCTTTGAACGGAATTTGGTCGGCTACTGATTCGGCCATCCGTTTCATCGACATGGTAACTAGTGCGGTTTTGATGCCTCGCCGTTTAAGCTCACGCAGCAATTCTTGAGCACCTGGGCGCCAAGGAATAGAAACTGCCAATTGGGCTACTACATCGTCCGTTAGACGGTTGATTATCTCGTCGGGCTCGAGTTCGAGCCCCATTTTGGCCTTCATCACCTTGGTTGAGTCATAGAGGCTCATACCAATCAGGTCGAGGCCATCCTGGGCCTCCCAGGTGCCATTGAACTCCTGGGCTAAATTCTGTTCGCTAGATAGCCAATACTCTTCGGAGTCGACTAGCGTCCCATCCATGTCCCACAGAACGGCAGCGGGGCGCTTTTTTCCAAACATAATGATTCGATTTTACCTTCGCGCATTGGCATAGAGTTTTATAGGTAGTTATTCAGTCATCGAAAGGCACATGTGAGCGCGCAGATTTTCGCAGGTCGCACCCTAATAGTTGCATTCGAAGGCTGGAACGACGCCGCCGAATCAGCCAGCGGGGCGGTCAAATTCATCTGCGAACAAATCAAGGCCGATGTTGTTGCATCGGTTGACCCCGAGGATTACTACGACTTCCAATTCACTCGCCCAACCGTGTCTTACGAGGCGGACGGATCGCGAGTTCTAGATTGGCCTGGCACTGAAATGTGTATTCCATCCGCTGAGGCCATCGCCGAAAACCCGTCCATCTCGAAGCTGAGTGTATTGGTGGGCACCGAGCCGGCGCGTCGATGGAAATCATTCGCGGCCGAAATCATGGAAATGGTTGAAGACCGTGAAATTGAAGCAGTCTTATTCCTAGGTGCGATGCTGGCAGATGTGCCGCACACTCGCCCAATTGGGGTGATGTCGACAAGTCAAAATGACCATGCGCGCGCTGAGTTGCAGATTGAAAGAAGTCAGTACGAAGGACCGGTTGGAATTCTTAGTGTGCTCGGCATTGAACTGGAAAAGGTTGGAATTCCTGCAGTAGCCCTCTGGGCTTCGGTTCCGCATTACGTACACAACACTCCATCGCCTAAGGCCACTCTCTCACTACTCATTGAAGTGGAGCGTTTGGTCGGAGTTCAGTTTGACCATGGAAAACTCGGCGAAGAGGCATTTGCTTGGGAACGTGGAATCGACGAAATTGCCGAGGGTGACGATGAGATGGCGAGTTACATCAGCCAGCTCGAGAAAACCCGGGATGAAGTTGAGTCACCGGCGGCAACAGGTGAATCGCTAGCCAAGGAATTTGAAAAATTCCTACGTTCCGAAACCAAAGAAAAACCCGAGGAACCCTCGGAGTCCGAAGACTAAATCTTGAGTTTGGCCTGGCTTAGTGCCTAGGCAACGAGTTGTCCGCTGACGAGTCCACCTAAAACAGCGAGACCCAGAATTACGCGCCAGGCCACGAATGGGAGAAACGAACCGCGGTTGAGGTAGCGAAGCAAAACCACTATGACCGAAAATCCGACACCAAATGCCGCTACCGTCGCCACTCCAGTGGCCGCAAGATCGGCACCGGCAAGGTCTTTATAGGTCTTCGCAAACTCGTAAAGTCCACTGGCTAACACTGCTGGGATCGCCAAAAGAAAGCTGTAGCGAGCCGCGGCTTGACGGCTGTAGCCGAGGGCAAGTCCAACTGATATGGTGCCACCGGACCGTGAAACGCCCGGAATTACAGCCAGAGCCTGACCGAGACCAAATAGGATTCCGTGCTTTGTAGTAAGGCTTTCGATGCCCCGATTTCTTTTACCTAGGCGGTCAGCCACCGCCAAGACGAGGCCAAAAATGATGAGGGTAAAGCCCACAACCCAAAGGTTTCGAAGTTGATTCTCGATTAGATCTTTAAATACCAAGCCGATTACAACCACAGGCAAGCTGCCAATGATGATCAACCAGCCAAGTTTCGAATCCGCACTTTTTTGGCCACCAAAAATACTGCTCAAGAACGCCTTGGTAATGCGCGCAATGTCTTTCCAGAAATAAATCAGGACGGCAGCTTCTGTTCCCAATTGAATTGTTGCGATGAAAGCGGTCAAGGCCGGCTTGGACATCGATTGGAGGCCGAGGAGTTGCTGCACGATTTGAACGTGGGCACTCGATGATATCGGCAGGAACTCCGTCAGACCTTGGACAATGCCTAGGATGACTGCATCAAAGAGATTCACTCGCCATCTTCTTCGGCAAGCGAAATCGGTAGGTACTCCTCGAACTGCTCTCCTAGAGCCTCTTCATAATTTAGGAAGGCGTCCTCTACCTGGTAGTAGGCCTGCTCGACAGCGGGATCGTCTTCGCCGCGACGCGCTGAAACAGCCTCGAAGTGACGCTCCAGAGAAGCGATGAACTGTTGTAGCGCGAAGCGCGGATCGGTAGCCATAGAGCAAAACTACCCCGATTTTTCTAATCTCGGAAGCATTTCGCGAGGTAGTTGTTCGAGCAGTTCTCTGGTAATGTTGAACCTCGTTGCCCAAGGCTCATAGAGACCTGGTGACCACTCGTCCGGGTGGCGGAATGGCAGACGCGCTAGCTTGAGGTGCTAGTCCTCTTATGAGGGTAGGGGTTCAAGTCCCCTTTCGGACACTAAACCCCAGCCCTCCACGGCTGGGGTTTTTCACTTAACGACTTTCGAGCCAAAGCGCTTCGTATTGGGCCAAATTGATTCCGTCACCGATTGGGAACTCCCGACCGGTGAGGTGATCCACTACGCGCCAATTCAGGTTTGGCAGTTCATCCTTGCCAATCCAACGCACGCCCTCACCGAGGTTATAAATCTGGGTGAGATTTCCGGCCGGGCTAAGTCGTTCGAATACAACCACTCCCTGGCCGCGACCTGAACGAGCCTTGGTCGCAACTCCCGCATGGATGGAAGGCAGCGCCAATCGAGTCTCGATTAGGTTGTCGATTCCCTTGCGAATTCGGGTGTGTACCGACTTTGGTTTTTTGCCAGCCGCAGCGTCATCCGCGACATCCCAATTCATCCGTGGGCGGTTCAACCAGCGACTGTCGTCGGCCTTGGCCGGGTCATTCAAATAGTCGTAGTCGTTGAATAGCCCAATCTCGTCACCCATGTAGAGCAGTGGGATTCCGCCAAAACCAAAAATCATGGCGTAGGCACATAGGTAGCGTCGGATAGCTAGGTCTAGCCCGGCGGCATCCTTGTCTTCGAGAAATTGCTCGATGCCGACCAAGCTGGCTGCGGTGCCTGAGGTGCGGCGCTCCCCCGACTGCTTGTCCATTTGGAAGTCGGCGCCACGTGACCCCGAGCCCCAGAATTTGCCAGTGAAATAGTCGGCCAGGAACATGCGGTGTTCGTGGCCATTTAGACCAACCTGGTGCGCATCTGAGTCATCAATCGCCCAACCGATGTCGTCGTGGCAGCGCAGATAGATTCCCCAGGCGCTATTCGATGGAATCG
>ERZ650308.783-NODE-783-length-17190-cov-9.863204_pt1 | contig 17190 bp, 9 predicted proteins | sample MGYA00376244_ERZ650308 | MGnify/ENA primary metagenome ERZ650308 (study PRJEB26733, sample SAMN07839295) | wastewater metagenome | biome: small river; feature: stream; material: water | place: USA: North Carolina | collected 2016-04-26 ... | reverse complement strand
ACATGATTTTACTAATTGTCATATTAATAATCCTAAACTAAATAGAATGAGTTTAAGACTTATTGAAGCATTAAACCGTGAAAATGGTGATTAAAAAAATGAATCTTATTAAAGCTATTAAACAAGCTCATGATTTAATTGATGAATTAGAATTAAATATTATTTATATGTTTGTTTCAGCTAACACTATTAAATAATAAAGATTAGTAACAGCAAATTTTGTCTTTCCAGCATAAAAGGGAACATAGCTTAGAGGTTAGAGCGTCTTGATTAATTCAAAGAAGGCAGTGGTTCGAATCCACTTGATTAAAATACTAATCTGTTTAACAAAAATAAATAATAAAGATTGCATGCAGCAAATTTAAAAATTCTTTGACTTGTAACTCAAACAACTCTCGTTCGATTCGAGAGATTGGCGAAATCCAAGACTGGTGTTGGACAAAAATAATGCAATCTGTTAAAATATTGGATTGAAGCATTAAGGTGATGCAATAGACTTTTAATCTATTGAAGAAGGGTCAGTACCTTCTAGTCCAACCATTATCCCCTCCAATTAACCACTGGATAGTAGTTCGGAAGCAGGCTACGAATGTAAGAAGCTTTAATTAGCACCTACCGTTGGTTGCAGTACCAAGATTATGATGAAGTTAATTAAAAACTGGAGGTTTCAATTGACCTGTAATAACAATATTGAAGTAGTGGTTCTATGGATTATTGTTATTAAACAATTATTTTTATTCCCAATAATCCGAGGGTGATTAATCACCCTCTTTTAATAATTTAAGTTTTTTATATCTTTTATTTACAGCTTGATCAGAACAATTCATCATTGTAGCTATATGTGTCTTAGGTATTTTTTGATTTTCTATTAAATCTATGAGATCAATAGAATCCCAATTTATTTTACCATGTGTACTAGCAGCACAAGATAATGAACAATATTTGTTTCTATTGTCTTTTTGTTTATTACAAACAGGGCAATAACTTGTTTTTGTAGTTTTTAATAAAAAAATATTTTCTGGTAATTGTAATAAAGACTCATCAAACTTTTGATATGTATCTGGTATTTGGTTTAAATTGTTGTGAACTTCTCTGTGGCAATTAGCACATAAAAGTATACATTTTTTCATTTCATCAACAATTTTTTCCCAAGCTACGGGAGTTGCCATTATAGATCCTAGCCCAAATTCTTTTTCAGAAGCATCTAAGCTGGCACCATGCTCTTCCAAAGCCTTCTTGGTTGAGTGAGCCAAAGCATCAGCAGTATTGCGGGCAGTAACCAGCTCTAATGCTTTCTTATCTTCAGCAGCATTCGCCTCAGCATCTTTAACCATGCGTTGAATTTCTTCTTCGGTCAGGCCAGAGTTTGCCTTGATGGTGATCTTGTTTTCTTTACCAGTCGTTTTATCTTTTGCAGTTACGTGCAAGATACCGTTGGCATCGATGTCAAAGGTCACTTCAATTTGTGGCATACCGCGCTGTGCAGGAGCAATACCTTCAAGATTAAATTCACCAAGCAATTTGTTAGCTGCGGCCATCTCGCGCTCACCTTGGAAGCACTTAATAGTTACAGCAGGCTGGTTATCTTCCGCAGTGGAGTAAACCTGTGAATGCTTAGTAGGAATCGTTGTGTTCTTAGGAATCATCTTGGTCATTACGCCGCCAAGAGTTTCGATACCCAATGACAATGGGGTAACGTCCAAGAGCAATACGTCCTTACGATCGCCAGACAATACGGAACCTTGAATCGCAGCACCAACAGCTACTGCCTCATCTGGGTTAACGTCTTTACGTGGCTCTTTACCAAAGATTTCTTTTACTTTGTCTTGAACCGCAGGCATACGTGTTTGACCACCGACCAAAATCACGTCGTCGATATCTGCTACGTTTACGCCAGCATCTTTAATGGCAGTTAAGCAAGGACCAGCAGTACGCTTGATCAACTCTTCTACCAAAGACTCCAACTTGGCACGAGTCAACTTCAAGTTCAAATGCTTAGGACCGCTAGCATCAGCTGTCACGTATGGCAAATTGATTTCTGTTTGTTGAGCAGATGACAATTCAATCTTGGCTTTTTCAGCAGCATCTTTTAAGCGTTGCAATGCCAATACGTCTTTGCTCAAATCAACGCCTTGTTCTTTCTTGAACTCAGCAATGATCCAGTCAATGATGCGTTGGTCAAAGTCTTCGCCACCCAAGAATGTGTCACCGTTGGTTGAAAGCACTTCAAACTGCTTCTCACCGTCAACGTTAGCAATCTCAATGATGGATACGTCAAATGTACCGCCACCCAAGTCATACACAGCAATCTTGCGATCTACTTTGTCTTGCTTATCAAGACCGAATGCCAAGGCAGCTGCAGTTGGCTCGTTGATGATGCGCTTAACATCTAAACCAGCAATACGGCCAGCATCTTTAGTTGCTTGACGTTGGCTGTCATTGAAGTATGCAGGAACAGTAATCACCGCTTCTGTCACTTCTTCGCCGAGATAGTCTTCGGCAGTTTTTTTCATCTTGCGCAAAATTTCAGCGGACACTTGTTGTGGCGCCATTTTTTTGTCGCGTGCTGATACCCAAGCGTCGCCATTGTCTGCTTGAACAATTTCGTACGGCATGAGGCTAATATCTTTTTGCACTTCAGGGTCTGTAAATTTACGACCCATCAAACGCTTCACTGCATAGATAGTGTTTTTAGGATTCGTCACTGATTGACGTTTTGCTGGCGCACCAACCAATACTTCGCCATCTTCAACGTAAGCGATGATGGATGGAGTTGTGCGAGCGCCTTCGGCGTTCTCGACAACTTTAGGTGCATTGTTTTCAACGACTGAAACACATGAATTCGTGGTTCCTAAGTCAATACCGATAATCTTTCCCATAATGGCTCCAAAAAATTAAATTGTTTGTTGTACTAATGAATATTTCGATACCCAGTAAATGGGGTCTAAAAAAGGGATTTCAAGGGGCTAAATAGCAAAAAAGGCAGAAATCTGCCTTTTTTATGCCTTTTTTGGGGTTTTACCCCTGATTTCTGCTTATTTAGGGGCGCTAACCGTCACCAAAGCAGGCCTGAGGACCCGATCTGCCACGGTATAGCCGCGCTGCAGCACTGAAACCACGGTATTTGGCTCTTGCTCAGATGGCACCGAAGCGATCGCCTGGTGGTGATGGGGGTCAAATTTATCCCCAACCGCAGGGTTAATTTCCGTCATGCGACCCTTCTCAAATGCGGAGAGCAATTGCTTGAGGGTGATTTCTAAGCCCTCTTTAAATGCCTTGGCATCCACCGCATCAGTACTCAATGCTGCATAGAGACTATCTGTCACCGGCACCAAATGCTCGGCAAAACTTTCAATCGCAAATTTATGCGCTTTAGCAATATCTTCAACGGCGCGGCGGCGAATGTTTTCACCCTCAGCTTTTGCGCGTAAAAAATTATCTTGTAACTCGCCAATCTTTTGATTGAGCTCAGCAATTTCTTGTTCTGGCGTTTTTACAGCTGGCGCTTCTGCTGTAGCTTCAGCAGCAGGATCTGCCGCAGGATTCTCTTGCTCTGGGGATGGGTTTTGATTTTCTTGTGTCATAGACGCTATTTTACTTTTCTCTAAAGATGGCTATTACTTTGTAATGTGGGGTCAATTAATTCAATTTCAAGACTTTGCTCTTTCAGCTAGCTCAGCCCTTTCGGCGCGCTTAGCTAATTCAGCCTCGGACTCCGTCCCCAAAGACCAGCCCTGTAAATGATGATGGGCGATATCGCTCAGAGCCTCAATCCACTTAGGGTTGCTGTTCAGGCAGGGAATATAACGATAATCTTTGCCGCCATGTTCCAAGAAGATTTCGCGGGCCTCCATGGCAATTTCTTCCAGCGTTTCCAAGCAGTCAGCCGGAAATCCTGGGCAAAAAATATCAATCCGCTGACAACCTTCTTTACCTAGCTTTTCAATCGTTGGGGCTGTATACGGCTTTAACCACTCGGCCTTACCAAAGCGTGACTGGAAGGTAACAAGGTATTGACCCGGCTCCAAACCAAGAGACTCGCCAAGTAAGCGCCCTGTTTTCAAACACTCGCAGTGGTAGGGATCGCCTTTCATCAAGTTGCGTTTTGGCAACCCATGAAACGACATCACAAAGCGGTCGCCCTTAGCAAAGTCAGGTCGCCCGTCTTTATCCCAGCTACTTAAAACTTGATCGCGTAACGCAGCAATATAAGCAGGGTTATCGTGATAGTGCTTTACCAAGCGCAATTCAGGTTGATCACGCCAAGTACTTAAAACACGAAAGACTTCGTCAAAGCTAGATGCGGTAGTGGTGGCTGAGTATTGAGGATACAAAGGTAGCACCAATAAACGCTCCATGCCTTGCGCCTTCAGACCCTCAAGGGCAGACTGGGTGGAGGGTTGCCCATAACGCATCGCCAAATCTACCAACACTGTATGGCCTTCATTCGCAAATTTGTCACCGAGCTCTTTCGCCTGAAGTCGTGAGTAGTGCATTAAAGGGGAGCCTAATTTCGGCAACCAGATGGAAGCATATTTTTTAGCAGAGGCACTACTGCGAATTGGCAAAATAATGCCATTCAAAATGCACCACCAAATAATGCGTGGAATTTCCACCACTCTAGGGTCAGAAAGAAATTCTTTTAAATAAGCGCGCACAGCTTTTGATGTTGGCGCTGACGGCGTTCCCAAGTTCAATACTAAGACTGCTGTTTTGGAGGCACGTAGATGTGGGTTTGAATTCAAAATATGTTGTCTCTAGTTGTTAAATGTATTTGGTTTGATGATCAGGAACTCAGCGCCCCGGATAATAATTTTGAGGTGATGTCGACAATTGGAATCACTCTGTCATAAGCCATACGAGTTGGCCCAATGACGCCAAGCGTGCCCACTATCTGGCCATCAACACTATATGGGGCGCTGATCACAGCCAGATCCTCATATGGCAATAAATCACTCTCGCCGCCAATAAAGATCTGAATGCCATCGGCATGGCTGGATACATCAAGCAATTGCATCAGCACTGATTTTTGCTCCAACATATCAAACATCTTGCGCAACTTATCTAAGTTAGAACTTAAATCACCGACATTCAGCAAGCGACGTTCGCCAGATAAAACCATGTCGCCACGACCCATGTCGTAATCGGCAACGCCGCTTTGCAAAGCTAAAGCCATCAAACCAGAAATATCTGTACGTAAATTATCTAAGTCAGATTTCAGATGTAGGCGCACTTGATCAAAACTTTTACCAGCAAAATGGGTGTTGATAAAGTTGCCCGCCTCAATCAGTTGACTTGGCGTGTAATCTTGAGTCGTCGGCAAGATGCGGTTTTGCACATCCCCTTCAGGCGTCACCATAATTAATAAGATCTTGCCTTCGCCTAAGCGCAAAAATTCAATGTGCTTAAAAACCTGGGCACGCTTCGGCGTCATCACCACCCCAGCGAAATGAGTCAAGTTCGACAAAATCTGTGCGGCAGAGGTCAAAACGCGTTGCGGGGAGTCTGGCAAAAGGCCTTTTTCCACCTCCCGGGCTGCCATCTCCTCCAAAGGACGAACTGTCACCATGGTGTCGACGAATAAGCGATAACCTCGTGGCGTAGGAATGCGGCCAGCAGAGGTATGGGGGCTGGTCACTAAGCCCATATCCTCCAAATCCGCCATGACATTGCGGATGGTGGCTGCCGACAGGTCTAAACCCGAGTATCTAGACAGAGTGCGGGAGCCAATAGGCTGACCCTCCTCGATATAGCGCTCGATGAGGGTTTTGAGTAGGGCGCGGGAACGTTCATCCATGGTGGAAGGGATTTTATGCCTATGGTTTAATCGTTATATGTTAAGCCCATCCCCAAATTCCACCAAGAAGGCATTTAGCCGGGTTGCGCTTGTCGGCAAATTCCATGCTGACGGCATTGATGAGCACCTTAAGGACCTAGCCAAGTTGGTCAAGAGCCTGGGTTGCGAGGTGTTTTTAGAGGCGGCCACAGCCCAACATCTGGGTTTAAAAGAATTCCCAACCAAGACCGCAGAAGACTTTGCTGGGGCAATTGATTTAGTCGTAGTCCTTGGGGGCGATGGCACGATGCTAGGAATTGGTCGTCAACTGGCAGGAAGCAATGTGCCGCTGGTTGGCATCAATATGGGACGTCTGGGCTATATGACCGATATTCCCATTCAGTCCGTGCAGGATACTCTGCCAAAAATTATCGCTGGTGAATACGAAGCAGATTCTCGTACATTGCTTGATGCCGTTGTTTTGCGTAACGGCAAAGAAATTAATCGCGCATTAGCACTAAACGATGTGGTCGTAAATCGCTCTGGAATTTCTGGGATGGTCGAGTTGGCGGTTCACGTTAATGGTTCATTCATGTACAACCAACGATCCGATGGTTTGATTGTATCGACCCCAACTGGCTCAACAGCTTACGCCCTCTCAGCAGGTGGGCCGATCTTGCATCCACGTGTTGCCGGCATCCTGCTAGCGCCAATTGCGCCTCACTCACTTTCGAATCGTCCAATCGTGCTGCCAGAAGATTCTGTCACCATTATTGAAGTAGTTGATGGACGCGAAGTCATTGTCAACTTTGATATGCAGTCACAAACGGATTTACAAACGGGTGACAAGATTGAAGTTCGTCAGTCTGACAAAACAATTACTCTGTTGCACCCGCGCAGTCATAGCGACTACAAAACTTTGCGTGAGAAGCTGCACTGGAATGAGTACCCATCGACATTCTGATGTCGAGTTTTTTGCTACGCTAATACATGCTTCAAACCATCTCACTTCGTGACTTTGTCATTGTTGATCAACTAGAGTTAGATCTCACTAGCGGGTTTACTGTGCTCACAGGTGAGACTGGCGCCGGCAAATCTATTCTCCTAGACGCCCTTAGCTTAGCCTTGGGGGAGCGCGCCGATAGTAGTCAAATTCGTGAAGGCTGCAACCGAGCAGAAATCTCCGCCCTCTTTCGTATTGAGCCAGATCAGTCTAAAGAGCTGAGCAAGTGGCTTGATGAGCAAGGGTTTCCGCAAGAAGATGATGGTCAAAGCTTGGTACTCAAAAGAACGGTGGAGGCCAATGGTCGCAGCCGTGCTTTTATCAATGGCAGCGTTGCCACCTTAACGCAATTGCGTGAAGCAGGCGATCAATTGGTAGATATTCATGGTCAACATGCGCACCAACTTTTGCTAAAGGGAGGTGCTCAACGAGAACTCCTTGATAGTCATGCTGGATTGCTGTCGCTGGCCAGTGAAGTAGCAACAGCATTCAAAACACTTGCAGATTCACGTCGTCGTCTTGAACAAGCAGAAAATGCTGGTCAAGATGTGGAGCGTGAGCGTGAGCGCCTTCAGTGGCAATTAGATGAACTCACCGAGCTTTCCCCGCAAGAAGGAGAATGGGCCACCATTCAAAGTGAACATGCTCGTTTAGCCAACGGCGCAAAGCTTATTGGCGGCTGCCAAGAGGCAGTTGACATTTTGAGTGACGCTGATAATTCACTGGAATCCTCCTTATCTAAAGTTTGCGGAAATATCAGCGCGCTTGCCGAGCATGACCCGGGCCTTAGCGACATTAGCCAATCATTGGAGTCGGCCAGTATTCAGCTAGACGAAGCGATTCATGGACTCAATCGCTACTTACAAAAAATAGATTTGGACCCAGTTCGTCTTGCGCAAGTTGAGGAACGTATGCAGGCCTTACATAGTGCAGCTCGCAAATATCGCACTGAAGCCGATGAGCTACCAAAACTACTTTTAGAGACTGAAGAAAAGCTAGAAGCGTTAACAGCCTCTCAAAATATTGAAGCGCTTCGCGAGCAGGTTAAGCAGGAAGAGGCGACCTACTTAAAACTAGCAAAACAACTCACACAAAAACGTAGTAAGGCTGCAAAAGAGCTGGGCGATTTAGTGACTAGCGCTATGCAAGATTTATCTATGGCAGGTGGTCGCCTGGAGATTGCTCTGGTGCCGCTAAACGAAGGTGGATCGCACGGCTTGGAGCAAATTGAATTCTTAGTAGCTGGTCATGCCGGCAGCACCCCTCGCTCACTCGCAAAAGTTGCCTCCGGCGGTGAATTAGCTCGCATCAGCTTAGCTATCAGCGTCATTACCAGTAAAGCCTCATTCACGCCGACTCTCATATTTGACGAAGTCGATGCCGGCATTGGTGGAGCAGTTGCTGAAACCGTGGGTAAGTTATTGCATCAATTAGGTCAGTCCCACCAGATCTTATGCGTAACCCATTTACCTCAGGTAGCTGCTCAAGGCAATCATCATTTCAAGATTAGTAAATCGCAAAGTGGCGAGAAGACCGTTTCACAAGTACAGGTCCTTGGCAGAACTGAGCGGGTCGAAGAGGTAGCCAGAATGCTTGGCGGCGCCACTATTACCGATACCACTCGTCGCCATGCTCGTGAATTATTAGAGCAAAACTAAAACAACCATCTTCAGTAATAAGGTTCTCTAGTTCAAATGAGAGGGTGCTTTAAATATTTCTAGCCAAAGTGCTTGAACTGCATCCCTGGCAGCAATGAACTCAGGCTCTTGATCTAAATCGACACGAGTTTTTTCGGCTCCATCTAAACGCAATCGATGTTGGCGCGCCCTTAATAATCGATATGCATCGCCAACGGATTGCGCGGCCTCAGGGGTAATCAAGCCAATCTCACCAGCAATTTGCAATAAGGCGATATTACCGAGATTACCGATCAATTTTGGATGCTGATGAGCATAGGCAAGTACCAAGAATTGAACTATGAACTCAATATCCACCATGCCGCCAGCGTCGTGCTTTAAGTCAAACTCTGGATTGGCGTTAGGGTGGCCTGCATGGACTTTGCGACGCATCTCTAAAATTTCAGAACGGAGTTGCTCAATATTTCTTTGCTGGCTTAACACTTCTGATCGAACCGAATCAAAGAAAGAGCCCACCAGCGAATTACCCGCTGAGAAGCGCGCACGCGTGAGAGCCTGATGCTCCCAAACCCAAGCGGCATTGTCACCCTCACGAAGCTGATACTTCCTAAAAGCCTCCGCATTGGTCACCAAGAATCCAGCTGATCCATTGGGACGCAAACGAGTATCAATTTCAAATAGACTGCCGGTAGAAGTAAATGCTGTAAGCCAGTTAATCATTCTCTTTGCTAACAGGGCATAAATTTCTTGGGCAGCGTAATCAGCCTCATCTGCCTGATATAAAAAGATAATGTCTAAATCAGATGCGTAGCCCAACTCTTTACCACCCAACTTGCCATAAGAAATAACAGCAAAAGGTGGATTTGTATCGGCAGGTAACTCAAACTTCTTAAGCACGCTTGGCCAAACTCGCTCAAAGGTAGTTTGCAGAATCAAGTCTGCCAGCGCTGATAAATGATCGCTTACTTGCTCTACCGGCAATGCTTGTTGCACGCCAATTCCGAGATCCGTCAATAGCGTAATGAACGTTTCATTGTGATGAGTCACTCGCAAAATATCCATTGCCTGCTCAGAGCCATCACCATCAGACATCACATCATCAAGCTGCATATTGAGATTAGATCTCACATCACCCCAATATTTTTCCGGATCCTCAATTAATGCTCTTTCAGCTTGAGAATTCAATAAGTAATCGAGCAAATGTGGGTGGCGCGTTAAATATTGAGCCCCCCATTGAGATGCCTTGAGCAAATCCAATACATTTGACAGCGCTCTGGGGTACTCGGCCAAAATAGAAAGATATGCACTGCGCCTAGCAATCGCCTCAAGCAAGTCAAAGAAACGTAATAGCGTTTGATCTGCATGAGCTGAAGTAGAGCCATCATTTTGCAAACTTTCTGCGGCTTTACACATTAAGTTATCGAAAATTAAACGGCTTTTTTCAGGTAATAACTTTTGCTTTGGGCTATCTACCCAAGCCTGCCAGCGCGCACAAGAGCCAGGGAAGAATGCTTGATCAGGAACCCAGCCAATAGCTAAGGGCGCTATTTCAAGGCGCGCACCATCGTCCAACAAGAAGGCTTTTTCGAATAAGTGCGCAACATGATTTTGGTGTTGCTCTAGTTCGGCCATAAGATCTCCCACCTGGGCATCTTGACCTTGCATCGAAATCGCCAAGCGCGCACGCGCACTTTCATCATCTGGCAGGTAATGTGTTTGCTGATCATCCCAAACCTGTATGCGATGCTCCAAACGTCTCAGGAAAATGTAAGCAGCTTGTAATGACTCCACCTCATGAGCAGGCAGGATGCCGCAATGCTTAATGAGCTCCAACACTTCTAAACTAGGGCGAACTCTAAAGCGAGGATCCGTGCCGCCCCTCATCAACTGGAACATTTGCGCTAAAAACTCAATCTCTCGTATGCCGCCGCGACCCAACTTAATATCACGCGAACGCCCTTGATGACCCGAGGATCTCTTTTCAGCCTCGGCCTGTATTTGGGCATGCAGGTCACGAATCGATGCAATAACACCGTAGTCCAAATGCCTGCGATATACAAATGGGCGAATCAGTTGATCTAGCTCTTTTTGACAATGGGCAAAGTCAGGAGACCCCGGTAGTGGCGCAATCAGCCGACCTTTAATCCAGGCATAGCGCTCCCACTCTCTACCTTGCACTAAAAGATATTCTTCCAACATATCCAAACTACATACCAAAGGCCCTGAATCGCCATTAGGACGAAGACGCATATCTACACGGAATACAAAACCGTTGGCATCGTGCTCAGCAAGTAACTTGATTAAGCGCTTACCCATTCGAGTAAACCACTCGTGATTAGACAAACTCTTAGGGCCACCAGTAGTTTCACCCTCATGCTCATACAAAAATATGAGATCGATGTCTGAAGAGAGATTTAACTCGAGACCGCCCAATTTACCCATACCAACAACCATGAGAGGCATTTCAGATTGAGTTGTATTACTCCAAGGCAATCCAAAACGACTCTTGAGATCTTCTCGAATAAACGCTATCGAAGTAGAAACTGCCAATTCGGCAAAATGACTGAGTGCATGAGTGACCTCATCTAAGTCAGCCAAACCATTGAGATCTCGAAATGCCACCCATAACATCAAGCGCTGTCTTGCCAAGCGCAAATTGGCCATCCATTCAGCCTCATCCTGCTCGTTCGATGCAGGAGTTACTTGGTACTCGCCCAGTAAATTCCGAATACCTGGCAAATCAACCTTTTTTTGCCCCTGAATACCAAGCCAATCAACCCATTCAGGGCGCGCACTTAGCCAACGCCGCGCATAAGTTGAATGTCGCTCTAAAAAATCGATTTGTCGGGAAAAATCATCCATCCCCCCATCTTAATCCGACCTTGAAAACCCCTGCCATAAGCTTGGCGATCAAGCTAAGGCTGACGGATAATAGAGATCATGCTGCAAAACATTATTCCGCCTCGCCTGAAGAGCGCGCTTGCTAAACGTCCTCAAGGTTCGAGTCGAACTTGGCGTAAGCGTGCCTTGATTTTGGCGGGTGTAATTTTGGCCTTTTCTGTGCTGGTTCATGTGGGGGTGCGTTTTGTTCTTTGGCCGCAAATCGAGAAATCCAAGGCCTCAGTTGAAAAACTTATCAGCGCACGAATTGGCGCTGAGGTATCGATGGACTCACTCCATGTTTCATGGACTGGAATCAGGCCTGATTTTAAAGTTGAGGGTTTGCGTTTTAACAGCCCAGAAAAAACAAAACCTCTTTTATTCATACAAAAGATAAATGGTCAATTAAGTTGGGCCTCCTTTTATCATCTCACGCCATTTTTTCAAGAGCTCAATTTTGAAGGTGCTGAAATTTATGCGCAACGCAATGGCAAAGGTGTCATTAGTATTGCCGGCATCTCGATTGATGGCAAACCTAATGATTACTCTGCAGAGAATTGGCTTTTTGCTCAAAACGAAATTCGAGTAAATGACGTCAAATTATTTTGGGAAGATCAACTCAAAAAGAAATCATCTACTTCGATAGAGATACAAAGTCTTACCCTCAGTAACGGCATTCGTAGCCACAAAGGTTCAGTCAGCGCAACAACGCCGTGGACAAAAGGTCCGCTCCTACTTGATATTGATTTAGTCCACCATATCGGCGGCCAAGCAGGCAATTGGCGTGATTGGATTGGAACTATCTCCTGGAATTTAAATACCCTTCAACTTGGTCAGATTGCGAGTGAATTTTCCCTCCCGCTAAATACTTTAGAGGGTGCACTCAGCTCAAAGGGAAAATTAAAAATTGATAACGGCAAGCCTGATGGCGGAGAAATTTATCTTGCAGCTGATGATTTAACAATTCAACTTTCTAAGAATGAGGATGCCATTGCCCTTGGGCGATTAGAAACAAACCTGACTCAGGAAACTGATAACGGAATGATCTCTATCACCACCAAGACATTTGCATGGCGTGATACCGAAAGCTCCAAATCAACTCCTTTAGAGAATTTAAGCCCCATGACTTTCCGCTGGAGGCCACCGGCAGGCGATGAAGAAATTAAAGAGTTTGGCTTTTCATCTCCCAAGATTTCGGTAGAGGATATTGCTTTATTTGCCCTTAATCTTCCACTCTCTAAAAAAGTCCAGCAATGGATTAAAGCTTCTAAAGCTGATGGAGAGCTGCAAGATCTGGATATCTCCTGGGCTGAGAGCAAATCCCCTTTATCAGCACTAAATATTCCCGGTGGCTGGTTTAAATCAAGCAAACTAGGCTTTAATGTGAGCGCAAAACTGATTGATGTTAGTTTTATCGGCATCAACAAATCCATGCCCTCTGTATCAAACCTGTCAGGATTTCTCGCTGCAGACCAAACCAAAGGAAGCTTCACCATCCAATCCAATAATTTAGGGGTGGAGATAAACAATCTATTGGTAGATCCAAAAATAAAACTAGACAAAGCTAATGGTCAAATTTCCTGGTCAAAACAAAAGGGTAACTGGGTTATAAATGCAAAGCAGTTAGCACTGAGTAACCCTGAGATTACGACAACACTCAATCTGAACTACATCATTGGTGGAGTTAAAAATCCTGACTTCATGACACTGGATATGGACTTTGCGCAAGCAAATCTAAAGACTGCTTATCGATACTTACCAGTTGGCATGAGTGGTGAAGCTAAAACCTATTTAAGCAAAGCCTTTGATGCGGGAATGATTAAAAAGGGAAACCTTCATATCAAGGGTGACCCAAATGAGGTGCCGTTCCCAAAAGCGAATGCGGGAGAATTCACACTCAACCTACCAATCATTGGCGCAACCTTTAGCCCGGTGCCTACCTCATCACCTGGACAAGGCGTATGGCCCGCCTTTAATAACGTAAATGGCGTTATTAACATGCAGAATGCCAACTTTAAGGTAGATATTGATCAAGCAAGCTACAAACAGGTTGCCCTAAGCAAATTCCATGCTGAGATACCAAGTGTTAGCGCAAAGCAATTAATCCTGACAGTAAATGGTGAAGCACAGGGCGATGCGCCGCAACTCCTGGATTATTTATTTGCCTCGCCTGTCGGCAAGAAACAGGCTGAGCTTGAGAAAAATCTCAAGATAACAGGGGCCACTAATTTAAGCCTAGGCTTAAAAATTCCACTAACCGGCACCGGTGATACCAACACAGATATTCAAATCAATTTCCCTGGCAATAGAGTTCAGTGGGCCGACATACCTCCTTTTGAAAATCTCAAAGGCAAAATCCGCATCACCGAAGTCAATCCAGAATTTGAAGATATTACGGCTGATTTTCTTGGTGGCTCTATTAAAATTTCGAGCACAACACCTAACCAAAGAAGCCAAAGCTACAGCATCGCAGGAAGTATTTCTGCAAACTTTATCAAGGATTATTTTGCCAATGATGCTGTAGCACAAGCATCCCCAATTTTGCAGTCTCTTAGTGGTTTGGCTAGGTATGACGGTGTTATTAATTTCAACAAGGGTAATAGCGAAACTAGCCTAAAAATCGACATGCGTGACTGGGGTAGTGCTGCACCCGCACCCCTGAAAAAACAGGCAGGCACCTTAATGTCTGGTCAGCTTAACCTTAAAACCTTTGCTAAAACAAAAAGTAGCTCCAGTCGTCTCACATGGGATGGAAGGATTGGGGACGCCTACTTTATTCAAGGTGAAATTGCCGGAGACGACCTTCTTCGTCATGCTGTAGGTATTGGCGCGCCCGCCACACTCCCTCAACAAGGCTTTGCTCTAAACATTGTTAGCAATGAGTTGAACGCAGATGCCTGGCAAGAATTTTTGAGCAATCAAAACAGAAAAAAATCTGGGGCGAGCTCTAACCCAAACAATATTCAAGTTTCAGCACAAGTTAAACAATTAACTTTGTTTGACCGCGTCTGGCAAGATATTAATTTGGCTGCAAGCAATAAATCCACCGCCTGGCAACTGCGCCTGAGAGGATCTCCTCAAGTTGCTGGCAACATCCAATATCAGCCAGCTACAACATCTGATGGTAGCGACTTAATTAGCGGACGACTTGTGCGCTTAAAAATTCCCGAAGAAATTGTTAGCGCAGCACTACCTACAAATCAAACTTCAAAAACCCCGCCGACTAAAAATAAATTTGGCCCAGGATCGATACCTAGCATTGAATTAACCATTGATGATTTTGATTGGAACAAAGCACAGCTTGGCCAAGTAAAAATCAAAACCAAGACCATAGGAAATACTGTCAATTTCGAATCTGTGCAATTTAACAATCCACAAGGTAGCTCAACCACAACTGGTCGTTGGGTTGGCGCTACGCAAAATTCCCCCGCACATACCAACTTAAATGTTGATATGGATATTAAGGATGCGGGCCAGATTATTGGCCACTGGACCAATCAAAAGTCAGTAGAGGGCGGGCAAGGCAAGCTGATAATCAATGCGGATTGGGACGGATCTCCATTTAACCCCCAATACGAAACCCTGGCAGGTAAAGCAAATTTAAATCTGGAAAAAGGTCGCCTCTTAGAGGTTAATACTAGTGGCGCAAAGCTACTAGATGTTCTGAGTTTGCAAAGTTTATTTAGGTTTGCCACGTTAGACCTAAAAGGTAGTCTAGGAAATATTGTTACCAAAGGAACGCCATTCAATACGATTGATGCCTCGTTTGATTTGAATGCAGGTGTAGCTCAAACCAAGCAATTCACAATGGGCTTAGATCAGGCGCGCGTTGCTATGAACGGACAAATTAATATCCCCAAGCAAACTCAAGATTTACGTGTCACTATTTTTCCTACAATTGATGCTACCGCAGGCTCTTTAGCCGCATTTGCCATCAACCCAATCGTAGGTCTTGGTGCTCTTGTTGGGCAATACCTCATTACCAGCCAAATTAATCGCAACCTACAGTCTGATTATTTGGTGCAAGGATCATGGGATGATCCAGAAGTAATTCCTCTTGACCAAAAAGGTCAGCCGATTGATGCAAAAACATTGGATACGATTCGTAGCAAGGACTTGCTTAAAGAGCAAAGCAAACCCGATAACGCTTCGGGACCACAAACCAACCCAAAAAATTCAAGCGCTCCAAATAAAACTGCAAACTAGATTGCTATGAGTACACCTGCAAATTCCCCAAAGCTCAAGGTCGCCTCTATTCAGATGGTGTCTACCCCCAATCTGCAAGAGAACCTTTCTACAGCAAGCAGACTAATCGCAGCGGCGGCGGCAGATGGCGCACAATTAGCGGTTCTACCAGAATACTTTTGCCTAATGGGTCTTAAAGACACCGATAAAGTCTCTGCTCGAGAAAGTATTGGTAGCGGCCCAATCCAAGAGCAACTCTCCCAGATTGCCAAACAAAACAAACTGCACTTGGTTGCCGGCACTATTCCGCTTGAGGCAAGAGATCCAAATAAGGTACTCAATACCACTCTTGTGTTTGATCCCACGGGACAACAAATTACTCGCTACGACAAAATTCATTTATTTGGCTTTCAAACGGCAAGCGAGCGCTATCAAGAATCCGAAACGATTGAAGCTGGAAATGAGCCCGGGATCTTTAAGATTTCTATTGATGGCAATGATTGGACTTTTGGTTTAAGTATTTGCTACGACCTACGTTTTCCAGAACTCTATCGCGCTCTAGGTCAGGTAGATTGTCATATCATCCCCGCCGCATTTACCTACACCACCGGAAAAGACCATTGGGAGATTCTGTTGCGCGCCCGAGCCATTGAAAACCAAAGTTATGTATTGGCATCAGCCCAAGGTGGCAAACATCAAAACCAGCGTCGTACTTGGGGCAATAGTATGTTGATTGACCCTTGGGGCGAGGTCTTAGCCAATCTCCCTGAAGGAGAAGGCTTTATTTCTGGGGTCTTGTGCAAAGATAAATTAAACGAGGTACGCTCTAAGTTACCTGCACTTGCACATCGCAAGCTTTAAAGAAAGATCCGCCCAATCACATGAATGCACCAGAAGCACTATTTCCTGCAAATTGGACTAAAGCCAAAAAGCAAGCAGACCTTATTAAATTAGCCAAATCTATTCTGCTTGAGCCAACAGGATTATCAGAACAAGATTTACATCACACCTTTGGCCATCTATTCACCCATCGCCTTGATGATGCGGACCTTTACTTTCAACACACTCGCAGCGAGAGCTGGAGTCTTGAAGAGGGTATCGTTAAATCCGGCAGCTTCAACATTGATCAGGGCGTTGGAGTGCGCGCCATCTATGGCGATAAAACTGCTTTTGCCTATTCAGATGAAATAAATTTAGAAGCTTTAAGTAAGGCAGCAAAAGCAACTCGAGTAATCGGTCCTGCAGGCGGCAAGCAAGCAGTTGCAAGCAAATTATTTAATCCCGTATCTAATAAGCTGTACTCAGATATCAACCCCCTTGACTCACTGCAGCCCAAGGAAAAAATCGCATTACTAGAAAGCATTGAACGTAGAGCTAAGGCGCGTGATCCACGCATCATTCAGGTGATGGCAAGTCTTGCTGGAGAGTTTGATGTAGTTTTAGTGGTCAGGGCCGATGGCTTGTTAGCTGCCGATGTCCGCCCCTTGGTACGCGTTTCCGTTCACGTCATCGCAGAACAAAATGGCCGCCGAGAATCTGGATCTTCCGGTGGTGGTGCGCGCCATGACTACCTCTACTTTGATCAAGAGCTCATCAACCGCTATGTTGATGAAGCGGTTGATGGTGCATTAGTGAACTTAGAATCACGTCCTGCCCCAGCAGGCCCTATGACCGTGGTGATGGGGCCAGGATGGCCTGGTGTCCTTTTG
>ERZ650308.782-NODE-782-length-17192-cov-5.102235_pt1 | contig 17192 bp, 16 predicted proteins | sample MGYA00376244_ERZ650308 | MGnify/ENA primary metagenome ERZ650308 (study PRJEB26733, sample SAMN07839295) | wastewater metagenome | biome: small river; feature: stream; material: water | place: USA: North Carolina | collected 2016-04-26 ... | reverse complement strand
TCTATGGTGGCAAAATACATTCAATGACGATAAAGTCAAGTAAATCATTAATGAATAAATATGGAAATTGGAAAAAATATTTAGATACGGAACATAAAGGATGGCAAAAAATAATAGGATTCCAACTACGCTACATTTACCTAATTGATAAAACCTGCAAAATTACTGTTCCTATACTTCCATTTTCAAAGATTGATGAAATGGGAGCAGGAATGTATAATGGTAAAAAAATAAGCCTCGCAGAACGCAAGGCTTTGAGCGATGGGGTGGTTACAAACCCCGCTTCCAATCTGGAATGATTAGTGTACTATTTTATACGACCATCGCATGACAAATATATTAACTAAAATTGAATTAGCAAATTGAAACCATTAAAACCTGCATTTAAGAAATGGGCTGACCTTGTATTGGGTGGGATGCTTCCAATTAATGCTTGCTTAAAAGTATGGCCTCATATATCTCATAAAACAGCAGGAAACAAAACGGGGATATTAAAGCGAAACGAGGGGGTTAAGGCATACATGGAAGAACAAACGGCTAAAATAACCTCCAAAGTAACAGAAAAGGCTTCTGCTGCCATTCACGAAGCAGAGATAGGTAATCTACTCACCACTGCAAAAAAACGTGAGATATTGGCTAAAATAGTGGCAGGTGAAATGGAGGTTGAAAAGTATGTTACTGTAAAAGGGGAATTAAAAAAGGTGAAAGCCAAACCAGATTTAACTGATATTATGAAGGCTATTGAACTTGACAATAAAATGAGTGGTGATAATGTTCAGGCAAAACCTAACCAAGTAGCAAAAGCCCAAGAGGTTGATAAAGTAGTAGTTGTAGAAGATAGCACCCCGACTTATGGAAAGACAGATAATAATAAGTAAACCAAAGCCCCACAAAAGCCAAATCGAAGTATTACAGAATGCTGAAAGGTTTAATGTTTTGGCAAATGGTAGGAGGTGGGGAAAAACTGCCATTGCAGTTTGGTTGGCAATGACTACAATGTTACTTGGAAAAAAGGTTGGTTATTTTATTCCAACGTTTGACTTTGCCGAGGACTTTTGGGAGGAAATAAAGAACCGTTTGGAAGGGATTACCATTTACAAATCTGAATCAAAAAGGATTATTAGGCTTTCAAATGGTGGGGAACTAAACATATTCTCATTGGAAAAGAAGCGCGCGGGTCGCGGTAAGAAATTTCACCGCGCGATAATAGATGAGAGTGCCTTTGTAAAAGATTTAAAAGAGAGTTGGGAAAAAGTTATACGCGCGACATTAACAGATTATATAGGGGACGCGTGGTTTTTGAGTTCGCCAGTATTCGGGACTTACTTTCATGACCTATTTCTAAATCCTACGCGCGCTGGTTTTAATGATTGGAAAAGTTTTCAATTACCAACGGTTACAAATCCACACATAAAGGAATCAGAGATACTACATACAAGACAACAGCTTGACCCATTAACATACCAACAAGAGTATGAAGCACAGTTTATAAATATGACAGGTAACGCGTTCGCGCATTGCTTTAAAAGAGATAAACACGTTCCTAAAAAAAATAAGCCATTTGATAATGGTAACGGTGGCGAACTCAAAAAGAATATGCCAGTTTATTTGTCGTTTGACTTTAATGCAAGCCCTATGACTTGTATTGCTTCCCAACATGCAGAGGATCACAGTTATATTTATACTCGCATGGAGTTTCGTTTGCCAAACTCTGACATTTACGATATGTGCGATATGATAAAAACTAAGCTCCAAGGATATTATTTTATTGTTACCGGTGATGCTTCAGGAAGTAATGCCACAGGATTAGGCAAAAATCTAAATTACTATGTGGTTATAAAGGCTCAACTAAAGTTAACCGACCTGCAAATAGTGCTTCCAAAGAAAAACCCATTGATTAAAAACAGCCGTATTTTATGTAATGCTATATTGTACCGACACCCACAAGTATATTTTCATCCTGACTGTGAACACTTAATAAAGGATTTGGAGCTTGTTCAGATTAAAGACAATGGCGATATTGATAAAGAAAGTAACCCATCACTAACCCATTTACTCGATTGTTGGAGGTATTATATCAATACTTTTTTCAAAACGTTTGTTACTTTAAGATAATACGACTATATTTGTCATCTAAATACGTATTTACATGAATAGAATTGTCGCTTTTATTATAAAAATTAGAAAGTTAAAAGGAATAAAACAATCCTATATGGCTAAACAACTAGGAATTAGTATTAGGCAGTATCAAAGAATTGAATCAGGGGATTGCGGCATAACAATTGATACACTTGAAAGTATTTGTGATGTTTTGGGAATGGGAATTATTTTAGTAGATAAAAGTTTATTTAAAAATTAATGTTATGAGATTATATAAGCGTGCTGATTTTATAAATCTACCATCAATGACTATTTATTCTAAAATAGATAATCACGAGCTAATGGGTGGTCTTTTTTGTAAAACAACTGGGCCTGATTATGGTAATGATTGGGTTGAGCAAAATTTAATAGGTGAATCAGGTTTTCCAAATGGAATTACTGATGGCGGTGATGCTCTTGAATACCAATTAAATTTAAGAGATACATTTAAAGACTTTAGAACAGATTTGGAATGTGGAGGTAGGGATGGAATGTTTGATGATAATGATTGTTTTGTAGTTTGGGATAAATCAGATATTAAAAATCTTAGAGATTATTTAAATGAGTGTTTAAAAGATGAAGCAAATTAAATCAGTAAAAAGAATGCTAACCAATAAAATAATAGATAATTCAACTTTGGCAACAACAACCAAGAGAGAGGCCCGAAAGTGATTAAAATGTACAATTAATCATTTCTTTAGTTCGAAATAAAGATAGGGCCGTAACGAATTAAAAAAAATAACCTATATTTGAATAAAAAAACATGAATTTATCGTTTGATTTTAAAATTTGGTCTAATAGAGAACAGAAACATATCGGAACAGTTAATGGCTCAATAGAAATTGAAGATGTGGATTTACCGAAATTAAAAGAAGTTTACGAATATTATAAAAGTATAAAGTTCCCGATATGTGGATATGGTAATGCAACTTTTGAAGAAAAAAGACTTCATGATAGAGATTGCGAACATTGTAATGGATGTAAACCTATGTTAGAATGGACACATGGGGAAAATAAATTAAAGGACTATTTAAATAAAAAATATATCAATCCTTTAAGTACATTAGCATTAATTGATATATCTATTGTTTTTAAGTCGTATAAAATTTTTTTAGATAATAATTAAAAAATAACTTATATTTGTCAAACCAATATGCCAATGTAGGTTAAGTTAAAAGTTTCATTAAGGGTTACTTTTAGTTAGTAAAAAAAGTCTTGCAGAAATGTGGGACTTTTTTTATTACATTTGTTTCATAAAAAACTGACTAAAAAATGATTGATAACTCAAAAAATAGTGCTTTAAAGCTAGTTCACACCGATACAATGGGCAATGAATGGTATTGTTTAGAAAATGTATTGGATATTTCACCAAGCAGAGGTTTATCGGCTGCAAGAGCTGACAGATACGCATCGTTAAAGATTAGCGAACCAGAACTAAAAGCATTATTGAATAAGGCAATAGAAGGGCTTAACTCAAATGCTCCAGACATTACACAAGCAATTGCAATACTTTACGAGTTAAAATACCGTCAAGAGTTTCTTTGCGAAGAAAATAGTATTTTGGATTTATCCGCTATTTATTACTTCCTAAAAGATGAGAACCCTGATTATCCAAGCGAGATACACAATAGAAAAAAGCGTGAAATTTGGTCAAAGGATGAGGTTTGCAGAGGTTTTTTTTTGCACATGGGCTTGGCACTCACAAAGCAGTTTTCGACTATTGCAGAGGAAGATTTGTTGAAGTTTTTAAAGGAGAGCCTGACCGTGGCCGAAAGGATATACCAATTTATTCCGAGAGAGTAGATGCCGATTTTGTAGATTATATTGATAAATTGGTTTATCATACTTGTGATGGAAAACCTAGTGATATTGAGGCGCTAGAAAAAAGGAGAACGTTTGTTGAGTTTTTAAGTATTATCAACAATCACCTCGAAAAGGTAAGAATACGAAATACAGAACAGGAAAAACAAAACCAATTAAACTCATAAATCATGGCAGGAGTTGTAGAAGAAATATTCCGTATCAAATCGGATACAGCGCAAGTGTTAAGCCAAATACAACAATTAAAAGGCGTATTTACAGAATTAACCGAGGAACAAAAGAAGCAAGTTACTCAACTTGCTATATTGGAGCAAAAAGAAAAGGATTTGATTAAGGCTCGTAACGCTTCGACAAATCCAACAACACAAATTCGTATCAACAAAGAACTAAACGAGAATATTAAACAATTAGGATTCTTAAAAGAGGCTGTTGATAAGTTTGCTAAATCAGAAACAGTTGCAAGAGTTGAAGCAGATGCGCTTTCTAAATCAGTTTCAAACGCTTTTAAACAAACACAAGTTGGAGGTGCAACAAAACAGATTGAACAATTAGGGCAACAAGCAGCCGGAGCAACAAAAAGCGGTTTTAATCCGTTAAATAATTCATTAAATCAGTTAAGCAGGGAGTTACCTGCTTTTGCTGTTTCTGCAAATGTTGGTTTTTTAGCTATATCAAATAACCTTCCTGTTTTCTTTGATGCTATTGAGCGAACTAAAAAGATAAATTCAGAATTACAAGCCAACGGACAAAAAACAACTTCAGTTTTAAGTCAATTAGGTTCGGCTTTGTTCTCGATGAGTTCTTTGCTTTCTATTGGAGTAACTTTATTAACTGTATTTGGTGCTAAATGGCTTGAGAGTGCTATTAATATGTTTAAGAGTACGGATGCTTTAAACTTGAATACCGAAGCAATGGAACTTAATAATAAAGCCATTGAAAACTCTATTAAAAGCCAAGAGGAATTAATATCATTACGAGAAAAAAACTATATTCAAACTTTAAACGACACAGGTAAGATTACAGATGTTGAGAAAAAGCTTGTTGAAGCTTTAGAGGACTTTGATAAGAGAAAAATAGCTATTGAAAAAAGACGTAAAGAAGATAATATTGCCATTGCAGAGGCTCAGTTAAGGGCAGGAGATAAAGAAGTGGAAATTGTGCGTAAAGTTGAGGGCGAAAAAATAAGGTTATTAAACAAATCAACAGGCGAATCAATAAAATTAAATAAGGACGGTTCTGCTATTATTTTGGATGCTGTTCGTTCTTATGGAGAGGAAAACGTATCATTAAATGAAACATTAGTTGCTCGTAATATTGATTTGAGAAATAAACAATACGAACAAGAATTGAGAGATTTAGAATTATTTTACGATTCAACTGTAAAGGTTATTTCATCAGGAGAAGAAAAGGCAGCAAAAGCCAAGAAACAAAAATTAGAAAAAACTGTTGATTTATCAGATAGAATAAGACAGCTTCAAATTGATGACATTAAAGTTGATCAGGAAAGAGAAAGACAACAAGCCGAATTCGATACTAAACGAGCTATCAGAGATTTAGCAACCATAAAAGCATCTGCTAAACAAAAAAAGGAACTCGAATCAGGATTGAGAAATGATTTAATTAACAAACTTGAGGCTATCGACAAAAAATATCTAGATAAAAGAACAGAGGAATCAGCTGCAGAAGCAAAGCGAACAGGCCAAGCAATGAACGCTGTGTTGGAGGATAATGCAAATACTGAAATATTCCTTTTGGAAAAGAAAATATCAAAATTGAAGTCAAAAAACAAAAAAGCAAATAAAGATGAAATTAAAGAGCTTCAAGACACAATAAATAAGAAGAAATTTTTATTATTAGATTTGCAAGAATCAGAGGAAATAGCTAATTTAAAACAATCAGAAGATGGGAAGGTTAATTTAGCTCAACAAGAAGAAATACACGTTAAATACACTAATAAAAGAAAAAAATTACAAGCAGAAATAGACGATTCTGTTAAAACATCAACAACTACCGCAAGAGAAGAAATGTTGAAACAGATTGGATATTTTCAAGGGTTAGAAAAAGCTATAATTGATGCTACAAAACAAATACTAGCTATTAAGATAAAAGAAGTTGATGGGCAAATTGAGCAACAACAAAGAAGGGTTGATGAATCTAAAAATATTGCAGATAGAGGAAATGCCGAACTATTGGAATTAGAACAAAAACGTTTGGACGATTTGACAAAGAAAAAAGCAAAGTTTGTTAAGGATCAGCAAGCATTAGCAGCAGTTGAGTTAATTGCAAATACAGCAGTTGCAGTTTCAAAAGCAGCAGCAGCAGGTGGGCCAGCAGCAGGTGTAACAATTGCAGCAGCTTTAATTGCTTTGGTTGCAGGTTTAGCTTCGGCACGTTCTATTGCATCACAAGCAGCGTTTTATGATGGTGGTTTGTATGATGAAAAAGGAGGTTATACAGGTGATGGTAATCCTACACACGAATCAAAAGCATTCCGTAAACCTTACATTCACCATAAGCAGGAGGTTATTATTAGTCATAAGCCTACTCGTAAATTCAAAGATATTCTTTTAGATATTAACGATGGAAAAGTTGATTTAAATGAGTGGAAAAATAAAGTAAGTATGTACGATGCTGTGTTTAATGGTAAGCAGCCTTTTAACTTAACTAATCCATATATGAACCATCCGCAGGTTACTAATATTATTCAGTTCAAACAAATGGAAGCTAAAATGGATGAAATGAACAGAACTTTAGGAGCTTTAAAATTAGGACTTAATGTAGATGAGGATGGATTTACTACCTTTATGCAAAAAAGAGTTGATAGAAAAAACCTCATTAAAAATGCAGCAAAATTATGAAGGTATACATAGATAACATTCCGGTAGTAAATGTAAATTCTACTTTGTTAAAGCCCAAATTCACCTATCGTAAAGTCGATGAAACAGGTGATAGGTCTTTTTCCTATTCAGGTGATTTAGAGTTTACTGGTGTAGATTATGACTACATATATGCTCAATTAAAGACAAGTCCAAACGCTTTAGATAATAAAGTAGTATTAAAATTTGTTGATGATTGTTGCTCACAAAATAAAGTTTATGAGTTTTATATAAATCACGAATCTTTAAAATGGTGTGAAGGACATTGTGAACTTACTGCAGCATCTATTGAAAAAAGTATTTCCGATGAACAATACACTTGTCTAAAAAATAAGATGATTTGGGATGATACTTATCTATTCAAATCAAAGCAGCATCCTAGAATGAGTTATTGTAACGAATTACGCCCTAATTGGATGGGAGATTTAATGATAATTCTAACTTTGGCACTTTATACTGCTTTCTTAACTATGGGGCCTGTATTGGCTCTTATTGCGTTAATAATAGATGGTATAAACTTAATCATTCAAATAAATAATAATATTATTGATGCAATTAATAGTTTAGGGGGTTCTTTAGACCATGTTGACCCGATTGATTTGGATGGCGACCCTTCAACAACAACTTTTCAGCAGTTTTCTAATTTTATTGATAGTTTATTAGCTTTAGGAGTTGGATGCGGACGCAAACACCCTTCACCATTAGTTAGAGATTATGCAGAAAATGTTTGTAAAGTATGTCGACTTACTTTTAAATCTTCAATATTAAATAATCCTGCAAATGAATATTATAATTTGGTTTATGTAAATGCTCCTATTAATAAAGGAGTTGTTGAAGCAGATAATAGTACATATTGGATTGATGAAAATTCGCCTATTTTAAGTGGACAGATGTTTTTCGACCAATTAAAAGTGCCTTTTAATGCCAAATGGGAAATAATAAATAGTGAAGTTGTATTTGAAAGACACGATTATTTTGTTCCTAAAACTCCGTGGTTAGATTTAACTACTTATGATCCTACAAAGATTATTTCTGTTTGTTGGAATTGGAGCAGAAAGCCACGCTATTCATACGCTAATTTAAGATACCAAAAAGATGGTATTAATTGGGTTGGAGGCGAAGCAATTGATAGATGGGGTGATTATGTTGAATGGAATCCACAAAGCAGTTATTCAAACCTTCAAAAAGGGGCTTATGAACCATTAATGCCATTTGCTGCATGTCGTTTTAGGGATGATGGTATTGATAGGGATATTTTAACGTTTTATGAAGATCAACCAACAATTAACACATTAATACTTCGATATAAAAACGCTATGTTGATGAACTCACACAACTGTTATTTACCAATGTTATTAATTTGGGATGGGCAAAGCAGAAGTAATGCTTTTGCTGATAAGTTCACTAATATTTATTTTCCTGCTTTAGCCGGAGTTGTTGGGGCAAATCAATATTACAATTATCCAATGTGGTTTAAAGAAGGTTATCCGGGAAATTTATATGATAGATTTCATTCTATTGAAAACCCAAGAAAAACAAATTACCAAGGATTAAACGTTGAAATAGTAATTGAATTTGATTGTGCTTTATTAAATGCTGTTGATATTGATGGAGTTGTAAAAACAATCGAAGGAGATACAAAAGATCCATTGACAGTAGAAATTAATTATGAAAATAGTACATTAACAATTAAAGGAACAGTATAATGGCAATGAATATAAATTACATAGATTTCAAAGTGGCAGTTTTATTGCCAAACGGAACTGAATACATTAAAGATTATGTATCATCAGTACCATTTCCAACAATAGGAGAAAAAAAGAGAGCAATAATGAGCTTTACAACTGATTATAACATGGCAAATGTTAATCTTTGGATTAAATTTGCTTTATTTAATCAGGGCATTTTCAGCGTATCTCCATCAATTGCAAAATCTCCAATGGATTACGCAATAACATTCCCTCCAACAATAACGGCAGGAACTTATCCAATAGCGTTTATTTGTCCTTCTGGATTAAATAGTAATGTTCAACAAAACGCAGAAGCTAATTTAATAATAGTTGATAGTACTCATTTTAGGATTGAATTTGACTTTTATCAAATTTATGACGAGTTATCCTATCAAAATACGTCAATACAGGATAATCATTCTAAATTATTAAAAGATTGTTCTGTTGCTCCAAGTGAATTAACTTTAAGCTCAAATAAAAATTGTTATAATTCTAATTTAAGTAAATTATGTACAACGTTTAGATTTGAAAAAGGAGCAGATTTTAGTGATATTTCAATGAGTAGTGTTTGGAATTCGTCTTTTTATAATAAAAATCCAATAAACAATTCTCCTTATTTTAATACTCCTGTATGGACTTTAGAAAGAACTACTCCTGTAAGTAATTTAAGTACTATTACAAACACTAATGTTAAATTTAATATAAACGGAGCAACTGCAGTAACAAAGATTTTAGGATGGATTATTAGAACAGATAATTTTGATAATACTGTTTTTATGTTTGATAATTATGAGGCAGATTTTAAAGATATAATATCAACTAATCCTGATTTAAATGATAAAATAATTGCTCCAATAGTTGATATATCATTACTAAGCGGAAGCACTTATGAAGTACAATACACCATTGATGCTTCAAAATTAGTTGGAGGTGCAAAATATAGATTAATAGCAATTGTTTATGATAATGTTGGATTAAAATCGAATAGTTTTATATCTGATGAATATATTGTTGATCACGTGCCTTGTTTTGATGGTGAAGGGTTTAATTTAGCTGCAACTTTATCAGATTATCAAACAGAATTTACAGGTAATGATTTAGAATGTGTAATTGAAGAACGAATGAAGTCTACTATTAGTTTAGATTTCACTTCTGATAAATGGAAAAATGATATTTTAACACGTTTAGGATTAACTACTTCAAATGATATTAGAAGATATTTAACAGAAGTATCTGTTTCTATTTTTGATGAAAATCATGTTACAGGAATTGGTGTTATAAGAAATTTATATGATTTAAAAGTATCTTCTAAATATGGATTATTAAGTTATTCAACACAACCAGGATTAACTTTAGATTTTACAACTGTTGATAAGCCTGTGTTTACTTATGAGTGGAGAAACAGATTTGAAAATACAGTTGATTGTTTACAAACAACTATTGATAATACAACAAACGTAATTCCTGTATATGGTAAACAATATTGGGGAGGCAAAACACTAAAAATTAAATGGAAACTTAAATTTTATTATGATGATTATATTTTACCGTTTGAAGATAGTATTGAAATATTCCAACAAATAAGAGTAAAAAATTATGATAGTGATGTAAGTATAGAATATAACGATGGCGATGGAATTAGAGGTTCTTGGAATAAAGAAATAAAAAATGTTTGCCAAGGAGAAGAATTTTGTATGGGAATTGTTTTAAATAATAATACACTAACTAACATGAAAGCAATTATAAACATACATCCATCAGGATCAGGATTAAATGCTATAAATGAAGCAGAGGCTTGGGTTGGTGATGAATTACCTCAAATGCTTTCGCCTATATTTTCTAGTGGTGATGAAGATTTTTCTACAATATATACAAAACTTGCAGCAAAATTTTGTATTGACACATCAAAATTATCAGTAAATTCGTATCAAGTTTCAGGAATAGCAAAAAAAGTAGTATAAAATGAGTAATTGCATATATATATGGCCCTTAGATTCTACTGAGGAAAGCAATAATACTATTATTGGTAAAAATACTATTAGAGTACTAGATTGCTCAAATAATGTAAATAATAATGAACTTTGCAATCTTTGGAATTTTACTCATTGTCCTTCAGATACTGATTATTGTCAGCCTTTTGTAAAAGGAGATATTATTTATAAACAGTTTTTTAATCCAAGAGGCTATTTCAGCTATTCATTTATTCATTTTATAGATGTTTCAACTGGATTAGAAATTGTAACTTCTGAAAATCCTTTAACAATTGAACAAGGTTACGATAAAAACGATAATCAGTTTACTAATTTGATTATTGACACGTCAAAATTAGAAAATATTGAATGTTTCTATTTTCACATTAAGGCTTTCACTTGTAAATTTAAAGAACCTACAGAAATTACAGCGTTTAATACTTGTGTTTCTAATTTAGTTGCAAGTGGAAAAACAACTGTTGAAGCACAGGAAATTTGTTTAACAAGTATATGTTCTGAAAGTATTGTAAATGTATATTCAAATCCTTATTGTCTTGTAAAATGCTTTAATACTGTATTAGTAGAAGGTTTTTACCCTAACTATGATTGCAATGGTAACTTTTATGGAACTTTCACTTCCGGTTCAACTACAAATTCATTTAAACCACAAATAAGAATTGCCGGAGAAGTTACACCGAATCAGTTTGATGTTGAAGAAGTGCTAATTAATAAAAAAAGAAAGTCAGCAAAACTACTTGAAACGTTCTTATTTAGAAGTAAAAAGTTACCTTATTACATGGTACAAAGATTAGCAAATATCTTTGCATCAAAAACAGTTACAATTGATGGAGTTGAATACAACGGAGCAGTTAATTTAACTAAGAATTTAGAAGATGGGGAAATGTGGGCCATTCAAACCACATTAACACAAGAATGTGATGAAATAAACTTTACTTGTGATAATTAGTCTGTGATTACCCGAATATATGTACCAAAAACCAATGTTTAATTATTTAATTTTAAAACCATGAGTGTAATTTGTTTACCAAGCTGTGTATCAGCAGGAAAACCGACAACAGGATATACGAACGGTTGCGGAAACAAAAGAGCAAAAGGTGGGATTCCTCGTTTGTTGTTTTTAATCTGTGATCCTGATTATGTTCACCCATATCCAGTTGCCGAAGGGTTAAGCCCTTGGAGTGATGTCCGTAACATTACCAACGCAATGTGCGCAGGTATTTTAAATTTTACTGGCCCTGTTTTGGGTTCAATGCCAAAGCAAACTTTCGTAAAGAAAAAAATGTCAAGCTGTGAACCTGAAGAAGTAGTTGGAGGCCAAAAAGTAATTAATTTCCAAGATTACAACGTAACAGATGCAATTGAGGAATACGACTTTTGGGATTGGGTTAATAAGAACTATGCTTATATGTCCTTTGGATGGGTAACTTGTGATGAGTTATTGTATATGGCAGAAGGTTCATTTGCTCCTGAAGTTGGAGACGTAATTGAAGATACTAGCGATGGAAGTCGTTATTTCGATGGTTCAATTACTATCCAAACACAAGAGATTATTAAACCAATAAAAGTGGAAGGAATCTTGTCAGCATTAGCTAACTTTGATCCAACTGCTCCTTGCTATTCTTAACCCTAAAAAAGAGATAAATGAAATATGGAATTGTAATTATCGCACTAGGTTATCCGCTATATGGAAATTGTGCTTTTAACCTTGCTTTGTCAATAAAAGATAAATGTCCCGATATTGAAATAGCCATAGTTTACGAACCTCAGACAATATCCAAGCTTTCAGAACGAGAGCTTGGATTTTTCGATTATTTTGTAACCTTAGATGAAAAGCATTATACAGTTGGTGGTAAAAAACAATACCAACGTTCAAAATTATGCTTGGATATAATTACTAATAAATTAGGTTGGACACATACCGTTTATATGGATGCCGATAATCTTTGGTTAGATAGGCCATTTGATTGGTTATTTGGAGAATTAGTAAAAAGAGATTTTTTTATAGGTTACAATGGGGATTACAACCCAATTACACATATAAAAACTAGCTTAAATTATACTTATTGGGCTAGTAAAAGTGAAAAAGAAATTTGCCGTTACCACGGTATAACAAAAACATTACCACAAACAGTTTCAGGATTTGTTTATTTTAAGAATGGATCTGAAGCAGATGAGATATTTAAAAAAGCTCGTGAAGTTTATGATGATCCAAAAGCTCCAACAATAACATGGGCAGGTGGTAAGCCTGATGAATATTGCATGAATGTAGCATTGGGATTAAGAGATTATAAACAAGAAAAATCCCATATATTTTACTTTGATAAAATAAATAATACTATTCCTGATGAGGTTATTGGTAAAAAATATTGGGGATTCGCCACAGGTGGCAATGCAGTATCTCCAAAATTAGTACATTTGTTTAATCGAACAGTTAATGATTTGTGTATCGCTAATAATATTCCTACACGCCATTACCATATCGACAAAAAAGACATAATAGAAGAACGTAAAGCATTTTAATACATAAGCCATGACATTAGAAGAAGTAAAGGCATACGTGCCAAAAATCACAAAATTAGCACCGTATGAACCTGCTATAAAATACAAAGAATTATTTGATGAAATGGCTGTTCATACTCGCAAAAGAAAGCCAGAATCAATACTTTTAAAACGTAGGCCAAATGAACCTGATGATGTGTTTAATTATCGTATTGCAAATTATGAACCTATTACTTACGGTTCAATGAATAAGGCTTTTGATAATCTTAACCGAATATTAACCGGTATAAACTATAATTTGACTATTTCAGATGATAAAGCAATGCAATATCTATCTTCTAAAAAGTTTATGGTAACTGATTTTAAAATGTTCTTTTCAAAAGTAGTTTTAAAAAGAATGATTGAGGACCCTAACGGATATTTATTATGGCTTCCTGGAGGTCAGGGAGTTGATTCGAGTGCTTCAAATGTAGAACCTTATCCAGTATTGATGTTTTCATTTAATATTGTTGATTGGGAAAAAGATTTTATTGTTTTCCTTAGTGATGAAAAAAGTTACTTAACAACCGGAACAGGAAAAAATCAAGTAGTAAAAAAAGAAGGACGTGTTTATTATATTTTAACAACTGATAGTTTTTATAAATACATTGAACAAGATGCAGGAAAATTTTTACTTGAAACAGTTTATGTTCATAATTTAGGTGAAATTCCTATGGTGCAATTAGGAGGTGATTTAAACGCTGATGGATTTTATGAATCGTTTTTTTCTCCTTATGTGGCTTTTGGTAATGAATCAATACGTCAATTTTCAGATTTTCAAGCATTATCAACTACTTCTGCTCATCCTATTCGTGAAGTATTTACAATGGAATGTGAAGTACAGAATTTAGATTTAGATGCTGATGATGACGATGATAAAGAAAACAAAACATATTCACGTCAAGTAAAAGTACAACCATTTACAAAAGGGCCATTCAATGAAATTCAAAGGCCAGTAGGTGAAAACTCAAACGATGGATTAGGGCAAAAATATTTAGATGCTGCAATTCCTACTGTACGTTTTATTAACCCTAGCATTGATTTTGTAAAAAATGCTTGGGAATCTACAAAGGAAATGTTGGAACGTGCTGAAGATAGTTTGCATCTTAATTTAGGTGATGTTTCTTTGAGTGGTAAGGCAAAAGAAATTGACTTATTAAGCCATGAAGATATGCTAAACAAAATAGCAAATCAGATTTTAAATAATATGTTGGTTTCTGCTCGTTTTATCGTTTCTTACATGAATAATACAGCTTATAATAAAGCAAGTGTTAAGTTAACAAAACCTACTTCATTTAGAGTTAAAACAGAAAGTGAATTATTGGATGAGTTAAATCAATTAAAAACTTCAGACGCCCCTTCTTGGATTGTTTCTGCGGTAGCTCGTCAACTTGCTTTATCTCGTTTTTCTGGTGATGAGGTTAATCAAAAAATATTTGTGTTAATCACTACTTATGATCCATTATTTGTTTATACAGTATCAGAAAAACAATCAATGGTATTAGCAGGAACAGCAAATAAAGACTTGGTTACTAAATCAAACTACCTTTATTCAATTCTTTTGAATATTTTGCAAGAAATAAAAGAGCCTAATTTTTTAGAAATGGATAACGAAAAACTAATTGAAATGTTCAATAAAAAAGTTGAGGTTTACATTACCGAAAACCAAAGTACATTAACTGATGCAAACGGTAATCCAATAGCGTAATGCCAAGTATTGAGCAAATAATTAAGTCAGGTGATGGGATATTATTAAATGGGCCTTTGGCTTTGCTTGATTCAACAAAAGCTATTGAATTATTGATTTATAAGGCACTTTTAGAGTTATTTGATAACGTAGATATAACCAACGGAAAATTAAGTTCTTCGCCAAAAGCGGAGGACTTTTTGGCTTCTTTGGATTATCGTATTTTCCAAGCCATGAAAAAAAACGGTTATGGAAATGCCGTTTCAGACTTTACAGGAAACTTTTATTTGTTAACTGATAATCTTCAGGACTTACACCAAAAACTAGGTAATGGAATAATCGAAAAAAAGGATATAAACGCATTAAAACGTATCGAAGTACAAAACACAGTTTCAAACTTAACTGAAAAAGGATTATACAAAGATGTGATTGCACCTTTAAGAAAAGACTTGTACAGAAATATTATGTTTGGGGCTTCTTTGCAAGATACCGAAAATATGATTAAAGGATATATTTTAAGTACCGAAGGACAAGATTCAAGACTTTTATCATACGTTAATCAAATTGCAACGGATTCACTTCATCAATACGATGGTTCTGTTAACCAAATGGCAAAGGATAAGCTAGGATTAAATGCAGTTCGATATGTTGGTTCACTAATCGAAGATAGTCGAACACAATGTATAAAATGGGTTGAAAAAGATATTATTTTAGATACTGAGCTACCAAAAGAAATTGAGTTTGCAATTAATAAAGAAATTTACAAAGGAAAAAAATGTTCAGGGATGATTCCAGGAACAAATAAAGATAATTTTTGTATATTAAGGGGAGGTTATAGATGCAGACACCGAGCTATTGGTTATCGAGTAAAAAAAGGTAAATAATACCTATTTTAACCAAAAATATACCTTACAAACTATCAGTAAACATTGAAATTTTAATGCGGTCGCATAGCACTCGCATAACCTCGTATTACGAAAATGTACAAAAGCATCAAAAAGGGCTATTTTTTTACTAAAGTTGGTATGTAAGTTAATTTTTAGTGATTAAAAAACGACCTTTGGAAATGCCAATAAACATTGAAAAAATGATGCGACCGCATTGCGAATTGATGCGAACCCTATGCAGATAAGATAAGATAAGATAAGAATAGTATATAGTAAACTATATACTTTCTTTTTTTAGATTAAAAAAAATATTATATCTTTGGATTAAAATTAACCTTAAAAAAATACAGATGAATTATTATTACGTAAATCGCCAAAATCCTAACAAAGTAAGATTTTTAGGAAAAACAGGACATGTGAACATGAGCCGAGTAAAAGAAGCTGCAAATTGGAAGCTCATTAAAGTCGTTTCTGACGAAGAAAAAGCTAAAATTATACTTGACATCGAAAAAGAACAAAAAGAGGCTAAGAAGGCAAAGGAATTAAAATTAGAGGCATTTGAAGAAGTTTCTCAAACTGTAAAATCAAAACCTTTAACAAAATCTGAAGTTGAAAAGGTAACTAAAGGTAAAAAAGTAGTAATTGATGAAGATGATGAAGATGAGGCTGAAATCGCTGCTGCTCAAAACGCTGAAAAAGAAACATTAGGAAAAGGTGGCAAAAAATAAGCATAAGGATTTTGAACCAACCCAAGAGGGTAAACAAAATTCGGTTTCAAACGAAACTACGGAGCAGGTAAAAGAGGTTATTGTGGAAAAAAAACCCGATATTATTCCTGCAAAAGAAGAAAAGCCAAACCAAGAGATTTTAAATACACCACGTCCAAAAACAGGAATGAGTATCAAAGATTCTTGGAAACATCCATCTAAATTCAAAAAATAATGACAAAAGCACAAAACATTAAATTATTAGTTGGGCTAGGATTCCCAAAAGAGTTAGCTGAAAAAATGTCTGCTCAAATTCCTGATACTGCAACCGCAACAGATGAAACAGAACTTGAAGAAGGTTTGACATCTTGTATAGGCCACCAAAGAGAGCTTTACACAAGTTCTGATGAGTATAAAACAGCTCTAAAGAAAATTAAAGATGGTGCTTTAGCAGAAATTCACTCAAAAGCCGAAAAGAAAATTATTGCAATCGCTCAATTATCTGCCGATGAGGTAAAAGATAAGAAATACGATGAGATTGTAGAATTAGCATTTAAAAAGGCTTCTGCAAGTGGAAATAAATCTTTGGAAGAAGTACAAGCAGAACTAAGAAAAGTGTCTGATAAGGTAAAAGAATACGAGGAAACAACAATTCCAAGTATCAAAGCTGAAGTTGAGCAAGAGAAAGTGAATTTTAAGACTGAGGCTAGTTTGATGAAAAAAATAGGCTCTTTAAAATTACGTGAAGGAATGAGTGCCGAAGATATTGTTTCAAGACCAGTGCAAAATGCCATGCAAGCCATGCAAGGAAAAGCA
>ERZ650308.781-NODE-781-length-17195-cov-8.528296_pt1 | contig 17195 bp, 15 predicted proteins | sample MGYA00376244_ERZ650308 | MGnify/ENA primary metagenome ERZ650308 (study PRJEB26733, sample SAMN07839295) | wastewater metagenome | biome: small river; feature: stream; material: water | place: USA: North Carolina | collected 2016-04-26 ... | reverse complement strand
CAGGAGGAGCAGGAGGAGCAGGAGGAGCAGGAGGAGCAGGAGGAGCAGGAGGAGCTAGTGGGGCGGGTGCTCAAGAAGTTTTTCGGGGGGATGGGTTATCCCAAACGACACCTAGTTCTAGGAGATATCCTGAAAAAAATCAACCCTTTAATTATTCCTTAAATGATTTATTGAAAGTGGTTGTAAGCTCTCCTATTATGTACTCTAGGCTGTTAAAAAATATTATTGATCTTAGGGATGCCGACGCTACTACAATACGCCATGTGATTGTATTGAGTTATTTTTTATTTGAGTCATATCCAAGTCAAATTCTCGCGATGAAGAAAGAGGTATTAACATTACCAAGGAGAGAAGCCGACTTAGCGAAAATTTTCTACTACGTTTTGGGAGATGAAGGCGTTTTAGAAGAGGGAGGTAAATTTACAAATTACGCAAAAGCGTTTTTACTCTACTTAAAACAAGAATTGAATTTAAAAACTCTCCTTGATTTGTTCATGTCTTATCGGAGTTCCGAAAATCCAGAGTTCAGAGGTTTTTTTAATCAGATCTCTCCCGTTTCAAAACAATTGATCCAAGGGATTCCTAAAGAGCTCCCTAGAAAAGAGTGAGAGTGCAGTGATAAGAGTTGAAAGACTCGGATTTTGAACGAAGGGTTTTTGAAAACTTGTCGTAAAAAGTTTCTAGAAATTTTTTATGACAAGTAGATTTCTTAAATATACAAAAATCAGTATAGTGGAGGGATGGAAACTGTAATTGCGTTTTTGCACGGATGTCATTGGTCTATCCCACTTACTGGAGTGGTTTGTCTTTTGCTATTGATTCACTTGGGAATTAACTTCTTATATAAAGTGCAGTTCCCCAAGTATGTACATGCGGCTAAGCATGGAAGAGTTTTTTTTCTTAATGTCCTTTATCACCCATTTAAACTATTTGTCTGGCTTCTAGGGTTTTCTTTCCTAGGTACTATTTATATGGACAGGCTTTTTCAAATGGGAATTGAAAAAAATGCAATAGCTCTCTTGCAAGTGGGAATCGTATTTGCTATTGCTTGGGCTTTTTATATTTTCTCTAAAGAAGGGGAGCGAATTTTATTAGAAAAATGGCACCAAGATTTAACGACGGTTGTTTTGTTTTCTAAAGTTTGTCTTCTCGCAATTGTGTTTATGACAATCCTTTTGATTTTGCCTATTTTAGGGATACCTATAGGAGGCCTTCTTGCATTTGGAGGGCTTGGAGGTATCGTTGTCGGTTTTGCTGCGAAAGATGCCCTTTCTAATATTTTTGGGGGAATTGTCCTTGCAATCGATCGCCCTTTTAAAATTGGAGAGTGGATTTTAACCCCTGATGGAAAGATGGAGGGGTGTGTAGAGGCTATTGGTTGGAGAGTTACCAAATTAAGAACTTTGGAAAAACGGGTGCTCTATGTCCCAAACAATCTTTTTTCTTCGATGATATACATTAATAGAACTAGAATTACCCATTATCGCATCTGGAAAATGATCTCTCTTCGATACGAAGATGTCGAAAAAATGCCACAAATTTTGAGTGAGATCAGGAAGTATATTGCATCTAGAACCGATTTGGATAGAAGTGAGATGAACTTTATTCATCTTGTTGAATTAGCTGAATCTGGCCTTGATTTGGAGTTGAGGGTTTATGTGAAGACCTCTGACTATAAAAAATATTTTCAAGTGATGGAGGAAGTGTTGCTCGAAATTTATTTGATTGTTCGTAGGTTGGGGGGAGAACTTGCATATCCTACAAGGACTCTGTACGTTTCTAAAGAAACATAGATATGTTCTCTCTTTGCTGGTAACAGGAGTCGCAATCTTAGTCGCAACTGAGTATAGAGAGCACCCAACGCTACAGGGAGCTCCTAAAATCTCTAAAAAAACGGTGTTAGAGATTTTTTTCGACGGGGAGTATGAAGATTTTCTTGAATTAACAAAAGATCAGTCCAAAGAAAAAAAACTGGAGTGGAGGCAATTTGAAGATATCAAGGAGAGGGCTAGGATTTATAGAGCAGGGGAGGCTTGTTCTCAAAGAGCTGAAATCGTCTCGTTATTGCAAACGGATGTAGAAATTTGCCTGAATAAACTTAAAGATCTCGATCTTATAGAAAAAAATCGGGAGGTTTTTGAGGCGGCATTTTTTGAATACTTGACACAAGAGGCAGAAAACAATCGAGCCTTGTTTACCAAAGAGATTTATAACGATCTTTTGCGATTGCGAAAATCTATTCTTTTGCTTGAGACAGAGAGTTCAGAAGCGGCATTTTCCTATTATGTTACGAGATTTCAAGGGTTTCTTGACTTAGATAGAAGGTCTGTTTTAGATAGATATCTTTTAAAAGAGGCTATAAAAAACCATATTTATACGAAACAGGAGATTCAAAAAGTGAAAGACGAACTTTTGGCAAAATCTTCAGAGGAAATTTGCCAAATTATCCATGGCGTACATGGGGCGGAACGTCATTATCTGGAAAGTCAAGAATATCTCCCACTTCTGAAATAGCTATTTTTTTTTGAGCCCGCTCTCTTTCAGTTCTTAAAAATTCTTCCTTAAAGTTTCCAAAATTTGTGACAAGGAGGTGAAAATCATTTTTTCTAATAGCAATGAGTTCGGTATCTTCTAAGCATTTAATCGTAGCGTTTCGCTTTTTCTGTTTTAAAAGAGCCATTTCCCCAAAAAATTCCCCCTTTCCAAGAGTCGCTACTCTAATCTCTTTGTTATTAAATAAGTCTAATACTTCGACTTTCCCTTGCGCGATAATATAGAGAAAATCTCCTACATCCCCTTTTCTAAAGACAGTTTCATCTTTTGCATAGTGGAGGTGAGTCACACCGTGCTGAGTCTCCATTTTTAATTGGACAAATTCTTGTGATACAAACATGTCAATAAACCAAGAAAAACCTACTTTTAATTTTCTAGAAAATCCAGGTAATTTTAACCAATAAATTGCTCGCCAAAGAACCCAAGCGATAAATCCGGATAGTTTAATTTTCCCAAAAATCTCTGCAATCGCTTTTCTGTGCCCTAAAGAGGCCATCATTCCGAGCGATTTAAAGTGAAACGACTTTAGTTCCCCGCCTAAACAGCTTGCATAAATATTATGAGCAAGTGTTTTGCCTTGACGGACAGCGAATTGGGCTGTTGGAGGGGCTAGTTCCTCCGAATTTTGCAATAAAATAGCTGCGGAATCTCCTAAAGCCCAAATATGATCACTTCCATAAACCTTCAAAAATGGATCTACTTTAATTCTCCCTTTTATTTGTTCTACGGGGAGGTTTTCTACTAGAGGGTTGGGATTTGAGGGGACTGTAGAGACAATTGTGCTAGTCGGGATTCTTGTCCCATCGTGTAAAATCGCCTCCTGCGGAGTTGCGGAGAGTAATTCATGATTAAAGAAAATTTCGACCCCTCTTTTAATCAAAAGCTTTTCCGCATATCTTCCCAGGGAGGGGCTTAATTCTTTATCGACAAGCCTGTCTTTTTTATGAATCAGGATCACACGGATTTCGCTCGGGACAATAGTAGGGTATTTTTTTGCAAAGAGCCTAACTAAGTCGTTGATTTCTGCGACAATTTCTACCCCAGAAAATCCTCCCCCCCCTACAACAAAGGTAAGAAGTTGTTTGCGAATGTCTGGATCTGGTTCAATTGCAGCGGATTCCATCACATCAATGAGATGATTGCGCAGCTTAATGGCATCTTTTAACGTCTTAAATGCAAGAGCGTGTTGATGAAGCCCTCCAGGGCTTTTGCGAAAATCTGTTACATTGCCCAGGGCAATGACTAAATGGTCGTAGGAAATTTTCAAATCGGTGTGATGAAAATTAGGGGATAAAGTAATGGTTCGCTCTTCTAAGTCAATATTGGAAATTTCTCTGATGTAGATAGTTGTGTGTTTTAAAAGGGATCGAAGAGAGCTGACAGAATCTGTTACGCCAAGAGATCCTGCAACAACCTCTGCAAGCATAGGTTGGTAGGTAAAGTAGTTGTCTCTATTTACTAGGATGATTTCATACTGATCCCGATAGTGCTTAAAAAGCTTTTGCAAATGGGTGGCTGTATAAATGCCTCCAAAACCGCCGCCTAAGATCACAATTCTTTTCATATAATCTAGACGTTAGTGTTTTAAACGAAAATGTCCAGCAGAATATGGAATTTAGGGGGAGTTAAAAAAGTTCCGTATGTGATCGGTCTCGAAAACAGAGGTAGGTGTCGCTTTGGGAAGGTCTTTGTTGGCCAAAGATTTCCATAAAATACCACCGGTCTTTTGCCATAAGATAATTCCACTGCTGATCGATAGGTTTTCCGTCTGAAAGGGTGAAAAAAAGGTCAGATTGCATCATTTCATAACAGTGGGTGAAAAGCGCTTTAAGGAGGGGAAAATAGTGTTGATTGACAGCATAGGCGTGAGCGCAAAGGGCGATAAGAGATCGATTAATTCGGGGAAAAGGGGTCTTCTCAAAAGATTTGATATTGCCACCAATTAAGAATACATCCCATTCATTTCCTAAGGTTTGTATGAAATGGGATAAGAGCTCATCTATTTGCGGAGGGGACCTTGTAGAGGTAAAATCATCTTCAAGGATAAGGGCATTGTTTAAATTGTGATCGATTGCGTACTGGAGAGCATAGGCATGACTAAGAGCGCACCCTCTATGTCCATTCAGTGGATCTGATACAGCTTCAATACGATGGATTTTTTCAGGGCGAACTTCAAGTCTTTTGAGTTCTTTTAAAATTTCGTTATTTCGATCGTTTCTGTGAGCAAGGTTAATGTAAATAATTGAATCAAAATAGTTTAATCCTGAGTTCATCTCCCTCCTTGATTATTCTAAGTAGAGTGTGCTCGAGATTTCCTCAGAAGGAACAGTCTCAACGATAGGCTCTTTGGTAAGATTTTTGAGTTTCCATTTTCCTTGCATAAATCGAACAAAGACAACACTAAGGGCAACCCCTGAGTATACAAGCCAAATGATAAAGGAGTAGGAGATATTGGCTTTAGGGAGCACTATAAATAGGTAGGTGGGGACGAGGAGGAGAAACCAAACGTTAATCGCCCCTGAGGTGAGGAGAAAGAGAGTATCCCCAGCAGCTGTTAAAATCCCGTTGAGTATCCAGCGAATGTTTTCGAGCAAGATATAGAAGGTGATCGAAAAAAGGCCGATTCGGATTAACGATTTTGTCTTTTCAAGATCTACTCTAACTAGATCCATAGCTGGATCTAAAAGAGTTGGATTTTTTAAAAACCAGTTAATGATGGGATCAGGGAATACAATAAGAAAGAGGGCTGTAATTAAGGCAAAGCCTGATACGAGTTTAATTCCCGATTTTAAAATAGTGATGACGTGCTCAGTTTTTTCAGCACCTATGAAGTTCCCTGTGATAGCAATTGTCCCTTTTTCAATCCCCATCCCAAAAAAGAGAAACAGGAGGAGGACTGTTTGGCACACAGAGGCGACAAAAATGTGAACAGGGCTAATTTGAGCCATTAAATGGTAAAAAGTTGCCCAACCCATGAGTTCTAGGCCAATAAAAATAGCTGGAGGGAGACCAACTTTGATTGTTTTAAAGAAAAGGATTTTTTCAAAACTGAATTTTAGTGTCCCGTAAATTTTTCTATGTTCTTTTCGGAGAAATAGATAAAGGAGTAAAAGGGCCTCTACTAAACTTCCAATTCCTGTGGCAATGGCAGCCCCTTTAATTCCCATAGAGGGGACAAAGCCCTCAATGCCAAAAATTAAAATGGGGTCTAAAACAATGTTTACTAGATTTCCTAAAATTGCCATCCACTGCATGATTTGCGTATTGCCTCGGCCAATGTAAAAGCCCCCGATTGCAGGAATTAAGGCAAATACAGGGCCAAAATACATGAGAATTTGGAAAAAGTAGTACTCATTGGGGCTTAAAGTGGGGTCATAAATCAGTGCAGTTCCCCAAGCAGCAAAGGGGAGGTAGAAAAGATAAGAAAATAGGGTCAGCCAAATTGTTTGCCAAACAGGGGAGCCAATTTTAGAAAATTGTTTTGATCCATTATATTGAGCCACAAAAACTTCTGACATGCTTGCTAGGGTGATCCACGCTAGGATAAAACCCCATGCTAGAGTTCCCGCTGTTGTTGCAGCATTAAAAGATTCTGTGGAATACCAAGAGAGAAAGATTCTGTCCACAAAGACCATAAGCATCATGGAAAAAAAACTTACCATCATAGGATAAGAGACTTTCCAAAGCTCAGAAACATTGCCAGTTTTTAATTCTGTCATAAAATTAATCTATAATTAACATAATGAAATTTTTTCAAGTAATAATAACCAGAAAGGGTCATGAACCCATGCACTACTATCTCGTAAAACGGTATTTTTTGTCTATTGTGAAATATATTGAAAATTACCTCTTGTAAAAAAAACCTGACGTAGTTTATCATCTCTCGTTATTCTTACTTCGCGAATTGTTTATCGAAGTGGGGGTTTAGCTCAGTTGGTAGAGCGTCTGATTTGCATTCAGAAGGCCAGGAGTTCGAATCTCCTAACCTCCATCGATAATCTGCGGTTATAGCTCAGTTGGTTAGAGCGCGACACTGATAATGTCGAGGTCCCAAGTTCAAATCTTGGTAACCGCATTTTTTACGATTGCATTCATAATACTCAGTTTGATTTAATAATAGCATGAGAATCAAAAATATTTATTTAATAATAATTCTTGCAATATTTCTAGGTGGTGTCGCCTATTTAATGTTTGATTCTCTTATCTCTGATAGAGATAGTGTTGGAACTGAACATACAGAGGGTGCTGTTTTTGAAATCGGAGCAGAAGAGAGGGAAATTATTCGGGAATTGATCACGACAATGGCTAGGTCGAATCCCGCTGTGCTTGCCTTTAAAAAGGGAAAGCTAGAAGCTCTAGGGGTAAAGCTTCGTCACAAAGTGACAACTTTTGAATTTCTTGCATGCATTTTTTCAGACCCAGAACTGGCAAATGAGATGAAGCTGCTTAAAGAGAGTTCTTTGAAATATAATCGTTTTATCGAAGGTCTTTTCCCTAAGATGTTAAAGGAGTACGAAAGTGAAGCTTTTTATACTAGAGCCATTCATTTTGCGGGACATCTTGAAATCGATGAGCAAGAATTTGTAGCCCTTTTAGAAAGGTGTATTTCCGTTGCTAAAGATGGCGACAGAACGGCATTTGGGCCCCTTCTTGACTATCTTATCGATGTGAAAGCAAAATAAAAAACCCTAGAGAGGCTTTTGCATCATAAATTCTTACACAGGCTCGGAGAGGTATCCTTGCCGCTTTTCTTCACGGTAGACGATCAAAAGTCCGAAAAGGACAATCAGTGTTGAGATCAAGATGCTTGGGCTTGGGATCTCATTAAATAGGATGTAGCTGTGGAGCGAGGTGAATAGGGGTGAGAGAAGTCCGATAAGGGAGAGAAAGGTGGCGGTGAATTTTTTGAGAAGGTAGCCATAGAGGTTGTAGCAAACAACATTTGAGAGAAGGGAGAGAAGTGTGATCGATGCTGCTAGTGGGAGAAAGCCTCCTGCAGAGATGGGGGAAGGGTTCCAGGACTCAAAGAGGTAAGAAGAGCCAAGTGCAAGGGCCCCCCCGATAAACATACTCGATCCATTGACAAAGAGAACAGGAATCTCTTCATCTTTTACAAGGAGTCTTAAAATGATCCATCCATATACTGAAAAGAATGCTGCCCCAAACATAGCAATTTCAGGCCAAGTAAAAAAGCCAAAGGCTTGAAGTAATCCTTCCGTTCCTGTTTTATTTAAAATAATAGGGATAAATCCGAGGCAGCCAAGAGAGAGGCCAAGCCACTTCATTCGGGTCATTTTTTCTTTAAAGTGGATATAGGAGAGGAGGGCTGTGATAAAAGGGGATAGTCCGTAGATAAAGCAAGTTTTCGCTGCAGAGAGGTGGGAGAGGCTCCAAAACTCTAAAATATTTGTTAGATAGATGCTAAACAGGGCTAAAATAAAGATGGAGCCCCACCCTTTTTTTGAAACTTTAGGGATTTTCTTTTTTAAAAGGAGGAAGGTGATTAATAACATCCCTGAAAAGAGCATTCTAGCTCCGGTTAAAAACATCGGAGAGCTGAATTGAAGCATGTATTTTCCCACTGGAAATGAGAGGGTCCACATGCCGAATAAAAGAAAAGCTAATATAAGGGCCATAATTGGGCTTTAGTCTAACATTTTGAGAGGGGCTGAATCAAGCTTTAAATTAGGTCATCAAGGATCTTTTGACGGTACGATTTCATCAGTTGGACCATGAAGTGGAGGTTGTGGATTGAGGCGAGGGTAAGGCATGTAAGTTCATTAGCCTTAAATAGATGGTGAATATATGCCAGGGTGTAGTTTTGGCAGGTAGGGCAGGTGCAGTCGGGCTCGATAGGGGAGAAGTTTGAGGCGTAAATCCCCTTAGTGATTTTAAGAGGGCCCCTTTTTGTGAGTAGAGTGCCGTGGCGAGCTGCTTTTGTTGGGTAGGAGGCGTCAAAGGTGTCGATGCCGAGGGGAACGCACGCTTCAAGGGAGGTGAGATCGGCAATTCCCAAAAGGTGGTTGGGTTTATTAAGGGGGAGATGGGGTTTAAGAGATGTGATCATAGTCACCATCTCCTCTTTAGTTTTGCCAACACTCCCACCAATAGCAAAGCCGTCAAAGGGGTGCTCTCTTAAGGTAATTGCGCTCTGCTTGCGAAATTCATCATCGACTCCGCCATGGATTACTGCGTAGATCGCCTGCCCCTTTGGCTGTTTTAGGTGGGTCTCTAGAGATCTAATTTCCCAGCGGTGAGTCCTTTCAAGCGATTTTTTTAAAAGATCTTTTTGAATATGATAGGGGGGGAGCTCATCAAAAGGGATAATGATATCTGCTCCAAAATCTTTTTGCGCTTCAATTGAGCTCTCTGGGGTTAAAAGGACTTTGCTCCCATCTCTATACGATCTAAATAAGACCCCCTCTTCAGAAATCTCTAAAACCTGCCCATCTGCTTTCTTAGTCCCCTTGCTCTTGAGTTCATTTGCGACTGAGCCGTAAGCTAGACTGAAGACTTGAAAGCCGCCCGAGTCTGTAATGATGGGTAGTGTCCGGTTGATAAATTTATGTAACCCCCCTGCTTGTCTAACTACCTCCCTGCCAGGCTGTAACAGGAGGTGGTAGGTGTTACAAAACATAAGCTCCAGGCCTATTTGCGTAACTAATACGTTATCAATTCCTTTCAAAGTTCCATTTGTCCCCACTGCGACAAAATTTGGGGTATTAATAATCCCATGAGGGGTGTGAATTTTTCCTACCCTTGCTTTCGACTTTTTTGACTGATGGACGATTTCAAATTTCATAAGATTTAAATAGTTTATACGTTTGGGAGGTTTGTTTCCAATCTCAAAATTTTTATTTGATATTAATAAAGAGAATACTAGTAATCAAAGAGTAGAGGACATGGATCCTAGATTAATTTAGGGGTTTTTATATGCAATATTCTGGTATAGAAGAAATTACGAATTTTTTAAAAAAGTTAGACACTGAGGGCGAATTTTCAGATGCTTTATCAGATGAAAAGAGATGGCAGGAACTTTTGAAAAGTGAGAATAAAACTGTGATGGAAACTCTTGGGTATCTATCTGAATTTGGAGAGCTTAAGCAAGTCACGGATAAAATCAACGACTTTATTAAGCAAGCAAGCGAAAACAGCGTAACCTATCAGCAAGTAAGGGAACCGATCCAAAAGCTTGCTAAAGTAGAAATAGAGGAGATGCTCGCTATCTATGCAATTGGCGAGAGCCTTTTTTTTAAAGGGGAATTCGAAAAAGCGGCCTCAATCTCCTCATTTTTGAGTTGCTTAAACCCTAACATATCCTCTTTTTGGAGGATGACCGGTTTTTGTTATAAAAAATTGGGCAATCAGAATGCCGCCCTACCCTTCTTTCTTTACGCCTCTATGGTAAACTCCCTTGAAATAGAGAATCATTTAGCATCCATTGGTTGCCTCAATCAGCTCGGTTTTTCGCAGGAAGCCCTTAATTACTATAACAGTGCAAAAGAGGTTCTATCTGAAGCAGAGCGCTGGGACGATATTAAGATTCTAGATTCAAGCATAGCTGCCGCATAAATTTAAAAAAGGAGAGATTATGGACTCTGTTAGAGGTCAACAAGTAGCTGCTACTTCCCGCCAGGCAGATAGCACTCAGACTTCCGAAGAAATCGAACGAAAGGCAAAAGTCCTTACAGAGTTACAGGCAGATTTTGGGGACACAACAGGATTGGAGCAAAAGACCCTCTCTTCGTGCAATTGGAAGATGGGTTTGGGGATCGCTGTTGGTGTTTTGGTTGGATCTGCCATTCTTTTATCTATCTTAGGAGCATTAGCGGGTTCAAAAGGGACTTTAGTCCCAGTTTTGGGGGTGATGTCTACTAAGCTTACTGCTTTAACACATTTAGTGGCACATGTAGGACATTCCCATCATCACCATTTTGTTAGGTACATGATGAAAATGATTTCTAAAATAGTCTCTCCCTGTATTAGTGCCTTAGTCTTTTTAGGGGGTGGAAAAATCGCAGGGAAGCTCTTTCAAGCAGGTGAGGTAGAGCAGATGGATAAGCTCTTGCAGCCTGCAAATAATAGACTAGGCCAGCTAGAGGGATTTAACGATATTTCAGAAGCTGAAATTGATCAGCATATTAGCGAGCAGCAATCGAAAGTGCTCTCGTCTCAGGCAGGAAGAAATTTTCTTGATGCAAAAAGAAAAAGTGGCCTTCACTATTCGGGAAAATCGGAGGTTGCTAGAAAAGTGGTGAAGGCCTTCGGTCATTTTTGGGGCAGCGTCCCCTCTGTATCTTTGAAATCAATAGGGGATATAAGCCAATATCGAAAGTTTTCTGAGAGTGTAGAGCGAGAGCGCGATTTAAAATTGTGCTCAGCCGGAGATCCGGGGGCTTCCCCCCTTGCAACTGCGGCTGCTTCAACTGTCGAAGTTTCAGCTGCGGCGGGTTCAACTGCGGAGGGTTCAGCTCCGGAGGCTTTAACTCCAAAGAAACCAGAGGACTTTCTTGCTGAATTAAATGAGTTAAGGGGAGTTCAGCTAGATAGGCTTGTTTTAAGAAATACTGCGGTGGGAGATGTCTACACGAACGTTCCTGAAGTACAAATCTATGATAGAAATATTACTAAATTAGAAATTTTACTTAAGAAAACAACAGACTCTGGACAAATACAACAAATTGAAAATGCGATCCAAATGCAAAAAGAAAAGAAGCTCCTTTTAATTGATCAAAGAACAGCATTTCTGCAAACGAATGAACGCGGTTATATTTTTGCTAATGAGCTTTTGATAAAAAGGTTAGATACCTTCAAAGAAGATATCGGGAGAATTGAGGGGATATCAAAAGAGAAGAAAAAAGAGATCGAAAGTGCTATTCAAGAGATAGTGGATAGGGAAATTGCCGATGGTATGACGGCTGAACAGAAAGAGAAAGAACTTACGAACAAATTAAGGGAGTGTAATCTGAGAGTTGATACCCTTCTTCAAAAAGGTAGCCCGCTCATACAAGATATGTTCAGCATCAAAGAAGGTATTTGGAAGATTCAAAACATATCAGAGGAGCAAAAAGGGCAAATCTTAGAGGCGGTTACAATTTTATTGAGGGAACATCCCGGTGCATCGATACTCACGATCAATAAATTGGTTAAAAATGTTGTTGGTTTTTTTGCCCAGAGAGAGGGGACTTCGGTTGAAATAGCCGGGACTACACTGATAATCCCCGGAAATAACTATCCTGGGTTTGAGGATTGGCACACTCGAAGTCTTGTATGTGAGTACAGTAAATGTTTTGCAAGAGTTGCTGCAAACCCTGATAAAAAATATGATAAGGCTAAGGTAGAAGATCAGGTCGTTTTAAAGAGTAAAGATAGCTTGGAAGCCGATATTTCAAAAATTGAGGGCTTATCAAAGAGCCAGAAAGATCAAATCGTAAAAGGGGTTATGATTTTAAAAAATAAGCTTGGGGATTTTAACGTGCCTGCATCTAATTATCTCTTGGAGGGGATTAGAAAAATTTTTGATAAGGATGGGCCCGATGTGTTAAACATTAATGGGGAAAGAGTTCGAATTCCAAAAGATGAGCAAGCTAAAGATTATAATAGTGAAATCGAAAAGGTTGTTGATAAGTATGTAGATCATTTCAGCAAGGAGCTTCTTGAGCAAAAGGATCTAAATAAAAGGGGAGATCTCGCTCTCGCTTTAAATAATAGGGTATTTTTTAGACAAGCCCCTATGACGACAAAAGGGGGGATGTTTCTGGGTCTTAAGATTTTAGATATAGCTATTTCAGCGATCCACATGATTCCGGTTCCTGGAACATCTTTACTGGCTGCTGCAGCTACGTTTGGGGCAGTTAAGTTAGAGAAGAAGGGGGGGTGAAAACCGGGGGGAAGGGAGCTTTTAGGTTTTGATTGATTTGGCCTTGAGGAGGGCGGTGAGGGGGGCCATGCTGAAGAGGGTGATCAACTTAATTGCGTAGCTCATGAGTATGATTGAGGAGAGGGAGTGGACCACCCCATAGAGGGCTAGGTAGGAGAATAAGATGGTGTCGAGGGCTTGGGAGATGAGAAGAGAGAGGGTCATGGAGAGGGGGAGGGAGAGTTTTTTCCGGAGGGCGCTAAACAATTCGACATCGATTTTTTGGGAGAGGTAGAAGCAGCCGATGGATGAGAGAAAGATCCTGGGGCTAAACGAGAGGATCGCTAAGAATGAGGGGTGGAGTGAATCGTAGGGGGAGGGTTTATAGCCGATTTGAATCAGAGCCATAGCTGTAAAGAAAATCAAAATAAAGGTATTAATCGTTAAAACTTTTTTTGCGCTCTCCTTTCCAAAATATTCTTGGAGCAAGTTCATTCCGACAAGAGAGCCGATCATGTAGGCATCGGTAGCTGTTACACTGAGTCCAAAAAGCTCTATCTGTTTTGTTACAAACAAGTTAGAAAGAATTACTTGGAGGGAAATTAGTGTGATAAGCGCCTCTTTGCCGAAGCGTTTAGTTAGAATCAGTGCTCCAAAAAGCAAAAAAATATGTATAAAAAAGATCATCTCATTCATAGGAATAGGGAGATTTTACCCCAACCCTTGTTTAGTTACCATCCGATTTTTTATACAGGTCTATTTTTAAGCCAACTTCTATCTGCGCTCTCTTCGGTTAAGACCTTGAGGAGAGAAAAGAGGTGTTTTTGAAGGTTAGGAGCGGTAATTCCCCCTTTACGAACATAGCCGTCTAATTGTTCTTGCATTTTAGATCCTACACTTGAAATGTCATCACTTGTTGCGAGAATAACGGTGATGTCTTGAAGCAACGGATCTTCTCTAACTTGGGATAAGAACTCTTCGGAGGAGATATCTCCTGGTGCTAAATTACGATCTAAAAAAAGGATGTCGGGTTTTGAGCGGGGATCCTCTTTCACTTTTTCAAAAAAACTAGAGGTGGTTGTAACGTAAGTAGGGGTCCCGATTGCTTTAAGGCCAGGTATACGGGGGAGAATTCTACAAAGGGATCTCCCATTTGTCTCTTCGTCATCGAGAACCATCATTTTTGCTGAAGGAAGGGGTGTGCTCGTCGAAGATTCTAATAGAAGAGCTTTTTGAACTCGGGGGAGACTTGGTGAAGTGGCTCTGCTATCAGAAGAGGCGGTCTCTGATGAGGCAGAGGAGTCTCTAGCTTTCTGCTCTTCTTGTACAGTAGTGATTGCCCGTTGAACTAATTTTGCAGTGCTAAACAAATCTCTTGAGCTAAGTCTTCCCACACTTATATCTCTGGAAATAGTAGAGACTAGCCCTTTGAGCTCTTTTTCAGCAGCTGTAGCATCGGAAAGGAGATTATTTTCACAAACATATTCGACTAAATTTTTTATTCTCTCTTCGATTCCTGCAGGGGGAGCCTCTTCCGGGCTCTCTGGAAATCGGCAAAATTCGTGTTGCATCCAATCAAGGGTTGGATCTTGGTGATCTTTAAAAGAGGGTCTAGATTCAAACGGGTCTGTCATGACTGCTCTTTAGCGTCCTTTTTTTCAAAAGTTTTTCTAAACTCTTCTTGCTCTTTACTTGCTCGGATTCTTCGCGATCTGCGATGGTCAGCCTCTTCGAAGCGCCGCTTTTCATCGGGGGTTATTGGTAAAAGGGCGGGGACAGGGGTCGGCTTCCCATTCTCGTCGAGGGCTACAAAGGTAAAGTAGGCGGAGAGGATGTGGCGGAGCTCGCCTGTAAAAGCATTTTCGGCAGTAACTCGGAGGCCAATTTCCATTGAGGAGGTCCAAGATCTGTTGATTTTCCCTTGGATGATCAAATTGTCCCCTTTTCTAGCAGCTGCCAAAAAATGGACGGCGTCAATCGATACTGTTACGCAGACTTTTTGGCTGTGTCTTTCTGCTATGACAAGGGCGATCCGATCCAGGAGAGATATGATGGTGCCCCCAAATGCAGTCCCTTGAGAATTAAGATCATTTGGAAAAATCTTATAGACATAATCGGTGACATGGGAGTCTGAGGGGGGTTTGGATGGTTCCATACCCTCATTAATAAAAAGGGGTTATTTAAAGACAACCGTTTTGTGGTTGTCGATAAATACATTGCTTTCGCAAACAGATTTTACTGCTTTAAAGAGGACCCTGGATTCGACATCAGCCCCCATTTTAGCTAGATCAGTTGCTGAGAGGGAGTGGTCTACGGGAATAGTCTCTTGGTGGATAATAGGCCCTTCATCAAGATCGGCTGTGACAAAGTGGGCTGTAGCTCCAATCACTTTGACCCCCCGTTTGTAGGCTTGAAGATAGGGGTTTGCCCCTTTAAAGGAGGGGAGGAAGGAGTGGTGAATGTTGATAATTTTCCCCTGATAAGCTCTACAAAATTCTGGAGAAATAATCTGCATGTACCTTGCAAGAATTATATAATCAATCTCATACAACTCTACTAGCTTTTTAAGCTCTTCCTCTTGAAGGGTTTTGGTCTCAGGGGTGATGGGGAGATGGTGGAAAGGGAGATGGTACCACTCTGCCATCTCTTTTAGGAGGGTGTGATTAGAGACGATTGCTTTAATCTCTGTATTCAAAAGGCCTGTTTTTTGTTTGTTTAATAAATTATTGAGGCAGTGACGCTCTTTTGAACAGAGAATAAGGAGTTTGGGTTTTTTTTCGAGATCTTGAAGGGACCACTTCATAGTGAATTTTTTAAATTCTTCTAAAAAAGTTTCATAAGTTTCAGACGATTCAAATATCGTTCGCATAAAGAACTGATTGGTGTCTGGATCTGAAAATTGATCGAATTTTAGAATAAAGCCACCCAGTTTAAAAATTGACGTAGATACCTCAGCAACAATGCCTGCTCTATCTAAACAAGTAATTTTTAATAAGTACTTTTTCTTTTGCATAATAAGGTCTATTTTTACCATAGTTACAAATAAAAGGGAAGGTATTGTGAAAAGAGCTGTAAGAGTTGCTGTTACTGGAGCTGCGGGGCAAATCGGGTATAGTTTAGTTTACAGGATAGCCTCAGGCCAGATGCTCGGAAATGATACCCCTATTATTCTTCACTTATTGGAAGTCCCTCAGGCTCTGACTGCTTTAAAAGGGGTTGAGATGGAGCTTGATGACTGCGCATTTCCTCTTTTGGAAGGGATTGTTACAGGGAGCGATCCAAAAAAAGTTTTTGATGGAGTCGATTTTGCGATTCTTGTTGGTGCAAAGCCTAGGAATAAAGGTATGGAGCGCAAAGACTTGCTCCTTGATAATGCTAAAATATTTGTCGAACAAGGTAAGGCTTTAAACAGAACGGGTGTAAAGGTTTTGGTTGTTGGCAATCCAGCAAATACCAACGCTCTTGTTTTATCAGCTAATGCACAAGAGCTGCCAAAGGAAAATATACGTTCCATGATGCGATTGGATCAAAATAGGGCAATTGCTCAGCTAGCTAAAAAGGCTAACGTCTTATTTAGGGAGGTTAAGCAGGTTGCTGTGTATGGAAATCACTCATCGACAATGGTTGTGGACTATTGCAATGCAACGATTCGGGGTAAAAAAGCAACTGAGGTAATTGGGGATATTGGCTGGCTTAGAGGGGAATTTATGGCTACGGTAAGAAAACGGGGGGCCGAAATTATAGAGGCTAGGGGATTGTCTTCAGCAGCATCAGCGGCAAATGCCGCAATTCAAACGATTCAAGATTGGGTTTTTCCGACTCAACAAAATGATTGGCATACTGCGGGGATTTATATGGCAGAGAAAGATGTTTTTTACTCAACGGCACTGAGAAATGGGGACGTGGTCCCAAATTTAGAGATAGATTCGTTTTTAGAGGAAGAGCTGAAAAAAACGGAAAAGGAACTTATCGAAGAAAGGGAAGGGGTGAGGCAATACTTATGAACAAAACTCTTTTTGAAATTAAAGAAGAATGTTTAGAGTCGGGGCTCCGAGGGGTCCCTGTAGGGTATTGCACGACCTCAAGGGTAGATCCTGAATTAGGGCTTTTTTATCGAAATAAACCTGTAAAGGAGCTTGCTCACAAAAGGCCTGAAGAGGTGATCTATTATTTAATGGAAGGGGATGTCCCTGGGTTTGAAACGTTTTCTAAAGAGCTTCAAACGAGATCTTTTCTCCATCCAAAAGTAAAAGAGCATATTTGTAAGTTGCCAAGAGAGAGCCACCCGATGAAGCTTTTGGTGGCGGCTTTGACAATTATGTCGACGTTTGAATCGCAAGGAAAATATCCAGAGGATTGTATGAACGTGATTGCTAAAATCCCTGAAGTGGTTGCTGTTTTGATCAATTACCATGCAGGTTGGGGGCCAACACCTGATTCAAATCCTAAACTTGGATACATGGAAAATTTTTGCCAGATGCTTAGAGTTCCGGGGGTGAAGGATAAAGCAGTATTTCAAAAAGTAATGAGTCTATTTAATGTTTTGCACTACGATCACGGAGGGGGAAATCTCTCTACCTTTGTAGGAAAGGCGGTAGCTTCGAGTCATGAAGATATTTTTGGCGCTTTAGCAGCTAGTATGTGCGCGCTCGAAGGGCCTTTGCATGGGAAGGCAAATCAGGTCTGTCTTTCGTTTTTAAAAGAGATTTATCAAGAGACAGGGGACAAAGTTAGTGGCGATCAGATGGAGTTTTTGATTCGAAATAGACTTGCGGCAAGATCG
>ERZ650308.780-NODE-780-length-17198-cov-21.012950_pt1 | contig 17198 bp, 17 predicted proteins | sample MGYA00376244_ERZ650308 | MGnify/ENA primary metagenome ERZ650308 (study PRJEB26733, sample SAMN07839295) | wastewater metagenome | biome: small river; feature: stream; material: water | place: USA: North Carolina | collected 2016-04-26 ... | reverse complement strand
TAGCCATAAATTATCCCCTTTTATAAGGGAGAGCAAAGGTACGTGGGGATTTTGGGTTTTCCCAAGAAATAGGAGCTTGTTTTAACGAGCATCTTTATAACTAATTGATTTTCAATAATAATTTTGTATCGTAATTTATATGATACTAAATAGGTGCTGATTATCAATTAGTTATAAAAGGACTTGAAACCCTTTATTTGGGGCAATTATTGCCTTATCTGCCTTATTTTTACCTTACTTATATATATGTATCAAAAATTTCAAGCAACCCAGCTATTTAACGGCACCCAAATAGTAGAAGGCACCGACCAAGTCTTAATCACGAAAGCGGATGGGACGGTGGAAGGAATTGTGCCTTTATCTGAAGCGGGTTCCGATATCCAACAATTGGAAGGGATATTAAGCCCTGGCTTTGTCAATGCACATTGTCATTTAGAATTATCGCACATGAAAGGGATGATTCCGGCAAAAACTGGTTTGCAGGAATTTGTAAAACAGATTGTTGCATTGCGTCAGGTGGAACCCGAAGCCATTCAAGAAGCCATTGTTACAGCAGAAGCAGAAATGATAGCAGGTGGCATTGTGGCTGTTGGAGATATCTCGAACACCTTAGATACATTAGACCAAAAAGCAAAACATCTTTTAGCCTATTACAGTTTTGTAGAATTGTATGATTTAGATCCAACACGCGCGCATGATAAAATTATTGCGGGCATTGAGATACAAAAACAATTTCAAGAGCATTGTGTTCGCGCATCTCTTGTTCCTCATGCTCCCTATTCGGTTACCAATCGTTTATGGACTTTATTAAGTGAACATTTTGAATCCCATACGATTAGTTTACACAATCAAGAAACACCTGGAGAGAATGAATTTTTTGAAACCAAGACAGGTCCGTTTTTGGGGATGTATGAAAGAACAAAAGTAGCGCTTGATTTTTTTGAACCAACGGGTAAGTCAAGTCTACAATCTATATTGCCAGTTTTCAAAAATGCACATCACGGCATTTTAGTACACAATAGTTTTACCTCTGCACAAGATATACAAGCCGTACATGCAGCGATGAAAAATTCGTTTTGGTGTTTATGTCCTAACGCGAATCAATACATCGAACAAACCATGCCGCCGATTGAATTATTGCGTTCGGAAAAAGCGAATATCGTTATTGGTACAGACAGCTATGCAAGTAATTGGAGTTTGAATATATTAGATGAATTGAAAACAATTCATCTTCATCATCCCAATATTCCACTTGCCGAAATGCTACAATGGGCCACCATCAATGGCGCACGTGCATTACAAATGGATAGACACTTAGGCAGTTTTGAGAAAGGTAAGAAGCCCGGTGTAGTGTTGATTGAAGGAATTGAAATGGGAAATATAAACAGGGCAATTTCTAAAAGAATCATTTAAATTAATTTTTTATTGCATTTCTATTGCCATTAGTTCAGATCCAAGTTTATGAAAAGCTTCTTTGATTTTTTGCACTTGTAACTGCTTGGGTTTTCTATAACTATTGGCATAGTGGTTTAATTGCTTTTGATTGATTCCAGAATATTTTTCAAGAGCAGTTCCCGTAATTACGTTCTTATAGTATTTCAACAAACTTTGTGCGTCAAATTTGTAAACGAGTTGGAATTCTTTTTTAAATGCAGCAGGTAACACATCACCATCTTTTTTCATACCCTTTATATGAAATTGTATTGCCTCGTTAATATTATTTTTCACTTCTTCTGGAGTATCTCCAATTGAAATACACCCAGGCAATATCGGAACATGCGCTGAAAAATTTTTGTTCACGAAATATATTTCAACGATTACTTTTTTCATTTTAAATATTTTACTTCAATTTATTAAACCAGCTTGTATTAGAATAGATTTAACTATTTTATGATCTAAGTCTTTGTTTGCACCATGATCTGGTATAGTGACTTTGCCTTTTTTTAGTAGATGCTTGTATTGTTTGTGACTTCCTTCCTGTGCAATCAAAAACCAACCATCTGCTTCAATCAAATTGATCATCTCTTTCACTTTTTTGATCATAAAATCAACTTTACAAAGATATATAATTATATATCATTAAATCAATAAAATATATTGCCATTTTGTGCGCTTTTAGAATCGCAAATGAATATAACTTGACTATATAAGTGAATTTTGTCGGTTTATACGCAACAAGGAAAGAAGTAGGCCATTATTACATTAAAATTGTAAATTACAAGTACAATTAACACTTATGGGATTCCCAATTTTATTCGGCATTATCGCAATCTTAATCATCCTTTGGCGCAGACACCGCAACAGTAAGAATAACAACGACTAGTCAAACTTGTCTCCGTATTCTTTCACAATGGCGCTGTCCAATTTTTGTCCAATCTTTTTTAGATTATTGAGTCTATTATTTAAATAGTTATTGGTATTGGTTCCCTGAAGCACTAAGTTTAATAGCTCATTAAATGCAGCAGGATTTTTTTCAAGAATTGCATCTGCTTTTTTGGGCCTTTGAAACCTTGCTCTTCCAACTCCTTGGTTGCCCTGATTTTTCATCATTTCATAATTAATAAAAGGGTCAAAAACATTGGCCATCTTAAATCTTGCTTCTTCTAGCGTCCCTTCTCTCACTATCTCCATCTTTGCTGTTGCTTCAAGCATACGCTCATATTCTTGAATACCTGTCACTATCTCTTTGTTTTTAACCATGCGTAAGCCACCGGCTGATTTGATTTGATCCAACCCTACATGTGAACTTTCAAATGTGGCCCTTAAAACCAAATTGCGTATAAAAAAATATGCGTCTTCATTTGTAGCGGTTTTGTTTTGTAAGGCGATATAAAAAGTATCAAGGAGTGATAATTTAGAATTATTTTGACTCAATACAGTGTCTATACTTTTTAAATCTAATTTCAAATCCTCGTGCACATTTTGCAAATAGGCGATCTCTCTGTGTTTTTCTATTTGATGCTCTCTAATATTCTCTGCCATAAATCCCAAGCTAACCGCCAAGAATAACATCAAAAATTCGGTAATGTATTCTTTCCATTTCTTGGGATGATGTGAGTGGTGATGTACTTCCATATTTAAATTTCTATTTCTTTAAAGTAGTAACAAATTTTTCAGCTTTTTCAGGATAGCGCTCCTGATACAATCCCAATACCTCATTTTGTCTTTTAAGATCCTTGATGTCAGCGTATTCGTTATAACAGGTCTCCAGGATGGCTGTAGGTATGGGCATGTTGTATTTTAATTTTTTCGACAAATGATCATAATACTTTACAATCTCTTTTCTTGGTTGATATTCTGGCGCGAGTAACGCGTCCAATGAAAACTTTAGTCCTTTAAAGAAAAATCTTAATCCATCATATTTTGCAATAGTAGGTACACTCCTGTGATCATCCTCTGGATAATACTTAGAAGCATATTTTAAGTTGTTTTTAATTAGTTTAATTTTTGAATTAAATTCAAGAATACTTCTTTCATGTTCAGAGTTTAAGTCTTTTGCTTTTTTGACTAGGGATGTGTCTTTCTGATTGGTTGTATTAGCTATTGCGATAAACAAAGACTTATCCTTATAATCATGCTTAGCCAAAGTGGTTAAGACTTGATTAGAAAATTTCCTGTCATCATACCATGTACTTGGATCAATGACTAAATAGTCGTCAAAAATTTCCTTATGCTTTGCAAGTACGTTTAATGCAAAAATGCCCCCAAGACTATGTCCTATAAGGGCCCTATAAGGTGTTACTGGATACAAGGATGCTATATGTGGAATGATTTCTTTTTCAATACAAGCAGTGAAGTTTTCTGCTCCACCAGTAATTTTTAATACTTCTTCGGGAAGAATATTACTTGATGAAATAGGGTATGGCGTTAAATCCCTTGTTCTCTTTGTGTTTTTAATGAACACGACTATCATTTTTGGGAAAGTATAGCTATTGGATGTTTCAGCTAATTCGTTTATTAATCCCGAAACAGATAAAAAATGCGAACTGCCATCTAATACATACAAAACCGGATAACGCATACTTGTGTCTTTTCTTTCAATTAATTCAGTAGGTAGATATATTAGTAAGTCCCTCTGTTCTTGTAAGATAGTAGAGTAGATGCTATCTTTTTTCAGATTGTTCATTTGACCTAAAGAAATCAAACTCAGGCAAAAAAAGACAGAAAAGGCAAGGATTCGTTTTATCATTTTAGATGTATATTAATCTTGTAATTCAATAAATTAAGTTAGCAATCAAGGTACAATAAAAAAACAAGCAATATCTTTCAATTGCTTGTTTTTATCGAATACATATTGTTGATGAATTACCAGATTGTGAAGCGAAATATATGTTATTATTTATTACTTAAATCTGCTCTGTAATATTGGAATTGAGCATTAGTGCTTTCTGTACAATCATTAATTGCTTTTATGAACTCGTTATATCTTGGCTCTGAATACACTTTGATAAACGTCTCTTTAAATGTTGGATTATTTCCTGGATCTAAATCGCTCCATCCTTTTGTTAGCCTTCTAACTGAAACAACCCTGTTCACATTGCCTGTTACATTTCTGTAAACAGCCAAATTTTGTCCCGACTTCTCCCAAACTGGCTTAGCTTCTAATTCTAATGCTTGATATTCTGTCATTCTGCCTACTTTCACATATCTCTCAGTTACCACATTTTTACTAGCGAATGCCTGCTGTGCTGCAGTACTATACTCTTTTTGATAGGTTAAGAACTCTAAATGCATTTCGTCTAACAATGGTCTAATTTCTTTTTCAAATGCCGCCCAAAAGGGTTGACTTTCTTTACTATATTGTTCACTATCGTAATATGCCATATTGGTTAGCTTACTACCAGACATTATAAACATACCATCGTTTTTGCCACCAAACACCTGTTGTACCCTAAAGTCCATATTTCCTTTAAAATTGGCTTTGGCGAATGCTGTCATCTTTTGTTCAAATGCAGTACCCACTTTTGGCTTTAAAAGAAAAGTTATCATCTTGTTTTCAGTGTCTTGCGCAAATAAAGCAATTGCCGAAAAAAAGAACATTGTAATAAGAAAGATTTTTTTCATAAAATTGGGTTTTGATTTGTACCAAAAATCAATTTTAATCAACCAGATTGTTAATTTTTATCGATAAAAAAAGTGCAGATTTAATGTAAATATGTTCAGTTAAATAGGAAATTTCCTATTTATTGGCTTGCTTGAGAAAAGTAGTTGGATTCGTCTCCAGAACTTTCTTAAATGCTAGATAAAAGGTGGTCTTATTCCTGTATCCACACTGTAGGATTAAAGTTTCAACTTTCATAAGCTTTAAAGCATCTTTTTTGTACAATTCTATAAAATGGTGGATTCTATATCGATTGATAATTTCAGGAAAACTCATGCTAAAACAGTCTTGTAAATGAGCAGATAATTTAGCTTTTGAGATGGCTAACCGATCAGCCATGCTTTCTAAACTTAGATTAGGGTCTTTAAACCCCTCTTGCTGAATCAAAAATTCTTGTAAAAGTAAACAAGCTGCTTTATTTGCCTCGGGGTTAACCTTAGGTAAAATAGCTTCAAAGTTGGCACTTTGGTCGTTCAACTCATCCACCACATCCAAACAGCCTTGCATATTCTCTATCGCATTGGGGTTGACTAACAAATAGGCTTTCATGGATATCAGGGCAAAGCTTTGACCCAATTGTGCAAAAAAGTTAAAGTCCCCCTTAAACAACAAACTTAAATATTGAACAGACTGTAATAAAACAAAAACTGCAATAACAATAGACACCAAGGTGATCCAGTTCAGCAGAATTTTATTTGTTGTACAATATACTTCTCCTTTTCTTTTTTTAATTTTTACAATGTATTGTAGTGTATAAAAAATATAAATCAATCCATAGATCAATAAGAACGGCTGTATAAAACCTGCGGGAAACATTCCGGTCTTCCTCATCATCAAATAATTATTCTGCTGATAAAAAGTAGATAGCATTTCTAATTTATACGAAACTGGTTGTAGAAAGTCAGGCATTAATCCAATTACAATCATTATTGGAATAAATAGGTGTAACAGCTGTTTATAAGTAAACGATTTATTTGGATTTAAAGTCTTCCAAACATATAGCCACAATAAAACGGGACCAATGGCTCTAAATGGAAATGCCGACCTAAATAAAAAGGTCATATTCAATATATTTCTTGAACTCAATGCAAACATGTAAAACTCAATCCAACAAAGGCTAAAAACGAGCGCTAATAAAACATAAGTGGCAGTGTATAGTCTAAATCTTAATAATAAATAGATTGAAAATAGAATACCTAATGCACAGGTTAAAAAACAAATATAAGAAGCCAGCATTAGCATATTCATAAACAAAATATTTTAATGGAGCACTGCTTGTAAGATAGGCAGCGACTTGATTTCACTAAATTTTTTATAGTGCCAACTTAAAGATAACTGAAATAGTTCAAGGATCTTTTTTCTTTGCGCTCCATTTAAATGAATTGTTTCCAGCTCATTGTATAATTGTAAACTTAAAAAAGTGGATGCCGTTTGCGCCTCTGTTGATTCTAAAAAATAAGGATGCAGCGGTTTGTTTGCAACAAAATTACCTTCATGTACATCTAAGATGGGTGTCTCGTTGGAGTAAACACCTTGTAATCCAAATCCCAAAGTTTGACTTAAATGAATCAAAAAATAGATTGGCAAATTACTTACTAGTCCAGGTCCCCCTTTATCCAATTGCTTAAAAGTATCTTCGATCAAATAAAACAATTCAGGATGCGGTTCTGGTTCCAATGTTTGTTGTAAAATCTCTACAATATAAGTAGCTACTGCATTGCGCAATACATCTGAATACACATTTTGATAGACATAGGACCAATTGACCTCCTTCACCATCTGCATGCTTTTCATAGGATAATGATAGGCTTCCATTTGCAAGATGGCACCAGGTTGATAAAACACACCTTTACTTGCACCTTTTTTGCTGATAGTTCTAACACCTTTAACAATGTATTGTTGTAAACCAAAAAGTTCTGTGTAGATAGAAGCGATGACACTAGTATCGCCATATTTGGTCACACGTAAAACAATACCCTTGGTGTTGTGTAGCATATGATTTTGCTAGACGCTCTTGAACTGTTGTAAGAACCTTACATCGTTTTGTGAATATAATCTTAAGTCGTTGACTTGGTATTTCAATTGTGCAATTCTTTCTACACCCATACCAAACGCAAAGCCAGTATACTTTTCAGGATCGATGCCAAAATTCTCTAACACTTTTGGATGCACCATGCCTGATCCTAAAATCTCTACCCATCCAGTGTGCTTACAAATATTACATCCCTTACCTGCGCAAATTTGACAACTGATATCCATCTCTGCACTAGGTTCTGTGAATGGAAAATAACTTGGACGAAAACGCACTTTCACTTCTTTACCAAACATCTCTTGTACGAAAAAATATAAAGTTTGTTTTAAATCTGCAAAGCTTACATTTTCATCGATATACAATCCTTCTACTTGATGGAAAAAGCAATGCGCTCTTGCTGATATTGTTTCGTTTCTGTACACACGTCCTGGACAAATTACACGAATAGGTGGCTTCTGCGATTCCATCACCCTTGCTTGTGTACTTGATGTATGTGTTCTTAATAACCATGCAGAATGATCTGCGGTTTTTTCTTCTACATAAAATGTGTCTTGCATGTCACGTGCAGGATGGTCTTCTGGTAAATTCATCGCACCGAAATTGTGCCAATCATCTTCGATCTCTGGTCCTTCTGCCACTGCAAATCCCAATCTTTTAAAAATAGAGACCATTTGATTGCGCACCAAGTTCAATGGATGTCTGGTTCCTACCGGAGTGGGATCTCCTGGTAAACTAAAATCCATTCCCGTTTCTGCTTCTGCACTATCCCCTAATCCAGCCTGTAATGCCGCAAATTTTTCTTCTGCAACAATCTTAAATGCATTCAATATCTGTCCGAACTCCTTCTTTTGCTCATTCGGAACATTTTTCATTTCTCCCATGATTTGTTTTACCAAACCTTTGGTTCCCAGGTATTTAATTCTAAACTCCTCCAATGCGGCTGCATTTGCAGCTTCGGCGGCAGTGATTTCCTTTTTAATGTCTTCTATTTGCTGTAATAGTTGCTCCATGCAACGAAGATAAAGAAAAAATAAACCGTAAAAAACCTTACATTTGTTATTCGTTGAAGTAATATATACATGGAGTACAATACAGCAAGAAGCATCATGGGGATGAGAGAGTATGGCCGTCACGTTCAGAGGATGGTGGATCATCTATTGACCATTGAGGATAGAGCAAAAAGACAAGAACAAGCCCAAGTGGTGATTGAGTTGATGGGATTCCTAAACCCACAATTAAAGAATATCGAAGACTACAAGCATAAATTATGGGATCACTTATTTTTTATGAGTGGCTTCAAATTAGACGTAGACAGCCCTTATCCAATCCCTACTAAAGAAACGTATAAGCAAAAACCGGATCCTTTGCCTTACCCTCGTCGCAAAATCAAATATGCGCACTTAGGTAAAAACTTAGAACTGGTGATTGACAAGGCAATGGCAGAACAAGACCCTGAAAAGAAAACTGGATTTGCACACACCATTGCACACTATATGAAATTGGCATATAGTAACTGGCACAAAGAATTAGTGCAAGACGATGCCATACGTAGTGAGTTAAATGCCATCACAGGTGGCGAATTGGAATTTAGCAATACCCCTTATATCAAACACCGCAATCAAAATTTTGAACGCGATGAATATCGTCCTGCTGGTGGTCGTTGGCAGAATAATCGCAACAGGCCTAATTCTGGTGGCGGTGGCGGAAGAAATAATAACAACCGCAATTTTAAAAAACGTTTTTAATCGTTCCTGAAAAATATTTAAATCCCATCTAATTCAAGATGGGATTTTTAATTTAAGTCGTACAGAAAAAGTTTATTTTCGTAATACAATCTAATCCTATGAGTTCATTTGAAGTAAGAGGTGGTAAGGCGTTAAAAGGCACCATCATTCCTCAGGGTGCAAAAAATGAAGCACTGCAAATTTTATCTGCAGTTGTTTTGACCTCAGAACCAGTCACTATTTCTAATATCCCTGATATTGTTGATGTCAACTTGCTCATTGAACTACTGCATGAAATGGGTGTGCGTGTAGAAAAGTTAGGAGAAGGCGTCTATCGTTTTCAGGCGGATCAAATTGACGCAGACTATTTAGCATCAGAAGCATTCAGGAGCAAGAGTGGTAGATTAAGAGGAAGTGTAATGCTTGCTGGGCCTATCTTAGCTCGCTTTAAAAAAGCGTATCTTCCTAAACCAGGCGGAGATAAAATTGGAAGAAGAAGATTGGATACGCATATTATCGGTTTTCAAAAATTAGGTGCAGATTACGCCTACGACGAACAACTAGCCTGTTTTACATTGACCGCGCCTCATCTTTCAGGTAACTATATGTTATTAGATGAACCTTCTGTAACTGGTACAGCAAATATTGTTATGGCTGCCGTACTTGCAGAAGGCATCACGACTATTTACAATGCTGCTTGTGAACCCTATTTGCAACAACTATGTAGCATGTTAAATCGCATGGGTGCAAAAATTAATGGTATAGGAAGTAATTTATTGACGATTGAAGGTGTCACTAAATTATCTGGTACAGCGCATCGTATTTTACCAGATATGATTGAGATTGGTTCTTTCATTGGACTTGCAGCAATGACAAAAAGTGAAATCACCATTAAAGATGCTGGTGTGCAACACCTTGGTATCATTCCAGAAAAATTTAGTTTACTAGGAATTGATTTTAAAATTCAAGGTGATGATATTTTTATTCCTGCTCAAGAGGACTATGAAATACAAACATATATGGATGGTGGTATCTTAACCATCTATGACAATCCATGGCCTGGTTTTACACCCGATTTATTGAGCATTGTTTTAGTGACAGCCACACAAGCAAGAGGCTCGGTATTGATTCATCAAAAAATGTTTGAAAGCAGATTGTTCTTTACAGATAAATTAATTGACATGGGCGCTCAGATAATTTTATGTGATCCACACCGCGCAACAGTCATTGGTCTTGGTCGTAAATATCCTTTACGCGGCATCACCATGAGTAGCCCAGACATCAGAGCAGGCCAGGCTTTACTAATTGCTGCCTTAAGTGCAGAAGGCAAAAGTACGATTCAAAATATTGAACAAATTGACCGAGGCTATCAATACATCGATACCCGTTTGCAAGCATTGGGTGCAGATATTATAAGAAAATAATGTATAGAAAATACATTGTTTTCTTCATCATTGTCGAAAGTTTTAGTTCGCTACTAAAACTTTGCAGGAGTTCCTTCTTTAGGAATACTGTTTTTGATAAAAGTTCTTAAATGATCATTGCTTGTAGATAGATCTTCTTTTCTTAGATACATCATGTGTCCGCTACGGTAACCTTCCCAGAACATTCTGTCTTGAATTTTTCCTGCTGGATCCATCTGCCACATATTGTACTTCGCATTAAAATAATCACAAGCACCATCGTAATAACCTGATTGCACTAATAAATTTAAGTAAGGGTTTTCCATCATCGCCATGCGCAAATCCTCACCTGTATTGTTGTTGCTGTTATCCCATGGTTGTACTGGACCAAAAATATAATAGTTTAAATCTGTTTTGTACCCTAACTCATCTCTTAAGTACATATTAATTGCTGGCGTAAAAGAATGCTCCCATGACAATAGCTCTGCATTGTAGTCTGGTTTTTGTCCTGCATCTTTTTTATCCATACCAATATATCTTGAATCCAATCTTCCAACCGTTTTTCCTTGATCACGCAATAACTCTTTCCAGAAATAATCAAATGGAACTTCCATATTTTGTTCTGCAACTACTGATTCTTTTAAACCAATATAGCCTGCAATTTTTTGTACCATTGCCTTACGCTTGTCTGCTGGCAATGCACCACCTTGTGCTAAAGCAGGCATCAGTTCGTTGATAGCAAAAGCTTCGACTTCTGGTAAATATTTTTCCAATTCCTTTGACTGATAAGCTGTTGCTAATTTCTTGTGGTGCCATGCAGTCGCTGCCATATAAGGGATACGTAAGGCTGCACTAGATACTGCATCACGCTTTAATCCAAGATCGGTGGGTGAAACCAAGATCACCCCATTCAAGAACATCCAATGTCTGTTTTGTAATTCTAATGACAATCCAGATACACGATTGGTGCCATAACTTTCTCCAATTAAAAATTTAGGAGATGCCCAACGCTTTTGTCTTCCAACAAATGTATTGATCCAGTCTGCTAAATATTTGATGTCTGCTGTTACGCCAAAAAACTTAGAACCCGGTGTTGCTTTATCTAAGATTCTAGAAAAGCCTGTGTTCACTGGATCTACATATACAATATCCGCCACATCTAATAAAGATTGTGGGTTGTCCTCAAATCCGTATGGCTGAATAGGATATCCTTCGTCATCTATTTTTAATTTTTTTGGTCCAGTATATCCTAAGTGCATCCAAACACTAGCAGTACCAGGTCCGCCATTGAATGAAATCACCAATGGTCTTGTTTCTTTATTGCTTACATCCGTGCGCTCATAATACACATAAAACAGTCCAGCGATAGCTTTGCCCTCCTCGTCCCAAACTGGCTGTGTACTCGCAGTCACTTTATAGGGTACCTTTTGTCCTTTGATCGTCACTTCACCCGTTTTTTCTGCTTTTTGTTCCAAACTTAACGCCCTGTTGAAAGCAGTTGTTTTAGTCATTCCGTCTTCGGATGGTTTTTGTGCGATGGCAACCACTGTAATTAGGAGCAAGAAATAAGTAAAAAATTGTTTTTGCATAAATAATCTGTTATTAGGTATAAAGGTTGTTAGAAGATCTACAATTTGTGGTTTAAATATACAACCAATTTGTTCTTTCTATTTCATCTTTATTATTCTTTATTTAGATGGTATTTGCTTAATTTAGTCCCATGCCAGAACAAGAAAAAAAAGTCATCATTTTAACTGCACCATCTGGTGCTGGTAAAACCTCTATCACTCAATTTTTATTGGCCAATTACCCGCAACTAGCATTTTCAGTTTCTGCTACCACAAGGGCTCCAAGGGGCGCAGAGCAAGATGGCATAGACTATCATTTTATTAGTGCTGCTGCATTTGAAGCACATATTCAGCAAGACGATTTTTTAGAATATGAAATGGTGTATGAAGGATTGTATTATGGTACTTTAAAATCTGAACTCAATCGCATCTGGGCACAAGGAAAAACACCCGTGTTAGATATTGATGTAAAAGGTGCTATTGCGATACAAAAACAATTGGGTAATCAGGCCTTATCTATTTTTATTTTACCTCCATCTATCGAAGTTTTAAAAGAGCGTTTAGCCAATAGAAATACCGAGTCTCCCGAAAAAATGCAAATGCGATTGGATAAAGCCGAATACGAAATTAGTTTTAGCAATCAATTCAATGCGATCGTGAAAAATGAAATATTGGATACGGCTTGTAAAGAAACAGCTGCATTGATTCAAGGATTTATTTCAAAATAGCATCCAACTTGTTTAAATTAAACTCAAATAAAATGTCTGACAAAACACTTCTAGGAAAAACAGTATTCATCACTGGTGGGAGCAGGGGGATTGGAAAAGCCATTGCACTTAAATTAGCTGCAGCTGGCGCCAACATCGTGATTGCGGCAAAGTCGGTTGAGGAAGACCCTCGCTTAGGTGGGACCATTTATTCTGCAGCTGCAGAGGTGGAAGCAATGGGCGTAGGTGCACTAGCAGTGCAAGTAGATATTAGAGATGAAGCACAAATAGCAAATGCAATAAAGCAAACCGTGGATAAATTTGGCGGCCTGGATATTTTAATCAATAATGCTTCTGCGATTCAGCTTACAGATACAGAACATACGCCTAGTAAAAGATTTGATTTGATGCATAGTATTAATGTTCGTGGTACATTTTTAGTGGTTCAACACGCGCTTCCTTATTTGAAAAAATCTACGCATGCACATATTTTAACTTTATCTCCACCCATTAATCTGGCACCAAAATGGCTTGGACCTCATGTGGCTTATACCATTTCAAAATACAATATGAGTATGATGACACTTGGATGGGCAGAAGAATTTAAAGATGACCAAATTTCTGTTAACGCATTGTGGCCTCGCACGACCATTGATACAGCGGCTGTAAGAAATTTATTAGGAGGAGAGGCACTAGCAAATATGAGTCGCACGCCGGCTATCCTTGCAGATGCTGCTTATGCTATCGTCACCAAGAAGCCATTGGTATATACTGGGCAAACTTTTATTGACGAAGCAGTCTTGGCAGCAGAAGGCGTAACGGATCTCTCACATTATTCGGTAGTACCTGGAGCTCATTTATACACTGACTTATTTTTATAAAGATTTAAAAACGACAAGATGAAAAAACTATTCCTTGGAGCAATGATGCTTTTATCTTTTGGCGCATGGGCACAAAAGAAAACAAAAGTAGATCCTGCCACAGCGCAAATCAATGCCAACAAAGAAGCCGCATTAAATGCCTTGAACAGCGCTTATAATGCAGACAAAAAAACTGCATTACAAATTTGGGATTTTGCAGAAGTAGGTTACAAAGAAGTAAAGAGTGCTGCATTGCATATCCAACATTTAAGAGATGCTGGTTTCACTGTTGAAACAGGCGTTGCAGGTATTCCTACCGCGTTTGTAGCCACTTATGGTACAGGAAGTCCTGCGATTGGCATTTTAGCAGAGTTTGACGCATTGCCTGGAATCAATCAATCTGCTTCTGCAGAAAGAGATCCCATTGCAGGAAAAAATGCAGGTCATGCATGTGGACACCATTTATTTGGCACAGCTAGTGTGTCTGCAGGTATTGCCATTAAAGACTTGATCGCTGCTGGTAAATTAAAAGGGACCATTAAAGTGTATGGTACGCCTGCGGAAGAAGGTGGTAGCGGAAAAGTATTTTTAGTACGTGAAGGTTTATTCAACAATTTAGATGCGGTCATTCACTGGCATCCTGATGATGTAAACGCCATCACTACCACAAGCGCATTGGCGAATAAATCTGCTAAGTTTAAATTTTATGGTATCTCTGCACATGCTGCGGCTGCGCCAGACCAAGGTCGTTCTGCATTGGATGCAGTGGAAGCGATGGACAATATGGTGAACATGATGCGTGAGCATATTCCACAAGAAACTAGAATTCACTATGTCATCACAAATGGTGGTAAAGCACCTAATGTGATTCCTGATTTTGCAGAAGTGTATTACTATGTACGCCATCCAAGAAGAAAAGAGGTGGTAGAAATTTTTGATAGAGTGGTAAAAGCTGCAGAAGGTGCCGCTTTAGGAACAGGTACTACAATGAAATATGATATCATTGGTGGCACACACGACCTGTTAATCAATAAAACCCTTGCTGAAACAATGCAAGCCAACTTAGATAAAGTAGGTGGTGTCATGTATACAGATGAAGAAATTGCATTTGCTAAAAAAATTCAACCAACGATGGTTGCTCCAGTAGACATTGCTACAGCTGCTAAAGTAAAACCATTAACTTATATCAACGAAGGCAATAGCGGTTCTACTGATGTAGGTGATGTAAGCTATGTAAAGCCCACTGTTGGCCTAAGAGCTGCAACTTGGGTTCCGGGAACTGCTGCACATAGCTGGCAAGCAATCGCATCTGGAGGCACAGAGATTGGCACCAAGGGTATGTTGGTGGCTAGTAAAACAATGGCAATGACTGCAATTGATTTAATGAGCAATCCTGAATTGATTAAAAAAGCAACAGAAGAATTTAACAAAGCCAAAGGGGAGTACAAATACAAAGCATTGTTAGGTGATATTAAACCGGCTTTAAATTACCGCGACTAGTTAATAAAAGAAGCGTAACAAAAAGGCCACTCGATTGAGTGGCCTTTTTTTATTTAAATCATTGGATTAATCTTGATTGGATTCAGGTCTCATCTGAGGGAAGAACAACACATCCTGAATAGAAGGTTGATTCAACATCATCATACACAAACGATCTATTCCGATACCAATACCTGATGTAGGTGGCATACCATATTCCAAAGCTCTCAAGAAATCGTGGTCAATAAACATCGCCTCGTCATCTCCTCTTTCCATTAATGCCAATTGATCTTCGAATCGCTTGCGTTGCTCAATTGGATCGTTTAACTCCGAATAAGCATTGGCCAATTCTTTTCCGTTCACCATTAATTCAAATCGCTCTACCAATCCTTCTTTCGTTCTATGCTTTTTTGTCAATGGACTCATCTCTACTGGATAGTCAATGATAAAAGTTGGTTGGACATAGGTGTGCTCACTGGTAGCGCCAAATAATTCGTCAATCAACTTGCCTTTTCCAATCGTTGGTGGCACGTCTATTTTTAATTGCTTACACACTTCTCTTAATCCTGCTTCATCCATCCCGCTAATATCTATACCTGTATTCTCTTTAATCGCATCTAAGATACTGATGCGCTTAAATGGTGCTTTAAAATTGATGGTTTTTTCGCCCACTTTCAATTCTGTTGTTCCGTGTAATGTCAAAGCAATTTTTTCAAATAGTTGCTCTGTAATTTCCATCATCCAGAAATAATCTTTGTAGGCTGTGTACCATTCTAAAACGGTGAACTCTGGATTATGTGTTCGGTCCATCCCTTCGTTACGGAAGTTTCTACTAAACTCATATACCCAATCAAATCCGCCTACAATTAGACGCTTTAAGTACAATTCATTTGCAATACGCAAATAAAATGGTACATCTAATGCATTATGATGCGTCACAAAAGGTCTTGCTGCAGCACCACCAGGTATTGCTTGTAATACGGGCGTATCCACTTCCAATGCACCACGATCATTTAAGAACTGGCGGATGGTATTCATTAAGATGGTACGCTTTGTAAAAGTATCTTTCACTTCTGGATTGATAATCAAATCTGCATAGCGCTGACGGTATCTAAACTCTGGATCTGTTACTGCATCAAACACTTGACCTGATTCATCTCTTTTAACAACCGGCAATGGCTTTAATGATTTAGCCAATAAGGTTAAGGTAGACGCATGTAAAGAAGTTTCTCCTGTTTTAGTTGTAAAAACATATCCAGTTGCTCCGATGATATCGCCTAGGTCTAAACCATTCTTTGTAATGATATCCCAATAAGACTTGTCTTCGTCTGGGCAAATTTCATCTCTCTTTATATATAGTTGGAAAATTCCCTGATCATCCTGAATCTTAACAAACAACACCTTACCCTTGTCATTGACACTCATTATACGTCCAGCTACACATACTGCCGCAAACTGATCTTTGGTTTCCTCTGTAAATTGACCCTTGATTTCCTGTGATAAGTGTGTAACAGGGTACAATGCGGCTGGATATGGATCTATTCCCGCTGCTTCTAAAGCTTGTAGCTTCTCTCTTCTAATAATTTCCTGTTCTGATAAATGACTCATTATATGCTGTTGATATTTTATTGGATTACTGCAAAAGTAAAACTTAGCAGTCAATTAGCGAAAGAAGCCTTCCTGAACTTCCGCTGCAGTTAAAGAAAGGCAATCGCCTGGTTGCATCTCCTGAATGGAATACTTTCCCAATTTTGCCCTAATTAAACGCAGCACCGGAAAACCCACCTGGGCAAACATTTTGCGTACTTGGCGATTCTTGCCCTCCGTTAATTGGATGGACACCCAACTGGTTGGAATGTTTTTTCTAAATCGAATAGGTGGATTACGATCTGGGACTTCTATATCATCTGGTAATTGTTCTAGTATAGCAGGTTTGGTTTGATATATTTTACCATCCACATTAATGGACACCCCTTTTGTTAATTGTGCCAATGCTTCTTTCGTAATCGCACCATCTACTTGTACCCAATAGGTACGTTGATGCGCAAATTGTGGATGTAATAATTGTTGATTGATACTTTTATCATTTGTAATCAACAATAAGCCTTCACTATCATAATCTAATCGACCAACTGGATACACATCTGTTGGTACATGCAAGATATCTTTTAGACACAACTTGCCTTCTGTTGAAGTGAATTGTGAGAGTACTTGAAAAGGTTTGTAGATTAAAAAATAGTCCATGAAATTGTACTTGATTGAGCGACTTAAAAAACAAAGTCCCACTGTTGTGGGACCTCGTATATAGATGGGTTAGTAAGTAC
>ERZ650308.778-NODE-778-length-17200-cov-4.537358_pt1 | contig 17200 bp, 10 predicted proteins | sample MGYA00376244_ERZ650308 | MGnify/ENA primary metagenome ERZ650308 (study PRJEB26733, sample SAMN07839295) | wastewater metagenome | biome: small river; feature: stream; material: water | place: USA: North Carolina | collected 2016-04-26 ... | reverse complement strand
TTCTTGAGCAATAAAACCAAATTTTTTATCATTTTTGAGTTTATATGAATATGATTCAATAGACAAAATTTTGCGAACTAAATTATCATCAACAAGTTGAATATCACTCTTCAAGTTAACATCAGATGTTGTCAAAAAATCATCAGCATAACAAGTTCCTCCTATATGAACATTTTTAGTTACTCCTAAACCTCCTGCAACTTTAATAGCTCCTGTAGAAATATTTGTTGAATCTGTTGAATTTGTACAATCAATTATAGATGCAACTGATAATGTTGTCACATTAAATGTTAAATTTGAAGAACCTGCAAAAGATCCTCCATTGTTATATTGTATAGAATTTAATGGTAAAGATGGTGGAGTAGATATACTATCTACATAATTTTTATTTGCTGCATCAGTTCCATTTGTAGGTAAAGCAAGACCAGATATTTTAGAATTAACATTTGTTAATGATATATTCCCATTTAATTCCAATGTACTCGTTAAATTATTAAATAAGAAATTTGATGAACCTTCTAATAAACCAGGAGGATTTGAATTAAATTGAACTGATTTAGCTGGCAATCCTGGTGTAACTCCTCCACCACCGTGAGTTTCAACATATAATTTATTTGTTCCGTCTTGGTCATAAATTGGTTCATCTTTTATAATAATTCTTGATGTTTTAGACACTATACTCTGACTTGCTGAATACATAGCAGTTCCATAAACTAGGGGAGGTATTGCTGTTGGATTCTTCATTTTATAATATACATGATAATTTTGGAACTCCTTTGATTTTTTTATAACAATCTTCACAATAATTATTATATTCATCAAAAGATTTATCATCAATATAAACTGACCCAGAATACACATCCAATTCTTCAACTCCTTTCCAGTATATCGCATTCAAATAATGTGGTTTAGCATCAATACCATCTTTAAACAAAGAGTAACATCTACTGTTTTGGTATGTTACATTTCCTCCACAAGCTTCACTTACATCAAACCATTCACTTTCGTGTCCAGTTACGTCACAAATAGGTTCTTGTAGTAGTAGTTTTTTTATTGCTTTTGAAATTGCAGTGGCGGTATATGGTGCCGAACCTCCACTTTGTCCTGATTTTCCAAACGCTTCACATAATGCAAGGATTTCTTTTCTGAATGGAATAATAATAGCATCTGGAACTGTTGCTGCAAGAATGTCTAATTCCTGCTTCGCAAATAATTGTGTATTTGTCATTTTATATACGGTTCGCCTTTACACCGTTAAGGTTTTAGATATTTCCTATCTTTGCTCGTAGAAATGCGCGTAATCATTAAATAATGAGTGCATTGCCTCTTCTTTATTTAAGGATTTTCCGTTCACGTCACCTACTCTCATACGAGTTGTAATTAATCTTGGTTTAAGTCTGATAAATTCCATTACAGCGGCTCTAAACTCTTCTTCATTTGCTCTTAAAATTTTATGTTCAAGCATATCGATGTACACAAAAAAACTTCTTCTTTTCTTATATTCATCTTCTGAAATCATCCCCTGTTTAAATTGATCACCAGCAGCATAATATCTTCTATCCACTATAATTTGAGCTATTTTAACCAAAGGATAATTAGGTAAGTCTGGAGCTACAACATCAACGTTATCTAATTGATGATGTAATCTTACGAATGCAGCATTTTGCCACTCAGTTGCCGTAACCTTAGATACGGATTGATGAGTCATTAATAAGTCCATACCACTATGTCGGTTTGTGGTCATGGCACCAATTAATGATTTACCTTTAGCACCTACTAAATATTTATCAATATCCTCCAGGACAAGTAATCCATTTTTAAAATTAAAAACTGCATATTCTGCAACTTTTTTCATTTTTTCAATATCATACCCACGCCCATTTTCATCAAAAGGAGGTATTCTTCTCGCTCTTGGTTCAGTAAGTGTTTTTATGTATTTTGGTAAAACAGCTTTATATTTCTGGTAAGAATCCTCATTATTAAAATCTAATATAAGAACCTTTCTGCCTTTTTTTCCAGTTTTAGGATTATCGGTAGTGTATCTATCAATATCCTTTAATCCTTGCCAAGTTTTACCAACACCCTTCATGCCGCACACTACCGTAAGTAATGGCATCCTTTCCAGGTCTGATGGAGTATAAACTATTCGTCTTCTACCACCCTTGTTATTATTAAATAAACTATTTAAAGACATTTTTTAATGTTTTATGAAAACAGGTAAAATAAATCCTATTACAGATAATATTAAAAATACGATGATAATAAATTTTCTAAATTTATATTTATCCATTTTTTAATGCTTTTCGTATTTCAGTTCTAAATTTGGGTGAGAGCTAATTAAGCCTTTTGCACCTTCAATAAATTTTTCTACATGATCTAAACTTTCCCAAAACGCAACAGCTTCTCTGTTTGCTTTCATAGAATATTGATTCGTTTCTGGGTTAAAAGCCAAGTATCCAATTTTCTCTTTAGAATTAATATCACAAATAGATACAATATAAGTTTCTTTAACTTCCCCGATCGGAACAACAACATCTAGGCCCTCTTGACTACTCAAAATTTCTTCAATTCTTTTTTGACCTAGTATTTTAAGTTTTAATCCCTGAATATTACTTCCAATATGATTAATTTGTCTTTTAGCATCTTTATAAGAAGTATATCTTACAACCTGCGGAATTAATTTTTGAGATACTGAAATTTTATTATTTACTTCCGAAATATACCCAACCTCTTCCTTTACATTAGTAGCTTCAATTATAAATAATCCTTTGTCGGATACTTCTGATGATGTCCCCGAATTTGATTTTCCGCCCTTTACGATTTTTAGTGTCATTTTTTAGAGTTTCTAATTCGTTATCTTTTATTGCCTGTATTTCTCTTTTTATTACTGGAGATAAATTATCGAGCTCTCCCCAATTACTTCCAAACATATTTATTGCGCATTATTATCGTTATCCACCTCTTCTGCATGAACCACTTCTATTCCACCTTCAGTTCTAGGCGGGCTAGAAAAATCTACCGGTCTTCTTGAAAAACTCTCTACGTTTTCATTAAAAGATGGTTCAGTTCTTCTTCTGTTTGCATTACCAGATGCGGCATTCTCTTCCCTTATTCTTTGACTTTCTCTTATGATTTTATCAAGAAGGGCTTTGTTTTCGTTTTTAACATCTTGGGCTTTAATAAATAGACCGCCGCCTACCATTAATAGTCCAGTTATAAACATCCACTCTGGTTTAAGTTGAACTTTCTTAACCTCAAGGAAATATTTCAAAGGCTCTATAACAAACTTCTTTTCGTCATCTGTTACGTTTATTGATTTCGTTACATTGTCATTTGCTTCGTCAACAAACTTCAAAAAGCTACCATCAATTTGCCCTTCGTTTACAGCTTTAATAACCTCAATTTTATCAATCTTAGCATATTGAACAAATCCAGCTATAAGTAATTTAAAGAAAATATCAACTAACCATTTAGCTGAATATTCTGAAAATTCTTTAGCGAATCCATTATCAACTTTCGTCCCGCTGTCAGAAGATGAGTTTCCACCTCCGCCGCCTTTATTTCCACCACCAGAAGTATCATTAGCACTTCCTGGAGCAAACGGGTCGCCAGCTCCAAAACCGCCTCCGCCTCCGCCGGCAGGTGGAATTTCATCAAAAGTTGGAATTTCAAAAGTAGGAGCATCTAAAGGCTCATCCACTTTTTTACCGCCGCTTAATTCAGCTTCGGTAATTTGTTCCATTTTAACGCCACCAGACGTTTCTTGTTTCTTTAAAGTTGCGGGCTCTTTTACAGGAGCATCGAACGGACTATATTCAAAATCATCTACCATCTTTACATTTTTTAAAGGTTACAAATGTTATGTTTATTTAATATTACGTTTATCATTTTTGTTATCCACTCAATCATTTTTGTTATACGTTCTGTTGGCAAATATAATGAATCAATAATACGTTTCCAAGTTTTAAGCACAAATATTTAAAAAGTTAATTATTGAATTTTTATCCTATAAAAATACCACACGGTTCTATAGGCTCTACGGGTTCTTCTTTTTTTTCCCATTCCCATATATATCCGTAAGCCAAAAATTTATCATTAACCTTATCGTTTTTGTTATATTTACAAGCGTATAAAATATTCTTTTTAATAAATTTAGTTTCTTTTTTTATAGTTAAAAAACTATCCCAAATTTTTAATATATTCCCATCTATATCTTTCTGAATAATTCTATCTTCTTTTTTTTTGGTATTTTCTTCTTTATTATATTCCCATAAAAAACCACCAGCATCTTTATTGTTTCTTATAGCCTTCGATAAATATTTTATATTAAGACTATCAGAAGCTTCTTTTAAGCTATCCCATTCTTTAATTAAATTACCATTTAGATCTTTCTGTATTATTTTTGTGCAAGCTACGTGTTTCCCATCATTTACATTCCAGTTTTTAGAACTACCCTTCCAATGACCTTGTTTTAATAATTCAACATAAGCGTGCTTATTATTTTCTGCGGCAGTAGCCCATTCTAATTCCGAAGCTCTATTATCTGTTTTTATTCCTTTTTTATGGTTTACTTGAGGTTTATTTTCTGGATTAGGTATAAAAGCTATAGCGACTAATCTATGGACCATTTTAGAATAAGTCTTTCCATTTTTCCTTAATCCTACACATGGATAACCTTTTTTTAAAGGAGAAGATAAAATAAGCTCATTGGTAATTTTTTTAACAGCAAATATTCTTTTTAAATCTCCATCACCTACCATTACATTAACTTGTCTTGGTAAACTTTTAACTCTACCTATATTACTAACCATATAAAGTCCCTCAAATCCTAACACATCTTTCCATAATTCTACATCTTCCATCTTAATATATTATTGGGTAAATAATTGCTTTTAAATTTATCGCACACAAAATTTAAAAATAGATTATTGTATGGCAATAACCTTATTTCCTTGATTTCATTGAGTTTGCGAGAAATACCTAGTTTTTTTCGTTTTTTTTAACCTCCTCAGAAGGGGGGTATATGTTTTTTAAGGATAAATCTTTTTGGATAGATTCTAATTTGACTATAAAGTTTTTTCTTCCATGTTTCTCTATCATAAAAGTCATATCATTTACGAGTTTATGGATGAAACTTCTTTCCTTATCAAACATATCACCTATTTCAGTGTACGATAATTTAGTCTGTTTTTTTATAACATAAAACATCATAGCCCTAGGTTCACTATATTTACTATCCAATAGTTCTTTCTTTGAAATTTCCCATTGCTTGCAAACGGAATCCATAATAGCATCAATAACTTGTTGGACAGCCTCTAATTGTTTCCACTTGCAGACACAAAAATTCATATAAGCCGCAAAATCATCGCGGTGCATATTATCCTGTATTGAAGATATTATATCTTCTTTAGTAACAGTATTAGGAGAATCTTCTTTTACTTCACTCATATTTTTTCAAGATAATAAGCGGGTTTAAAACTTAATAAGATTGGTATTCTTAATTGGTATTTATTCTTGAAATTAACACGTTCTGGTTTATCCGTTATGTATTCTTTTAAACCAAATCCCATATAAATAAGTTCAGCTGGAAAAATTCTGTCAACCTTATTTGCGTACATTTCATCTAAAATAGCCTCGTCTCTTTCCTCGCCTCTCAAGTTCTTTATTCTATCAAAAATCTCCAATAAGTTACCGCTAAGTTTCTCTTTAGCGTAATTAGGATTTATATAAACTCGCTCATCTTTTTTAGTTTGCCAGGTTGGTTTAACTACTTCTTTTTGATAAGTAGGTTCATATTTTTTAGTAGGAACTACTTTTTTATCTGTTGAAAACTGGAGTCCATTTTCTGTAGAACTGATTAAATTATTAGAGCTCGTAAATATAGCTTTTACCATATCTGGATCTAAATTATCTAAAATCTCATTCTGTAAATGGTTTTTAGAATACATTTCATCGTAGTATTTCTTCCAGTTTTTACCAAAATTATCTGCAAGAAACTGATTTGACCTAATACCTCTTATGGCTAAATAAGTGTTTTCATGTTGTATAATAACACCCTCATTAGGACTCGCAAAAATAGTATCCGAAAGCGTACCTTCATACGTCATTAGATTATAATCGGAAGTTTTTAAATTAGCTAATATGTTACTCAAAGCGTATGAGTTTACAAAGAAGCTGTTACCGTTATTTTCTAATTCATAAACACCCCAATTTATTTTTCTACCCTCAACATCTAACATTCTTAACGTAAACGTAGGGATAGCAACACCAGATTTAGGTATAGAATATATGAATGGAATAAAGTGATTTATAACACCTTTTTTCTTAGAAATATCTGAACGGCCGTTACTTTTTAAGTTTAAAATAGTAGTTCTTGCTACATCCGTAAGGGCTGAATCGTATTTTGTAACCCCTGCATCTGTGAAGTTATGGAATAATACATCTCCATCTGTATAAAATGATTCGTTACCAAATTCACCCTTAACCGTCTTAAACTGGAACATCGAAGAAAGTTGATCAATGTTAACGAACTCAAACGGATGGGTATATGCAGGGAAAGGAAACGAGTGTAATACGATAGCAGAATATAACATTTTAGTAGGGCAAAACTGATGATCCAAGAACCCGCTTTTTCTCAAACTCATCAAATTAGATTCTTTGATTTGGAAAAATTGGTCCGCTATTTTATTGGTATCTGGTTGCTGAAGAGCAAACTTTAAGTTATCCATATACTCAGTTCTTAATTGCTGATTTTCTCTATCTACCATTAAAGAAGATGAAATATTAGCTAAATAGAATATACAAAGTATATCTTCAACTGATACTAAATTCAACATATTGTACCAGCAAATACCGATTTCATAAACACTAATACCAAACTGTCTTTCAAAATCAGTTTTAACAGCTTCATAAATAGTGAAGTCATTATCCTTAAATAATACTTTCGCATCGAAATATTTAGAAACAGCCGTCGGTACTATGAATTTATAAGTGTTAGATTTACCTGTAGCAATCTCAACCGCAGAATCTATAATCTTAATGGAAAACTTTTGTTCAAGTCTTAATACTAAAGGCACGTCCATGATAACCTGCCCAGATTTAATCATCTCAACAAGGTTTTTTAAAGGAGCTTGCTCCCTCATTTCCTCAACAGCTTTTTTAGCTTTTGGTTTAGGCTCTGTATCTCCTGGAGCGGGTTCAGATTTAGGTTCAGATTTATCTTGAATATCTTCAACCATAGAAACAAGCTCCTCATCATTTAATTCAATAGACTGCTGAACAATCATATTTTTCTTAAATAAAGCTGGAGCTTTCTCGTCATCCTTAATCCAATTTATAGACCTCTTTATGAAATCTAAATTCTTTGTAGCATATATAAGGTTTAAAATCTCCCCATCTCTACCCAAAACGATGTCTGGATAAACTTTAAGATTTTCAGCAGTTTCAACTAAATGAACGATAACCAGTCCATTCTTATTTTTTAATGCTTTTTGAAATGCTTTAAAATTATCAAAAGTCAATAAATGCTTGGTATTTTTTTCGCCAACGGCGTTAAATAAATCATCCATTGCATCCTGATCGCCTTGGTCAATATAAAACAAAAGGTCGTTTTTAAGTTTCGAGAATTTATCCTCTACCTTTAATTCAACCTCGTCATTTTCTTTCTCAACCTCGAACATTTCAGGGTTTTCCTTTTTAAGCTTTTCCATAAACGCTACGGTTATGGAATTTGTCGCATTAAGAATACTGTCTGAAGGAGACTCTTTGTATCTGTCATAATACTTATCCAACTTTTCAAACTCATTTTGGTACTTTTGATTTTTGCTAATTAAAAGCTCTCTATCCATACCGAAATTTCTTAACAAATCATTGATGTTAATAGGTTCTTCCATTTCTCTTTACGTTTTTTGGTTTATATTATTTTTAATTTCCTGTATATAATTTTTTGTCAAGATAAGTATTTGTTTCTGCAAATCTTGCCACGATCTGATCAATAGTTACTAACTTACGCTGTTCACTTGTTTTTCTAAATCTTTCAATTAATCGCTGTCTTGAAGTTTCCAATGCCTCCATTTTTTTGGTCATCACATCATACTCAGCATTATATTGAGCAACAAGAACTGGTAAGTCATCAATACTTAAACCACGAGCTTTAAGGAAACTTACTTCAATTTCATTTAAGACACTCTTAATTCTAAGTACTGGTCTAAATAACTCCTCCATTTGAAGAAGAGCATCTTGCTGTAACGTTTTATCCTCAAAAGCTAATCCAAGGTCAACTAATACTTCAGCTTTCTGAGGTGTTTTATTGGTGCGGGAAAGAATAGCTCTTTTTTTATTTACATCCGCATTCTTGAATGAACCTAGATTTTTATCTAATTCCTCATAAAGCTCCTGTACTTTTTTAATTTTCTTCATTAGCTCCATAGAATCAAACTCATCTCCAGTTAAATTAACTTTTGAGTTAAGTCTATTACGTTGAGCTTCGATGTAAGGTGAATAATTCTCAGGTCTAACTATAGGACTTTGATTCGCATATGAATATAAATCTTCCATTAATAAAACGGTAAGATTTTCAAACTTATCACGGATATCATATCTTGACATTTTACCTTGGGCCATTCCCTGCTTCACATCTTTAATGGTAGCTAACAATCTAGCCTTCATTTCTTCTGTATAACAGGTTAATATGGTAGGTAATTTGAATATTCTTATTTGATAATGTGGCCTAAAACTTCCAATCAAATAGTCAGAAAGTAAGTTCCAGTGATTTTCAGTAGAATGTTTCATTGGCATCAAATCATTGATACTATCCCATGAAATATACAAACTTCCGTCATTAGTTTTTCTACTTTCAGACAATACTTTTTGTTCATTTTCTAAAACAAGCTCGATACCATTTAATATATCTTGAACCGCAGACATATCAGATGTCGTTAACCATAAAAGTGTTTGCTCTATTGTTGGGGTAACACCTCCAAGTAAACATAATGCTAAAGAAAGTGTTTTATCTTGATTTACTTTATTATACACTCCGTTAACTTGTTGCACATAATAATCACTAGCAAATCTATTAACAAATGTTTTTTTAGCATTCATGTACTGTTCAATAATAGATTGCATTTGGAAATCATAATAACGCTTATCAATATCCGGAATGATTTCGTTATAAGGAACCAAGTATTGATTTTTGATAATCTCAAGATTATTATAAACGATATCAATATTTCCCGCAACACGATTTAACTCCTCACGAGATTTATTGATTTTATTTCTTTGATCCATTAATACGGCTTGACAAAGTTTAGTAACGATGTCGGCGCGTTTCTCTGGGTCAGATGCCAATGCCACTTTAGTCTCGTTAGGATTTAACGACATTTCCTCTAATTCAGCAATTGTATCACGCTCTTTCATAATTTGTTGTAAACGGCGGGCTTTCTCCTCCAGTTTAGCGTAAATAAATACCTCAACAGATTGGTCAAGTAAAACGTAAACAATACGAACAAATTTATTTTCATTATCACGTCTCCAGATACGTCCCTCTACTTGTCTCATATCAGTAGGGTTCCAATCCGGCGTCATAATATACATCGTTGATGCCTTGTTTTGTAAATCCACACCTTCTTTGATTGCTGGAGTTCCGAATAAAACTTTAATTTTTCCGTCCTGGAAGTCTTTAATGAATTGCTCTTTTGTTGAATCCTTTGTGTTTGAAGAAACAATTTGCACCTCTTCTTCAGTAAACCAGCCTTTATCAATTAAATATTGTCTAATTAATTCAGCTAAGTTCATTTGCTGAGCCATAGCCTTTCCTTTTTCTGAACGGCTGTAGTAGTTGAAACGAATCATATTCATATAAACTACTTGTCCAGAAACTTGTCTTGCAGACTCAAGTTGAGGAAGCTCTTTCATTATCTGTGAAATTCTCTCGATATCATCTTGAGATTTTTTAGATATTGTATTTAATTTAGCTAATTCATCTTCACGGTCTTTAATCTTTTTAGGGATTTCATTGATATGATAATCTTTAACCGATTTCAAAGCCTTAACTAAATATTCAATTTTAGGAGAATATTTAATAATATTATCTGGAGTAGGTTCAGGTAAATCATTACAACGGAATAAGTATGGTGAAAGGGCAATTGCTCTTGACATACCAAGCGCTTTAAAAGTAACACCGTAATCAGTTTTCTTAGAAAGTGTTTTTAATGTTTCTTCAATTGTTTGCTCATCGGTAACCATTTCAAGAGTATCGTTAGCATTAGTTCTACTTTTCGTACGAACTTTTTTATAAATTCTCCATTTACCGTCAGTATCTTCGGCTACGAATACTAATTCACCGTATTTCATATCCGGAATAGATCTTTGAGCTACTCCATAATCAGCAACATTTAAACCATTAGGGATTTTCTTAACTTTTGTATTAAGAATTGTTCTTAATGCTACTACTACAGAATCTCTTTCCTCTTCCTCTTCGGTTTTTGACACCTTACCCTTTTCTTTCTCTATTTCATTAAAAATAGCAGCATTAGGACAAACATCATCAAATGTATATTCTAGGTTTGTGTTAGGATTAACTGTTCCGTGTACAACTTTTTCAATATCTCCAAGCATTCTTTTTTGTACATCATTTTGGTCTACAATAGAACAAGTATTTAGCGATAATTTATTTACCACGGCGATTGTACTAACTTTTCCAAGTTGCTCGCACTCACTTAAACCATAATCCGCTTCATCTTCTTCCTCTACTTCAACCTGGGTCATTGAGCTTTCGGCTACAAGTTTAGGGAATACTTTACGGATTGGCTTATCTCCATATTGACGCTCCTCTAAATCACTCTTGTCTAAACTAGACTCTCGGCGAATATCCATTACGGACCAGATAAGGTTAATCAATAATTCTTTGTTTCTGAAATCCTCAACAGTAATACGCTTAATAAATTCACCACTATGATTGAAATCATATTTTAGTGTTTCCTTTAAGAATAAGTCAAAGAAGTTTTTAATATTAGAAATACCGTATTCGCGAAGTTGTTTAATACCAACAAGCGCTAACATTGAGAATATTTCTGTAGGCTGGTTACTAAAAGGAGTAGCCGTCAATAACATCAATGGTTTTTTATTCCCAATAGATTTAATGTATTGGCAAATACCGAAAACCGAAATAGATGTCTCTGGCGCCGTACCCCCTTTAATATCGTGAGATGTAGTTTTGATTAAAGTTACTTTTCCTTCCTCGTCATCAATTCTTACACTAGCATCAGTTTTTACATTAGTAAATAACTTCTTAGCAATATGAGCCTCATCAAGAATAAATCCATCAATTTTAAGATTTTCTAAGAAGAATTTACCTCTAGGCCCCTCTTCAGTCATACTCTGTCCGATTTTATTAATCATCTCCTGAAGCTGCTTTTGTAAAACTTTTTCGGGATCTCTTTTGAATTTTTGCTCGGCACCATTCTCATCAACATACTTAACTACATAAGCTCTGTCAATATCATAGTTGTTAACCTCTGATTTATAAGTAGTAATTTCTTTCACAACTTCTACAATACCATTTAGGTAATTACTTGAGAAACCTAAATTCTGCAATGCTTCTTTTGTTGAAAGTATAATATTTTGCTTACTTGAATCAAACTTCCATGTACCATATTCATAAATAGCAAAGTCACTCATTTTTTGAATAACTCCCTCTATCCAGCCATGAAGTTCTTCAAGAACACTCATTAAAAATTCTTCATATACAGCTTTCATAGGACGTGGTTTAGGCACATCTCTCGTTTTCTTTACACTGTCTTTATCAAAATATTCTACTGACTCATATATAATCTTACCTTCTTTGTTTCTCTCGAATTGTTCAGGTAATTGTTTATTTGTAAATCTATACCAGTCTTTTAATGTTTTTTCATCGTAATCTTGAGCTGTTTTAAACTCAACATCTGGCCCGAAAATAGGTAAATGCACTTGATAAAACCATCTTATTTCAATGATTTTATCTGCCAGCTTACTTAAATTATTAAGTTTATCTTTTGCGCTTGTCCCTAAATTAAACCCAGCAAGATATTTAATAACCTCTTTATGCTCCTCATATCCTTTACTGATAGAACGGTTAAATAAGTGTTTATCAATATTAGGTAAAACTTTATCTACCAATTTACTCCAAGCGTAATTACTCGTTACTACAGATTGTCTGTAATTATATGGATTTTTTGGTATAGTGGCAGTTCCTTGGCTCTTAGAAGTTCTTCCTCCTGCTTGCTTTCCACCTATCTCAGTAAATAATTGGAATAATTGGTAAATCTTTTTCTCTTCGTCTTCGCTATAGTTTTTGTATTTACTTTCGCCACCACCCCAAATTTCAGAAGTGGAGAAATTACCAAGCTCAATAATATTGTATATAGGAGTAGCGCCTATGATATATCTATCTCTAGCTTTATCATTGTATCCATAAATTTCTTCTCTCCATTTTCTATTCACGTAAAGTGTTTTAGGAACGGTTAACAAGAAATTACTTGCCTGATTAGTTTCGAAACAGTGACTCATGTAGCCAATAGCGATAAGCGTATTATGGGTAACAATGAAATCATCCATTACATATAAATGCGATGGATGTGCTACCGAAATACACTGCGCTTCTTTTTTACCTACGTATTCAATATTAGATATGAATCTAGCTGGTTGATATTTTGTTTTTGGTATATGAACAGATAATTTTCTTTCTAAAGTGAAAGGGATAATATTTGGCGGTAAATTAATACTAATAGTATGCGCTAACTGGCCAATCTTTTTCTCTCCTTTATATGTGTATTTGGGTTTTCTTGAATATACTGTTGCAATACCTCCAAGGGAACGAACTAAGAATATCACATCATCTCTTAATCTATCAGAAACAGTTGTATAACTAATAGCTTTATTCTTTTTATTTACTGTGCCATCAGTATCCATTAAACCTTGTAGTAACCAAATTCTATCTTCAACAGATGTAAACTTATAAATATCTGGTATAAATTTATTATTTGATATTTTACCATTAAGATTTAATACTTTCAATGCTGATACTATTTCATTTGGACCATTTTTTTTACCATTTGATTTAGATATATTATAATCTTTTTTACTTTTACCAGATAATTTAATTGAGACATTAGGCCCAGCAAATCTTTGACATTGTATAAGTATTTCTTGATCAATCGTAGTAAAACTAGCAGCATTTAAAGCCATACTTCCGTCTCCAAGTAATGCCCCTAATAAATATGGATGAAGCGGTAATTCTTGTTTATCGAAATGAACAGAAGATACAACTGGTATCTGCCATTTGTTTCGTAGCGAATCACCTACCTTTTCCTTATAATATGTTTTAAATTTATATGATTGATTTGTATTTTTAGCTTTAATAGACATAAGTAAATCTTTGTCCATCATATTTTTTAAAGGCATTGTTATCCAATCAGAACCTCTTGATTTTCTTGACGTATCGATAACTGTCCACAAGTGTTCATCACAACATTCAGCCGAAGATCCGTCATCAAAAGTTACCTTATAAATATCTTTTTTTCCTTGAGGATATATATTTGTTACCTCAGTTGGATTTCCATCTACAGAAATTACTAAATCACCTTTCTTAATATCCCCCATTTTAACCCAGCCTTTTGGAGTTAAAATATTGGAAGTCAATGGATTACATTTGCCATATCCGACCTCATGGGCCATGATACTTGAGTTATCAATAGTCGCAAACTTAATACCAGTAATCTGGCTTTCAGATAATTTTAGTTGACGACGAGAAGTTCTATCCTTGAAATATTTTGAGTGACGAATAAAAATAGGTAGTTTCCATACGTTAGCTGTAACATAACCATTGTATCGTTTATTCCATTCATATTCAATTGTACCTCTATCCTGATCAGATATTTCAGACAATAAAAAATCTTGGAATAAGTCATTAACAAAACGCTTAGCACTATCCTTTGCTTCGTAATAATCGGAATAAGTAACAATATCTACCGCTTTTTTATCTTGAGGAACAATAACTAATCCTCTTTCCACCATTCCAGATGCAAACATAGGATAAGACATTCCGTAGAAGTAAAGCGAATTTACCATAGTAATATCTGGTAATCCATACGCGGCAAGTTTACCAATTTGCTCTCCTAACCAATCCATGAAGAATATGGTAATTGATAAAGATTGAAGTTTACCTCCAAATTCTTCGATCATTATATCTACATCTTCACTTTTTATAACGCCTGCTTTTACATCGCTCTCTAAACGATTTTTTTCAGCATTCATTAAACCTCTATTTTGGTTATTATAAAACGTAATACCTGCGGCACTATTTATTTTATAATCAATAACAACCTCATCTAATGGGTGAATATATGGTACGTTTTTTTCTTCAGCTGCGGTAATAGATTTTACAGCTGGTTTTTTGGAAAGTAAAATTTCCATCTGTCTGTCATAGAAAGATTGTCCATAAATCTGAACAACGGCATCTTTAACAGTTTCAAATTCTTCAATTATATTATAAACGTTACCAACAACATACTCGTGAATGTAATCTAATTTTAACTTTTTAGGATTGTATAATAAATGTCCGCTTTCTTTTAATTCATCTTCCGTTAAAAACAATCCACCCATACCCATATGGCCAATAGTTTCTTCAATCAAATTACTTAATTCAGGGTGTGCATAGAAATAGGCATTCCATTCTTCGATAGACATACCTCTAACTTGCTTTTCATTTAAAACAAATTTACCATTAACAAACTCTTGTCCAATAGTAGGATTGTACATTCGGCTAGTTTCACCAATAGAGTAAACATAATCCCAATCAGCTGGGTAAGAATTACTAACAGAATTGATAATAGCTTCACTTTCTTTTTCAGCAGCTAATATCTTTTGTTTTCTAACATTCTTAGGAACCGTAATGTTAACCGATGGCTTCATTATGGTTTCATTAATAGCTATTTGCTTTTCTTTGTCGGTAACTTCCGCTTGAATTTCAAATGCAGCTTCACGTTTCTTTTTATTTTTCTTTTTGTCGTCTTTTTTTGCGAGCTCGATCATAGATTCAGCTTTAGCAAAAAAATCTTCTTCGCCTGGAGTTGGAGTTGCAGCTGCGATAATTTCAGATGAAACTTCTTTTTCTGTTTTTTTAACTGGCGCAGAAGTAGATAATAATTTAATATCACTTTCCAAATCGGATAAGCGTTGCATAACATAACCCTCTTGATTCGGGTAAAACATCGCACTAAATCCAGTTGTAAATAAAATATCTTCTGAATCCGCTTCTTTTGCTATTTCACACCAAGCCGCTTTAACTAATTCATAAGAACCATATAAATCGTTTCCTAAAAAAGATAAATATTTACCGTCTTTTTCATATAGATACGAATCTAGTCCCAAGTGTTTAGGGCCAGATTGTTTTACTAAACCCAATTTATTAGCAATAGCATCAACTGACGAATACCAACCGTCTGCTCTGGTAGCCCAAAAACCTTTATCAAGATAAGATTTAACATACTGAGCAAGTGGTTTATTTTGAGTATTAGCGTTTTCAGCAAAAATATGAGCAGTATTGGATAAGAAAAACACAAGTTCAGACGTATCCTCAAACATGGGATACTTAGAAAGTGTTTCAACATCTTCTTTAGAAAAATTAGCTATAAATTCGTTACCAGCTTCGTGATCTACATCATAGATAATATAAGGAATAATTTGCCCACAAGAAATAGTTATAACACAATATATTTTTCTATTAAAATCTTCATCAGCAAAAAGAACAATATCTCCAGTGTTTAATTTACCTAATTTTTTAGCAATTAAATCAGATAAAGCCTTACGGAATTTAGTAATGTTATTAATATCAAAGTATAATTTGTTGACATCTGTAATAATAACTTTATCAGAATCATTATCAACTAAAGATAAGCCAGATAAATCGTAAAGGGAAGAAATTTCTTCAGCGTTTTTTATCATTTTTGTTAGATTTTTATACTATGTTCAGTGTGTAAATATATGAAACGTAGCAATAATAACAAAATTGTTTTATTATTATTTACAAAAAAAAGGCATCTGTTTTAAAGATACCTTTTTTCTTATAAGGAGCCAATCGATTTGAGCAACTCTACGGCGGGAAACCATTTAGTATGCTTGATAGGCATTATTATTTTTTTTAACTTCCGAAACCTCCACCTAACTCTAAATCTACAAGATTAATAGCTGGCGTTAATTCCATCGGCAAAACTTCTGCCATCATATAATTAAATACTTTGGTTACAATCTGTTCTTCATCCATAGTACTTCGAGAAGAATAAGAACAAATATTTGGGTATAATTTACCTTTTTCGCAAATACCTTTAATTGTTTTTTTGATAATGCTTTTAAGCACTTCCGCGTCTTGTAAAGATTCGTCTAAAGTATCCATGTTATTTTTTTTCGTCAATAGTTATAGTCCAATTGTCACCAAAATAAGCTCTCTTAAAAGTGAATTTACCGACTTTTGCTTCTAAATTACTAAATCTATCCATATTTATTCCAGAGTAGATTAAATCATAATGATTAGCGCACAACGGTTTGTTTTGCTTACTCCACCATTTGTCAATAACAGCTTCTTCAAGCTCTTCTTGTGTTTTTGGTTTAACTTCTATTTCCGGTTCAGGTATAGAATTTATAATAGGAGTTTCAAACTTCTCTTCTTCAATTACTATCGAATCATCTTTTTTTGATGAAAATATGTTTTTAAAGAAACTAAACATTATTTTGTTTCGTCAACCGTGATTTGCCACTTATCTCCAACATAAGACCTGTTAAATTTAAACTTACCAACTTTCGCTTCTAAGTTTGAAAACCTGTCCATATTAATACCAGAAGAATAGGCTAATTCAAAGTGATTAACATCAAATGGTTTGTTTTGCTGATTATACCATCTTTCGATAACTTTTTCTTCAAGTTCTTCTTGTGTTGGTTGAGTTGGAGCTTCCGCAGTAGCAAGTTCTTGTGTTGCTGCTGTAGAAAGTGCATCTTTAGCCCATTCAGAAAGTTTTGCTTCAACTGCAACTGGAGTTTCTTCAATAACTGGAGTAACTGGAGCCGTCTCTGAAATTATAATTGGACTTCCAAATACACCTGCGTTTAAAGGATTTTCGTCAATTGGATCTGGAACTTCAGGAGTTTCAGGAGTTTCAGGAGTTTCTGGAGT
>ERZ650308.777-NODE-777-length-17205-cov-35.592653_pt1 | contig 17205 bp, 12 predicted proteins | sample MGYA00376244_ERZ650308 | MGnify/ENA primary metagenome ERZ650308 (study PRJEB26733, sample SAMN07839295) | wastewater metagenome | biome: small river; feature: stream; material: water | place: USA: North Carolina | collected 2016-04-26 ... | reverse complement strand
TGACTGGAGTTCAGACGTGTGCTCTTCCGATCTACGTAAAATAAATATCTACCAAACCATCATTGTTGATATCGCCTAGCGCCACTCCGCCACCATTATAGTAATACAGATAATCTAGAATAGAAATACCTTTAGACTCATCCAATTGATTTACAAACTGTACCTTACTTTCGTCAGGGGACAATTTATCAAACAATTGATTTTCTTTTTTGGAACAGCCCGAAATAATTAGTGAGGCTACAACTATTTTGATGAAATTATTCATTGATAGTAAACAGTTTAGGTGAACCATTATTTACTACCGCAATAAATGAAGTGGTTTTATTTTTAGTTCGAATAGTTTTCATCTTTTGCACTTCGCCAGTAATAAATAGTCCTGATTTTGGGTATGACATTAGACTAAATTTTCCTTTTTTATTTCCCAATAAAACATTTCCGTGACTGGCATCCAAACGACCAAATTGAGGTTTAAATTCGTATTGATTGCCTCCCAAAACAATATCTAAAATTCCATCTTTGTTGATATCCATCACACAAGAAGTGTTGACAGTTGACAACTGCACCTCTTGAGGCATTATCTGTATTTCAAATTGACCATTCCCTTTGTTTATAGCAATGATACTCTCTTGAATAACTGCCACTTTTTGTAAGGAATTAATAATCACTTCTGGCGAAAAAATCTCTTGAATGGATTTCTTAGCATAATCGCCATAACTTAAATTTTTCTTCTTGATAGAAGGGATTTGTTTTGCCAATTCTTGCTTCAAATTAATCGGCATGTCTTTTCCATCGATTGTTCGTGTAGTAATTTGTTCAATCGTTCCGTTACTATCAAAATCATTAGTAAACAATCGCATCGGATTTTTAGCTGTTGCTTTGTACGATGTATTTGTTCCTTTATTCCCTAGAATGAAATCTTTTTTGCCATCCTTGTTTAAATCAACGCATTGTACTGAATTCCAAAACCCAGTGTAGTCCGTTAAATTGGATTTAAAAACAGTCAAACGTTTTCCTGAATTTTTGAATATTTGAGGCGCCATCCAATCGCCAACAACGATTAAATCTTTCTTCCCGTCATTATCAATGTCTTCCCAAACGGCATCTGTAATCATTCCTGTAGCATTAAGCTTAAAGGCTTTTTTATCAATAACATTAATGAAATTTCCTTTTCCGTCATTTTCTAATAACAAATGTTTTGGATCGATACCATACACTCCAGGAACACTTCTACTACCTATAAAAATATCTACATCACCATCTTGATCATAATCGTAAGGCGCAATAACGGCAACATTGGCACTTGCAGAAGGAATCGCAGTTTTGGATTTTGTAAAAACTCCTTTTCCGTTGTTCAAATACAAACGGCTTTTAAAATTTTCTGGACTAGTTCTTTCATTCCCACCAGAACCTACTACTAAATCCAAATCACCATCACCGTCTACATCGAGAAAACTAGCGGCAGTATCTTCAAAATTGGCATCAGCTTCTAAAGCTGCCTGGGAAGTTGGACTAAAATTAGTTCCTTTATTTATATATAGTTTTCCAGATTGTCCTTTGGCTCCGCCTACAAATACATCTTCATTTCCATCACCATTAACATCCCCAACAGCTAATGAAGGGCCTTCTTGAGAAAGCATTTTAGAGATCAATCCTTCATAATCAAAATCAATGAAATCATTTTCTTTGTGCGCTACCCAGTTGGAAGCAACTTCTTTTAATAGTGGTTTTGTAGTTGTTGTTTTAACTACATAATCTGATGTAGCATTTGCAATTGATAAATTAACAGTGGTGTTTAAAGCAACTTTTCTAATAATTTGTGTTTTGCCATTTGGCCAAATAACCTGCATTGAATCCACTTTTTTGGTTCCTAAACCAAACGTCATTACATAATCTACAGACGATTGAAAACCTCTTGAAGGTATTAACTCCTGACGAATAATTGATTTACCAGAATACAATTCTACAACACTTCCTACTGCAAATTTATTTTTAAGATCACCTTTAAGTTTCACTTTTAAAAAGCGATTGGCTTTATTTTTTTCCGAATTATTCCTGTAAACAAAAGATTCCATGTTCACATTATTCACTACTAAATCTAAATCGCCATCATTATCTAAATCACCATACGCTGCCCCATTAGAAAAACTAGGCGTATCCAAGCCCCAATTAGTAGCTTTATTATCAAAGGTTAAATTGGCATTGTTTTTAAATGCATAATTAGGTATTGGAGTACTTGGCATTTTAGCAATGATCGTTTCAATATCCTCTTTCTGACCCGTCACGACCATTTTTTGCATTAATTCATTGGCAAAAAAGTCCATAAAATCTTGATTAGTCAAATCGTGGTAAATACCATTACATACATAAATATCTTTATATCCATCATTATCCATGTCAAAAATCAATGCGCCCCAACTCCAATCTGTTTTTCCAACTCCAGCAAAGTTGGCGATTTCAGTAAAATGAGTTTCATTATTGATATGCAAAGCATTAGACATGTACTGATTAAAGAAATCCATGTTTAATTTTCGTCGTAATAAGTCATAATTTTCAAAACTAGTGGTCGTTTTAAGACGCTCATCACCTTCAGGTAACATATCGGTAGTGAAGATATCAGCTCTTCCATCATTATTGATATCAGCTAAATCAGCACCCATAGAAGACTGACTCAGGTGCGTTGCCCAAGTTTGAATTTCTTCAGAAAACGTTCCGTTTTTATTATTAATATACAAATAGTCTCTTTCATAAAAGTCATTGGATACATAAATATCTGGATACAAATCCCCATTGACATCTCCCACAGTAACTCCTAATCCAAAACCAATCAAACTTCCAAAAATACCCGAAGTCTCACTGACATCAACAAATTTTCCGTTATCATTGCGTAGTAACTTATCGCCACCGCCTTTTAAAATGTCAGCCACTTTCCAATCTTTGTCACGCAACTCTCTTTTATTAGAATAGTTCAAAGAACTTACTGGAATAAAACTGTTATTTAAAATATAGCAATCTAAATCACCATCTTTATCGTAGTCAAAAAAGGCAGCATGAGTAGAAATTCCGGTATCTGCTAGATTGTATTCCGCTGCTTTTTCGGTAAAAGTGTTATTACCATTGTTAATATACAGTTGGCTTTTTCGTATCGAATCTATATTATTTCCTGCATCCAAAACATAAATATCTAAAAACCCATCACCATTAATATCGACCATCACCACACCGGTTGACCAAGCCTTTTTCCCTTGAATGCCTGATGCAACTGAAATATCTTCAAATTTGAAATCCCCTTTATTGAGATACAATTTATTAGCTCCCTGATTTGAAATAAAAAAAATATCCGCTAAACCATCATTGTTGATATCTCCAATAGCTACTCCACCTCCATTATAAAAATTTCGGTATTTGAAAATATTCATATTCTCTCCATTTTTAACTTCATTGGTAAAATCGATACCTGTTTGAGATGCATCCAATAGCGTAAACAGAGAATCAGAATTGCCCTTAGAACAACTCACAAAAACAGATAAAGAAACAAACAAAAGCAGGCGGTACAACATGGTCAAAATCGGATTAATTTTATAACTATAATATGCAGCAATTTATGTAAAAAGGAGTAGATAAAAAAATTAAAAATAACTTAAAATAGAGCTAAGACTAAACCACAATAAACAAAAAAAGAGCCCTAAGGCTCTAAAAAAAATGAGGAGGGTAAGTACCCTCCTCATAATATTTAATCAAAATCAAGATTACTAGTAACCAGGGTTTTGAGTTAAGTTAGCATTAAATAATGCCTGAGCAGGAATTGGATATAAAACATATTTCTTATCAGAAGTATATGGTTTTAAACCTCTAGCAGCAAGGAATTTTCCAAAACGAATAGCATCGTTTCTTCTCCAACCTTCCCACCATAATTCTCTACCTCTTTCAGCATAAATACCATCCAACGTAGCAGGAGCAGGAGCAACGCCAGCTCTAGTAGCTAAACGAGTCATGATGTCTCCAACTGATCCTGAACCACCTCTAGCTATGGCTTCTGCTTTCATTAACAAAGCATCTGCATAACGCATCAAGATTAAATCATTATCTGGTTGACCAATATTATCAAAATCTGGCACATATTTAAAAGCACGTACACCTGCAGTTTCTAAAGATTTACCTGAAGTAATCAAAGTCACTTCTTTAGAATAAACTAGATTGTTTCCATTTCTATCTTTTAAAGCCTCTGTTCCGCCTGGTTTGAACATTTGTCCTTCCAAGAATCCAGCAGGGTTACCAAAGTTTCTGATAATATCAGGAGTACTGTAAGTTCTTCGAGCATCAGCTGCATTAAAATTACTGTAATAATCTGCTACAGTCGCAAATCCATTCCATCCGTCTGGAGTTTGGTTGTAGTGATTACACATTCTCCATTTAGACTGCATGTTTCCACCGTCTCCCCCTTTGTTATTTTTAGAAGAAAAAATAATTTCGGAAGAAGTATTGTTATTAGGTGAAAAGTTCAACCAATAGTTAGCAGCTAAAGTATTTGAAATAGCATCTACATTTTGAACTACTTTAGTCATATCAGCAGCAGCAAATGTGTATGGTCCTGCTGGATCAGCAGCAGTAAATACTGCTTTGTTCAAATAGAATTTTGCCAATAAAAAATGTGCAGCATCTTTGTTAGCAATACTTGCATCGTTAGCAGTTCTTGCAGGTAAAGCACCAATAATAGCTTCTAATTCTTTAATAAAAAATTCAGTTGCTTCAGCACGTTTCCATACTTTAGGATCGTCAGTCAAAGCTGAACCAGCTGGTCTGTAAGGCGCTTGTCCAAACAAATCAATTACATTATAGTAGTACCAAGCCCGTAAGAAACGAGCTTGAACTACTTGAGCAGCAGTACCACCATTCTCAATTACTAAATTACAATTGTAAGCATTTGATAATAAAGAATTCCAAGCATTACGTACTTCTGGATGATCTGGAGCCCATGTATGTGTGTGGATTTGTCTCCAAGCACCATTATCGTCCCAGTCACCTCCACGCGTAGGTCCAACCATCGCGTCAGTTGACATTTCATCCATTGCATACACACCACCTTGCCCGTTGAAGTCTCTCAACCCCTCGTAAGCAGCTACTAATGAAGCAGCAGTATTTGTTGCATTACCGGCAGAATCTTTAGTGGGTACACCATCTAAGATTTCTTCATCTAGGTTAGTACATCCGATACTAAAAGAAACTACACCTAAGTATAATAATCCCTTTATTATATTATTTCTTTTCATTGATATTAGTATTAAAAAGTTACATTAAGACCTAAAGCAAATGCTTTTGAACGTGGGTAAGACAAATAGTCAATACCAGCAGAAGGAACTCCATTTAATGTTTTGTCAGTGTTTACCTCAGGATCAAATCCAGAATAGTTAGTAAACAACAACAAGTTTTGACCGTTTACAAAGAAACGTGCTGATTTGATTTTCATTTTCTCTAAAGCAGCCCCTGTAAAAGTATATCCAAAAGTCAAGTTACCCATTCTTAAGAAATCTCCTTTTTCTAAGTACTTAGTAGAAGGTGAATTTGGATCTCCAGCATCTTGTGGAGAAGTAGCTACACTAGCAGGTACGTTTCTACCACCATTGAAAGCTCCTTTAAAGAAGTATGCATTAGCCGTATTGTTATACAAATAGTGACCAAAAGCTCCGTAGAAAGAAACCGCTGCATCAAAGTTTTTGTAAGTTACATTAGTAGAGAAACCTAAGTTCATTTTTGGCAAACCTTGTTTTCCCACTAACTTTTTAGCCGCTAAACCTAAAGTAGCATCCGCACCAGCAGCATCTGCATAGATTGAAGCTCCAGCTGCATCGTATCCTCTAAACTCATACATATAGTAGCTGTAAATTGGCTCATTGTTAGTTACAACTTGAGAAAATGCTCCAGTTAAACCTTGACCATTCAAGCCACCTGCTTCAAGAAATCCAGCAAAGTTTTCCATTGTATTAGATAAGAAAGAAGCATTAGCAGAAATATCCCAAGTTAAATCTTGTGTATCGATCAATTTGTAATTTGCACTTACTTCTAAACCTTTGTTAATCAAATTTCCTGCCAAATTCACAAAACGTGGTGATGGTGGACCTGGCTGAGAAGTAGCCGCAGGTACAGGGAAAATCAAATCCTGTGTATCTCTCATGAAATAATCAACAGAACCTGTAAATCTATTATTGAATAAAGCAAAATCTACTCCCAAACCTGAAGATGTAGTAGTTTCCCATATCAAGTTTGCATTAGCTCCAGAATCACTTTCTAACTTTCCGTTTATAAGGTAAGTTGAACGAGCGACTGCAGAATTCACTGCAAACTCTTGGTTACCAGTAATACCGTAGTTAGCTCTTAATTTAATACTGTTTACTAAACCAACTTTGTCTTCAAATACTTTGTATCCTAAACCTACTGCAGGGAAATAATCGTATTTGTTGTTCGCTCCTAACTTAGTCGAACCATCAGAACGTAAAGATGCAGTAATTAAGAATTTCTTGTATAAAGTGGCATTAACCCTTCCAAAGAAAGACTGTAATTCGTTTCTATTTCTGAATGAAGACGCACGGTATTCATTTTGTAAACCTCCTTCGATGTTATCGATTAAGTTAGTTTGTTTTGGATCAAAACCTTTTGCAGAAAAATTACTTCCACTTGCAGTGTAATCATAGTAAGAATAACCTGCCAAAGCATCAAAAATAAAGTTATCATTAAAGGTTTTATTGTAATTCAAAGTATGCTCAAAAGTTCTACTCATTCTTTCGATTTGAGTTACACCAGCTTGTCCAAATTTAACTACAGAAGAACCTGGAGCAGTTGCTTGTGCAACGTTTTGAATTTGAATCCCTGGAGATAATTGAGATTTTCTTGTAGAATTAGAAGTCTCCACACCAAAGAGGAATTGGTAGTTCAAGTTATCGTTGATTTTCAAAGTAGATTTAATACTCGCTAACAATTTGTTAGTGTTTGTATAATCTGTGTAAGCATCAGATAATAAAGCTGGATTCAAGAAAGAGTTGTTAATTCCAGACCCACCATTAGGTGACATATTATATGAACCATCAGTGTTAGTTAATCTATCCGTTGGGTTCCAGTACATTGCAGCACCGATTAAGTTACCAATAAAACCTGCATCATTTGAAATCAAAGCTGCCTGGTCTCTCAAATTAGAATAATTTACTTTAGTATCAACTTTTAAAGCGCCTCCAAAGAAATCGTTTGAGTTGTTTAAAGCAAAAGTATATTTGTCTAAACCAGTTTTGTTAACGATACCTTCTGTGTTAGAAGCGCCGATAGACACACGTGTAGATGAGTTTTCAGTTGATTTAGTGAAAGACACATCATGGTTCGATGAAAATGCATTTCTCATGATCGCATCTTCCCAGTTGTAACTTCTTGACCCATTATCTTTTCCACCCTTAGCAACAAATTCGTTGGCTGACATTAACTCCAAATTACTTGCCAATGAGCTGAAAGTAAATGAATTAGAGTAAGTTAATTGTGGCTCTTTCGATTTCGATTTTTTAGTAGTAATAACTACAACACCATTTGCTCCACGAGAACCATAGATAGCTGTAGAAGACGCATCTTTTAAGATAGTCAAACTTTCGATATCGTTTTGATTGATAAAGTTCAATGGATTTCTAGCTGATTGACTTCCTAAACCAACATCATTTCCTGGAGAAACATCACCACCATCCAAAGGCACACCATCAACTACGATAAGTGGTCCATTTCCAGAACGGATAGATGAATTACCACGAATTCTGATGCTAGCAGCAGCTCCTGGCTCACCACTTGACTGTGTTACTTGAACACCAGCAACCTTACCTCTTAATAAGTCAGCAGGATTAGGCGCTCCAACATTGTCAAAGCTTTTTGAACTCAATTGATCAACTGCACCAGTTGCATCTTTTTTCTTCACAGAACCGTAACCAATTACGACTACTTCTTTCAATTCTGCTGAATCTTCTTTTAAAGTAACATTTACATTACTTCTTCCTGCTACATTTACTTCTTGTGATTTAAGACCAATGTAACTAAAAACTAAAACTGCATTTGAGCCAGCATTCTTGATAGTAAATTTACCATCAAAATCTGTTTGTGCTCCTTTTGTCGTTCCTTTAACTAATACAGAAGCCCCTGGAAGAGGTCCGCTAGCATCGGATACGGTACCTGACACATCTTGCGAGTATGTCAAACTTGTACATAGCATGGTTAGAAAAACCATCAAGCCTTTAAGTAGACTATTTTTCATACGTAATAAATAAGTTGGTTAATAAATGGTTTGTTTTAAATATTGAGCCAAACATAATACTAATTTTATGAAAAAATTAAGAAAAAGTGAACTATATCGTTTTCGGGGCATCGAAAACGTTTTCGATTTGAAAATTAATACCGCAAAAAAACAGATGAAAAAATAGCTATTCTATAAAAAAAAAGAACTAAAAAAACACATTTGCTATATTTAAATCTGATTCATTGAAAAAACAGTGAATTATTCCCAATAAATTAACTGAAAAATAAATTTTATTGCGAATTCCATAAAATCAAAAAAAATAGGATCAAAATGGATGATTCCAAATACAATAGAATCCAATACCTATAACGGCAACGTTTTCGGAAAAATTTATACCTTAATATAACTACTACAGCAATCTATTCATAAAAAGAATACTATTTTTATCCATTCAAATAAACAAGATGAAAAATCAGTGGAAAAAAATAATAGCCGCTAGCGTATTGCTTAGCAGTTTATGTCAAGCTCAAGAAAAGAATCCTATTTCAATTTCGTCAAAAGAAATAATTACTGTTGATTCCAATCAATACTACAAAGAACCTTTTCGACCACAATTTCATTTTTCGCCTGAAAAAAAATGGATGAACGATCCTAATGGAATGTTATTCTATAAAGGAACATATCATTTGTTCTACCAATATTACCCAGAAGACATTGTTTGGGGACCTATGCATTGGGGACACGCCACTAGTACCGATTTGATTCATTGGCAACATAAAAAAATCGCTTTATTCCCAGATCAGTTAGGATTAATTTTTTCTGGAAGTGCCGTTATGGACACCTACAACACATCAGGACTTGGTACAAAAGAAAACCCTCCCATGATTGCCGTTTTTACGTATCACAACATGGAATTCGAAAAGGCAGGAAAAATTAATACACAAACCCAAGGATTAGCCTACAGTTTAGACGAGGGTGAAACTTGGACTAAATACCAAGCCAATCCAATAATCAATAATACTACTTTACGTGATTTTAGAGACCCTAAAGTTTTTTGGAATAATGACACTAAATTATGGAATCTTGTTTTGGTAGCAGGTGATCGTGCTCAATTTTATACCTCAAAAAACTTAATCAATTGGAATCTAGAAAGTGAATTTGGACAAAATAAAGGGGCCCATGGAGGGGTTTGGGAATGTCCTGATTTGTTTAAAGTTAAAGTAAACGGAACACAAGAAGAAAAATGGGTGCTTTTGGTGAGTATCAACCCAGGGTCACCAAATGGTGGTTCAGCCACTCAATATTTTGTAGGTGATTTTGATGGAAAAACATTCACTACTTCGCAAAAAGAAACTAAATGGGTAGATTATGGAACGGATAACTATGCGGGTGTCACCTATAATAATACTCCGAATGGGGAACGCATTTTCTTAGGTTGGATGAGTAATTGGAATTATGCCCGAGATACGCCAACAACCAATTGGCGAAGTGCAATGACGTTGCCAAGAACACTTTCGCTTTCCACAATTAAAGGGGATTATGTATTACAAAGCAAACCAATTCCCCAATTGGAAAAACAACTGACTACAGATTACAAAAAAGAGGTCATTACCTTATATAAAGGAGGTGAAAAGTCTTTTGTGTACCCTAATTTTAATCAATCACAAATCCAATTTACTACTGAAAACAAAAATCTAAGAGTAGTGTTTTCGAATGATGCAAATGATTTGTTAGTACTTCATTACGATGCACAAAATCAAACTTTTGCCATTGACCGAACTCATTCAGGAAAAGTGGATTTCGAGAAAAGTTTTGGTGAGAAAATACATACTACGCCTACTCCAAATTTAATTACAAAAAACATCGATTTTCAAATTATTATGGACTGGTCTTCCATTGAAATTTTCTTAAACGGAGGAGTGTATTCGTTTACAGAACAAATTTTCCCCAACCAACCTTACACTAAACTAACTATTCAGTCGGTTGAAAGTCAAGAAATAAAAAACACCACCATCCAATCTGTGAAAAGAATTTGGTAAATATACATTTGCAACTAAAATTAACTAAACCAATAAAACCAAAAAAAAAAAAATGAAAAACAAAAAAATACTTTACTGGTCGATTGTAGTGGCCTTGGCAGGATTCTTATTCGGATTTGATACCGTAGTGATTTCAGGAGCCGACAAACAATTGCAACAATTATGGGGATCATCTGATTTGTACCATGGATTAGTCGTAATGTCTTCTGCTTTATGGGGAACCGTTATTGGCGCTATATTTGGTTCGTACCCAACCAATATTCTAGGAAGAAAAAAGACCTTAATAATTATTGGATTATTGTTTTTTATCTCGGCAATTGGAACTGCATTTGCTACAGATTCTATCATCTTTTCTATCTTTAGATTCTTAGGCGGAATTGGAATTGGAGCCTCAACTATTGCAGCTCCAACCTATGTTTCTGAGATTGCGCCTGCAAAGGATCGAGGAAAATTAGTAGCCTTGTACCAATTTAATATTGTTTTTGGAATTCTAATTGCCTTCACTTCTAATTTTTATTTACAAGATATTGGAGAAAACTCTTGGCGATGGATGCTAGGAATTCAAGCTTTTCCAGCCTTTGTATACACCTTATTAGTTTTTGGTATTCCAGAAAGTCCGCGTTGGATTTTTGAATACAAAAAAGACAGAGCTCAAGCTATTTCCATACTAAAACAAATCAATTCTGACGCACAAGCAGAAGAAGAAATCGCAGCTATGGAAATGGAAACTGCTCAAGAAGTGAAAAATGAATCTATTTTCATGAAAAAATATAGAAAGCCATTGCTCCTTGCCTTTTTCATTGCATTTTTCAATCAGCTTTCTGGAATTAATGCCTTTTTGTATTATGCGCCCCGTATTTTTGAATTGGCCGGTTTAGAAAAATCAGCTTCTTTCTTGAGTAGTATTGGAATTGGAATTATCAATTTGTTGTTTACCATGGTGGGTATTTCATTAATTGACAAATACGGCCGTAAAACCTTGATGTATTTAGGTTCTTTTGGTTATATTATCTCGTTAGGATTAGTAACGACTGCCTTTTATTTTGAATGGAAAGGAATGGCTGTACCTCTGTTTTTCTTCTTGTTCATTGCCTCTCATGCGATAGGGCAAGGAGCGGTAATTTGGGTATTTATATCCGAGTTATTCCCTAACAAATTAAGAGCAGCTGGTACTTCATTTGGCACCTCAGTGCACTGGGTTTTAGCGGCATTAATTCCGTCTTTTATTCCGTTTTTATTCAAAGAAATTGGAACCACTACTGTTTTTGCCATTTTCTGTATCATGATGGTATTCCAACTGCTTTGGGTATTCTTCAAAATGCCAGAAACCAAAGGAAGAACATTAGAAGAATTGTCTGAAAGTTTATCCAATAACAACTAATTATGGCGACAAAAATTGCTTGTTTTGGCGAAGTCTTATTTGACGTTTTTCCAACCCATAGAAAAATTGGTGGAGCCCCTTTAAATGTTGGACTTCGAATGGCTTCGCTTGGAATCGATACACAGATCATTAGTCGCATTGGACAAGATGAAATTGGGAATGAGTTACTTGATTTTGTTTCCCAAAATGGAGTAAGTACCGATTCTATTCAAATAGACCCCAATTTTGCGACTGGTGAAGTACTAGTTCAATTAGACGCAAAAGGATCTGCGTCTTATACCATCAATTATCCCGTAGCTTGGGACAAAATTGAAGCTACTCCAGAAGCGCAAAGTGTGGTTGCCAATTCCGATGCCTTAGTTTTTGGAAGTTTGGTTTGCCGTGACAATACCTCATACCAAAGCCTATTGACATTATTAAATTCAGCAAAGTATAAAATATTTGATGTGAATTTAAGAGCGCCATTTTATACTAAAGAATTACTTTCAGAATTAATGAACAAAGCCGATTTTATCAAATTTAATGATGATGAGTTGTATGAAATTAGCGGGTTTTTAGGATCTCCTTTTCATTCTTTGGAACAAAACATGCAGTTTATTGCGGAGCAAACCAACACCCAACATATTTGTGTCACCAAAGGGAGTCATGGAGCTGTTTTAATGTATAACGATCAAATGTTTTACAATAGTGGCTATAAAATTACGGTTGCTGACACTGTTGGCGCTGGGGATTCATTTTTGGCAGGATTATTAACTCAATTATTGACTGGAATTGACCCTCAAAAAGCCATTAACTTTGCTTGTGCTTTGGGTGCACTTGTAGCACAAGAAGAAGGCGCCAATCCAAAAATTTCTACAGAAGCTATTAGTAAATTTATGCAAATTTAAAATTCATGAATTTAAAAATAAATCACATACAACACATTGGTATTCCTGTTTCTAACATGGATAAATCAATAACTTTTTACGAACGATTAGGTTTTAAAAATGTGATGCCTTCTACTTTCGAAATTAAAGGTGAAAAAGGAGGCATTGTCGCTATGATGGAACACAATACCATGATACTAGAATTATACCAATTACCTACATCACATTTAACAGAAATCAAAAACAGAAAAGACGGTCATATTGACCACATTGCTTTTGATATTGACGATGCCGATTTGACATTCAAAACCCTAAAAGAAAACAATTTTATAGTTCTCGAAAATGAACCTGTGTTTCTTAATTTTTGGAACAAAGGGTGTAAATATTTCAATATTTTAGGCCCCGATGGAGAACGTTTGGAATTCAACGAAATAATTAAATAACTTTATATACTACTTAAATTTACCCGCATGAAAAAGAATCAAATGCTGTTGATTGCCTTACTCTTTTCTTCTTTTATGAGTATAACAGCACAAGAAAACAAAACAACAATAGTCAAAAATAGCGACGATAAATGGTGGAAAGAAGCTGTCATTTACCAAATTTATCCCCGCAGTTTTAAAGACAGTGACGGAGATGGAATTGGAGATATCAAAGGGATTATCTCCAAATTAGACTACCTAAAAAGTTTGGGAATCGACGCGGTTTGGTTAAGTCCTATTTACGATTCTCCAAACGATGATAATGGGTATGACATTAGCAATTACAGAGAAATCTTAAAGGATTTTGGAACCATGGCTGATTTTGATCTTTTGTTGAAAGAAATGCACAAAAGAAACATCAAATTAATAATGGATATGGTGGTAAATCACAGTAGTGACGAGCACGAATGGTTCAAACAATCCAAAAGTTCAAGAGACAATAAATACCGTGATTATTATTATTGGTGGCCAGCTGAAAAAGGGACTCCGCCCTACCGTTGGAGTTTTTTTGATGTCAATAGCAATGCTTGGAAATACGACGCTACAACAAATGCCTATTACTTGCATTATTTCTCTCAAAAACAACCCGATTTAAACTGGAATAACCCTTCCCTTCGTAAAGAAATTTACGACACTATGACCTTTTGGTTAAACAAAGGAATTGATGGATTTAGAATGGATGCGTTCCAATTTATTTCAAAGGACGATTCGTTCCCTGAATTACCAAAAGAAATTGTAAACAATTCGTTTGAAATTATTAAGTTTTATGGTAACGGACCTAAACTACACGAGCATATTCAAGAAATGAATCGTGAAGTTTTGAGTAAATTTCCAAATGCCATGTCAGTTTCTGAAGGTGCCGGAGATTCGCCAGAAGCAGCTATGAAATTTGTTGATCCAGATCGAAAAGAACTAAACTTAGCCTATCACTTCGAAAGTGTTGACATTGGCAATCACATCAGCGAATTTGGATTGGTAAAATACAAAGACATTTTCTCAAGATATGACGAAGTTTTTAAAGAAAAAGGATGGCTGTCAATTTTTGTTTCCAATCATGATCAACCAAGAATGGTGAGTAAATTTGGTAACGATACTCCTCAATTTAGAGCAATTTCGTCAAAAATGCTTTCTACTTTCGTCATGACAATGAGAGGTACGCCATACAACTTTAATGGGGATGAAATTGGAATGGTAAACATTCGATTTGACAACATTGAGGATTATAACGATGTTGATACCCGAAATAAATACGAACAACTTAAAAATGGCGGAGGCGATTTGAAAGCTTTCTTGGAAAACAAAAAACAAACTTCAAGAGAAAATGGAAGAACTCCTTTTCAATGGGATGCTACTGCTAATGGGGGATTTACTACGGGCAAACCTTGGTTAAAAGTAAATCCAAACTATGCTGAAATTAATGCGGCAGCACAAGAAAAAGATCCAAATTCAGTTTTAAATTATTACAGGAAGTTGGTTAAAACTCGTAAGGCAAGTCCGATTCTTAAATATGGAAAATACACACTATTAGATCATGATAATCCAAATGTATTTGCCTACACTAGAGAATTAAACAATAAAATAGTATTGATTTTATTAAACTTTACTGAGAAAGAAGCTGCATTTGATTTGGGCTTTTCAACAAAAAATACAAGACATATTTTGGGTAATTATCCTAATAAAAGACCATTAACATCAAACATTTTACGACCATACGAGTCTTTAATTTTAGAACTGAAATAATACTTATTTATTTGTATTTAATGCGGTTTCAATTCATTTGAAACCGCATTTTTTATATCTGTTACTTTTGAAAAAAATATAACATATTACTTCCTATTTGTAAATAGTAAACAAATTGAAACCTTATATTCAAAAAAATGAATATCTTGGCATTTGTATGTGTTTTACTAGTAAAACAATTCGCAAACTGATATTTAATATATTTGTTGCCAAATCAAAAGTCAATGAAAAACATTACTCTTAAAGAAATTGCAACTACCCTAGGAATTTCAATAACGACCGTTTCAAAGGCGTTAAAAGATTATTCTGATGTTAGTGAAAAAACTAAAAAAGCAGTCAAGGAATTGGCTGAGAATTTGAATTATACACCTAATAGTTTTGCCGTAAATTTAAGAACAAAAGAGTCCAAAACTATTGGTTTAATTATTCCTGAGGTTACTCACCACTTTTTTTCAAATATCATTAAATCAATAATTGATGCCGCTGAAAAAAATGGCTATTTAGTGATCATATTACAATCCAATGAAAGCCTAGAGTTAGAAAAAAAACAAGTCGATTTATTGATAAATAAAAGGGTTGATGGTATTTTAATTTCCTTGTCTAATGAATCCAATAACGATTCACATATTCAAGACATATTGAATAGGAAAATTCCACTAGTGATGTTTGATAAAATTGCCAAACTTGCTAAATGTTCTAAAGTAGTCATTGACGATCAAAAAGCGGGATTTGATGCTACACAACACTTGATTGACAATGGTTGTAAAAAAATAGCCCATATTCGCGGTCCCCTTAATCCACAAAATTCAATAGATCGTTATTTAGGCTACAAAAAAGCATTAGAGTCCAACGGAATTCCATTTGATTCCAAACTAGTATACACCTGTGAAAAAGTAAACTTTGAGGAAGGACTGGAATTTACCAAACAACTATTTGAAGAACATCCTGATGTAGATGGCATTTTTGCAATAACTGACTTAGTAGCCGTTGGAGCATTAGCATATTGTAACGACCAAAAAATAAATGTCCCAAAGGATGTCAAAGTAATTGGTTTTAGCAACTGGTTTATGTCTCAAGTAATTACACCTAAGTTAAGTACGGTAGAACAACCGAGCCACGAAATGGGTATAGCTGCTTTTAATTTATTGTTAGAAGAAATGGTGGCCCGCAAAGAAGAATCTGAATACAGCCCCAAAACTATAGAATTAGACACTCAAATCATTGAAAGAGAGTCAAGTAGAAACTAAGTGTTTTATTTTAAAAATTGTATATTTCGTTTTAAACCCTCTAGTTTTGTTCTTTTCAAAGGCGAATCTTTGAATACTTTTTGAAAAGTTTCGGCTGTAATTTCTTCCCAATCTTGTTTGGAATATGAAAGCAGTTCCGGATTAGCTTGAAATAAGGGTTCGTTATGCGCTTTGGAAAAGCGGTTCCAAGGACACACATCTTGACATACATCGCAACCAAAAGCCCAATCATCCAATTTTCCTTTCATTTCATCAGGAAGATTATCTTTCAATTCAATGGTGTAATAGGAAATGCATTTGCTCCCATCGACTTGGTAAGGCGCAATAATTGCTTGGGTTGGGCAAGCATCTAAACAAGCTGTGCAACTGCCACAATGATCGGTCGTTGCAAAATCATATTCTAATTCCAAATCAATAATTAATTCGGCAATAAAATAAAATGAGCCCACTTTTTGGGTAATCAGATTGCTGTTTTTACCAATCCAACCCAAACCACTCTTCGCAGCCCAAGCTTTATCGAGAACTGGAGCAGAATCTACAAAAGCTCTTCCAGATACCGCTCCTATATGTTCTTGAATGCTAAATAATAATTCGCTAAGCTTCTCTTTGATTACAAAATGATAATCTTGGCCATAAGCGTATTTGGATATTTTATAGGAATCTTCTCTTTGCAATTCGGAAGGGTAATAATTCAGAAGCAAAGAAACAACACTTTTGGCACCGTCAACCAATAACGTAGGGTCTAATCGCTTGTCAAAATGATTTTCCATGTAGGACATTTGACCTTGACTATTGTTTTTAAGCCATTTTTCGAGTCGAGGAGCCTCTTTTTCTAAAAAACCAGCCTTAGATATACCACAAGACAAAAAACCAAGGCGTAAGGCCTCCGATTTAATGAATTGTGAATATTTTGATTTGGTAGTAATAAAAATAGAATTAAAACAATCCGCCTTGAATATTGGTTTTCAATTTGCCCAAATGATTGTAGGCCTTATCAGTCACTTCTCGACCACGAGGAGTACGCATGATAAATCCTTCTTGTATTAAGAAAGGTTCATAAACTTCTTCAATGGTTTCACTACTTTCTGAAACCGCAGTTGCCAAGGTAGTTAAACCAACAGGACCGCCTTTAAATTTATCGATAATGGTATTTAAAATTTTATTGTCCATTTCGTCCAAACCATGAGCGTCCACAT
>ERZ650308.776-NODE-776-length-17210-cov-5.649607_pt1 | contig 17210 bp, 18 predicted proteins | sample MGYA00376244_ERZ650308 | MGnify/ENA primary metagenome ERZ650308 (study PRJEB26733, sample SAMN07839295) | wastewater metagenome | biome: small river; feature: stream; material: water | place: USA: North Carolina | collected 2016-04-26 ... | reverse complement strand
CACCACCTGCGAGAGATAAAGCGGAGTTGAAAAAGTTTGCGGAAGTAGGTATTGGACCGGGACTGACCCCTTCAAAAAACACTCAACTGAATAGTGATATGAAAAGAGGCTTAAATGATGCTGTGGCAGATGGACCAGCTCTAATTCAAAAGTATATTCAAGAAAAATACCAAAAAGAAAGCACTTATATTGCATACGGAGCCTATAATTTTGATAATGCAAATGTTGATATTTTAAAAGAATATCATGTTGAAAAAGAAAATTTCAATATGCTTATGGCTCGCTTTGAGCCTGAAAACAATTTAGATATGGTACTAGAAGGAGTTGCTTTGGCAGATGAAAAAACACCTATTCTAGTTGTTGGAAACCATCTTACAAAATATGGAACGTATTTAAAAAACAAGTTTTCTAGTTTTGAACACATTCGATTTATTGGAGCCGTTTATGATTTAGAATATTTGAATAACCTTCGTTATTTTTCAAATATATATTTTCATGGACATACTGTAGGAGGAACTAATCCTTCGTTATTAGAAGCAATGGCTTCAAAAGCTTTAATAGCCGCACATAATAATGATTTCAACAAAGGAGTTCTACAAGAAAATGCCTTTTATTTTTCATCTGCAGAAGAAGTTAAAAAAATCTTAAATACAATTAAAAAAAGTAATAACTTGCAATTCGTACAAAATAATTTTGAAGCCATCGCATCAGATTTTAACTGGGAGAAAATAAATGAGCAATACTTACAATTTTTTAAATTCTGTTTGGAAAAACATCCTAACAGAAAATAACGAAAATAGATTTTTCATTCCTTTTTTAGCACTATTTATTACTGTACCCTTATTTATGGGGTTGAACAATGTGGCTCTAGGATTGTTGATTCTATCTGTATTTGCCTACCGAAAACAACTTAACTTTCAGTTTTCCCTGCCGCTTTTGTTGCCTATAGTATTGTTTTTATGGATGTGTGTTTCCTATTTATGGTCCATTGACACAACTCAAACATTACAAGCAATCCCTAAAGAAATAGCGCTCATTATAGTACCTATTATTTTTTTATTTATACCTAGATTTTCTACCGATCAGCACAAAAAAATTGTAACCTTTTACAGTTATACCATGGTCGTTTTTGTGCTTGTTTTTCTTGTACGGGCAGGTGTCAGATTCTTGATTCATCAAGAAACAAGCTACTTTTTTTATCACGGACCAGATAATGAAACAGATACAGGATTAGTCCCTAAGCTCTTAAACGCGATCCATGTTTCGGTCTATGTTGCCCTAGCGTTTTTTCATTTTTTCATCAAAGAAAAAAAATCAGTTTTAGACAAAGTAATCGCTGCTTTACTCTTTTGTTTTGTGCTCCTATTATCTTCAAAAAACATCATTTTTATATTTATTATCTTACTATTAACACACGTTTTTTTCTATTCTAAAATTGCTAATAGAATGCGTTTGCGAAACATTGCACTTGTGCTTTTTATTGTGGGTATCTTTTTATCAATTGGAAAAATTAGAGATCGTTTTTTAATTGAATTACAGACCAATACGGGCAAAAGTTTGGGCACCACAAATATTGTAGACCAACAGAGTGGTGTCAATTATATTAGTATTGCAGACGCATGGACCAAAGAGCATTTTGAATATTCCGATTATTTTCCGGGAACGGCTTTACGAGTTTACCAGATACGATTGTTTACCGAATTTTTAGACGAAGAGCCTATCTTTTGGAAAGGATTTGGTCTTAATGCATCCAAAACTAAACTTTTAGAAAAGGAAAAAAAATACAATCTTTATCCGGGTTACGGGACGTTTAATTTTCATAATCAATACGTACAAAATTTTGCTGAATTAGGATTTGTGGGCTTCATATTGTTACTACTTATCTTGTTTTACAGCACTAAATATGCGTTTCGAAGAAAAGATTTTATGGCAATTTCTTTCTCAATTCTAATGATAAGCTTATTTTTGACAGAATCATTTTTATGGAGGCAAAGAGGGGTAACCTTTTTCATCGTGGTGTATTGCCTATTTATTCAAAATAATAACACAAATAAGATATCAAATTGAAAAGAATTTTAATTACAGGTGCAGCGGGTTTTTTAGGATCCCACCTTTGCGACAGATTTATTAATGAAGGTTACCACGTAATTGGAATGGACAATTTAATTACAGGTGATTTAAAAAATATAGAACACCTTTTTAAGTTAGAACACTTTGAATTTTACCATCACGATATTACCAAGTTTGTTCACATTCCTGGGAAATTAGATTATATTCTTCATTTTGCTTCACCAGCTAGTCCAATTGATTATTTGAAAATTCCTATTCAAACCTTGAAAGTAGGTTCGTTAGGAACCCATAATTTACTAGGACTTGCAAGGGTTAAAAAAGCACGCATATTAATTGCTTCCACTTCAGAGATTTATGGTGACCCATTGGTGCATCCGCAAACTGAAGAATACTATGGAAACGTGAATACAATTGGCCCAAGAGGAGTGTATGATGAAGCCAAAAGATTTCAGGAATCCATCACAATGGCTTACCATACGTTTCACGGGGTAGAAACCAGAATCGTTCGAATTTTTAATACTTACGGACCAAGAATGCGACTGAATGACGGTAGAGTAATTCCTGCTTTTATCGGTCAGGCGCTACGAGGGGAGGATTTAACCATTTTTGGTGACGGAATGCAAACCCGTTCATTTTGCTATGTAACGGATCAAGTTGAAGGAATTTTTAGGTTGCTTCATTCCGATTACCATTTACCCGTAAATATTGGTAATCCAGATGAAATTACGATTAAAGATTTTGCAGACGAAATCATAAAATTAACAGGTACCGAACAAAAAGTAGTCTACCATCCTTTACCAATAAACGATCCTTTGCAAAGACAACCAGACACAACAAAAGCAAGAGAAATTTTAGGATGGGAAGCCAAAGTAACGAGAGAAGAAGGAATGAAGTTAACGTATGATTATTTCAAATCCTTATCCACAGAAGAATTGTTAAAAGAAGAGCACAAAGACTTTTCAAAATATATAGTGTAATTGAAGAACAAAACAGGAAGATACTCCGGATATATAAGACCTTTTTCTTATTTATTTGATATTACTGTAATCAATGTATTTATTATTTTTTTGCTCCCAGAAGAGTTAAACGAATATAGATTTCATTTGTTTACAACAATATCGTGGCTTATTATTTCCTGGAATATTCAATTTTATGAAGTGTATCGTTTTACCAAATCCATAGAGATTCTGGGTAAAATAATCAAACAAGGAAGTCTCTTTTTCTTATTTAATTTTGCTTATTTAGGGTATTATTTTAAGTTTTCATCACCTTCTCAGATGATGAGTTACATTTTAATTTCACTCGCTGTTATTTCGTTCGATAAATTTTTTATTTATTTTTTCTTACGAAAATTTAGAGCTTTTTTTGGAGGAAATTTTAGAAAAGTGATCATTGTTGGAACAGGAAAAAAAGCCAATCAATTAGCTGAATTTTTCAATGAAAACTTGGATTATGGTTATAAACTCGAACAGGTTTTTGAATTCAGAAAAGACAAAGAAACAGAATTTGAACAGTGTTTTTCATTTGTAAACAAACATAATATTGATGAAATTTATTGTTCATTAGGCAGTTTTAACAATACCGACATCAATAAATTTGTAGACTTTACCGATAACAATTTAAAAGTACTGAAGTTTCTTCCAGACAATAAAGACGTACTATCTCGAAACTTAATTTTAGATTATTATGGCTATATTCCTATCATCTCACTACGAAATACGCCTTTAGATAAGCACGCTAATAAATTATTAAAACGGGTGTTTGATATTGTTTTTTCGAGTTTAATAATTCTATTGATCATGTCTTGGTTAATTCCAATTTTGGCTATTTTAATTAAATTGGAATCCAAAGGCCCCGTCTTTTTTAAACAAATGCGAAACGGACTGAATTACGAAGAATTTTCGTGTTTCAAATTTAGATCGATGCGACTAAATGATATTGCCGATTTAGAACAAGTGTCCAAAAACGACCCGCGAATTACAAAAATCGGGAAATTCATGCGCAAAACAAGTATCGATGAATTACCCCAGTTTTTTAATGCATTTATCGGAACCATGTCGGTTGTTGGGCCTCGACCTCATATGGTAAGCCACACGGAGATGTATGCCAAAAGTGTCGATAAATTTATGGTTCGACATTTTATCAAACCCGGAATTACAGGACTTGCTCAAACAAATGGTTTTAGGGGAGAAGTTGAAAATGAACACGACATCATCAACCGAGTGAAATATGATATTTTTTATCTCGAAAACTGGTCGTTATTGTTAGACATCAAAATTATTGTACTTACGGTATATAATGCCGCAAAAGGAGATAAAAAAGCGTACTAAAGCAAAAATATTTTTTAACCCTACCATTTCAGAAATAAACTACTTATTTTTGCAAAAACAACCAACACACATTACACAATGACAATTTTATTATTAGGTTCTGGAGGAAGAGAACATGCATTAGCATGGAAAATGCTTCAAAGTTCTAAATGCAAATCCCTATTTGTAGCACCCGGAAATGCGGGTACATCACAAATTGCAACCAATGTTGAATTAGATATTCTCGACTTTCAATCGATCAAAACATTTGTTTTAAACAATAATGTCAATATGGTGGTTGTGGGACCAGAAGACCCTTTGGTTCATGGCATCTATGATTTTTTCAAAAACGACCCTCAAATACAAGCTATCCCGGTAATTGGACCCTCTAAAATTGGAGCACAATTAGAAGGTAGTAAAGAATTCGCCAAACAATTTTTAGTAAAAAACAACATCCCAACTGCTGCCTATGATAGTTTTACATCAGAAACGGTAGAACAAGGTTGTGCTTTTCTGGAAACCTTACAAGCACCATATGTATTAAAAGCAGACGGACTTGCAGCAGGTAAAGGCGTTTTAATTCTACAAGATCTAGAAGAAGCTAAAACTGAACTTAGAAACATGTTGGTGCACGCCAAATTTGGCCTTGCAAGTTCAAAAGTGGTAATTGAAGAGTTTTTGGATGGGATTGAATTGAGTTGTTTTGTGATAACAGACGGTAAACATTATAAAATATTACCAACGGCAAAAGATTATAAACGAATTGGGGAGGGCGATACCGGTTTAAATACTGGCGGTATGGGAGCAGTTTCTCCGGTGCCATTTGCTGATGAAATATTATTAGAAAAAATAGAAAACAGAATTGTAAAGCCAACCGTTGAAGGGCTTCAAAAAGACAATATAGAATACAAAGGTTTTATTTTTATTGGATTGATCAATGTAAAAGGAGAACCAATAGTTATTGAATATAACGTTAGAATGGGTGACCCAGAAACAGAAGTTGTTATTCCGAGATTAACGTCGGATTTAGTAGAAATGTTTGATGCCGTTGCGCATGAAAAATTAAATGAATATGAGTTAGAGGTTGATCCTAGAAGCGCTACTACCATCATGGTTGTTTCTGGCGGATATCCTGAAGCGTATGAAAAAGGAAAAATAATTTCTGGCATTGAAACCCTTTCCGATTCCATCGTTTTTCATGCTGGAACCAAACTAGAAAACGGGGCTATTGTTTCAAATGGTGGGCGAGTTCTTGCCGTAACCTCTTATGGGGATCATTTTAACGAAGCCATAAAAAAATCTTACCAAAATATAGACAAGCTACATTTTGATAAGATGTATTTTAGAAAAGATATTGGTTTCGACTTATTTTAAGAACGAATGAGCCGTTGTATCTTGTGTTTCTTCGTTGTTAGCTTTGTGAAGCTTTAATTGTTTGATCCAATATACGATAAAATAGGCGCAAATACCCATAAATACCCAATTGATAAGATTAGCTCCAAACCATGTTTTAAGCTCTAATTTTCTGATAAGGTCAAGTGGAACAAATAAAAAATCCACAAAAAGGGTCTGAATTCCTTCGAAAAATGCTTTCATTTTTAAACAAGTGTTATATTTACATTCACAAAAGTATAAAATATACTCATGATTACAAGCTTTTTTAAAAAATCTACACCATTAAATTATTCTTTATTGATAATCTCGATGCTGTTTTTCTTTTTTTTCTATCAATTTAAACAAGAAAACGGGATCAATTCACTCCTGCTTTTTTTCAATAAAACAGGTTATTTATTGCTTATTGCTACGTCCTTTTTCATTATAAATTTTGTAGTAAAAAAAAACAGTCTCACAAAAGACAGTAACTACGCGGCCTTTTTTTATTTGATCTTCTTATTGTTTTCGCCTTCAATTTTTAATAATCCAAAGCTATTAGTAGCTAATTTTTTCTTGCTGCTTGCATTAAGAAGATTGATTTCGTTACAAACCTTAAAATTTCCGAAAGAGAAAATATTTGACGCTACATTTTGGATATTAATGGCCAGTATTTTTCAATTTTGGGCCGTATTGTTCATTTTGGTCGTTTATGCTTCTATTGTTTTTCACGTTTCACGAGATTATAGAAATTGGTTGATACCGTTTGTTTCGTTTTTCGTTTTTATGGTAGTGTTCACCTTGTTTTCCCTTTTCTTTGAGTCCAATTTAATAGAAAATTATATCCATTCAGCTGGGTTCGATTTGAAAATGAATTTTTTCAAAAACAGTTTTCAAAATGTAGCGCTGTCCATGTATTCCGTTATCGTCGTGTTTTTTTGGGTTCCCATGTTATTTGCTACGGCTAACCGACCATTAAATATCCAGGCATCTTTCAAAAAACTTTTGCTCTCCTTACTGATCAGTGTGCTGGTGTTTTTGTTTTCTCCAAATAAGTCGATCGATTTGTTGATGTTTTCTTTTTTCCCATTAGCAGCGCTTGCAGCGAGTTTTATAGAATACAACAATTCTAAAATTCAAAAAGAAATCGTATTGTTTGGATGTCTTATTATGGGTCTAACTGCCTATTTTTTACAATTATAATTTTATTCCAAAAGCCAAATCACCTGCGTCACCAAGTCCAGGAACGATGTAGTTCTTGGAGTTTAATTTTTCATCGATAGATGCAATCCATAAATGACAATGCTCGGGAAGATTTTTTTCTAAAAAAGCAATTCCTTCCGGTGCTGCTATAGCTACTGCAATATGCACTTCTTTAGGGTGCTCATTTTGAATAATTTTTGAAAAAACGGCCACAATTGACTCTCCCGTTGCTAGCATGGGATCTACTAGTAATAAGTTTTTATCTGTAAAAGAAGGAGCTGCTTTGTATTCTACTTTAATTTCAAACGCATCATCATTATTGTAATGGTGTCTATAGGCAGAAATAAATCCGTTTTCGGCTTCGTCAAAAAAGGATGTAAACCCAGTATGAAGAGCAAGCCCGGCGCGTAAAATGGAACAAACTACGATTTTGTCTTTGACCAAAAAAGTAGCTTTTGTCCCTAAGGGTGTTTTTGTTTGATGCGTTTGATACACTAAAATTTTACTGATTTCATAAGCCATTATTTCACCAATACGCTCCATGTTTTTTCGAAAACGCAGACCGTCTTTTTGAACTTCTACATCTCTAATTTGGGATAAAAAATGGTTCAGAACGCTATTGTTTTCAGATAGATGGTGTAGAATCATTTTTTATAAAATTTATAGTTTCAGGATAAAAGTATAAAAACTATATTTGTAAATAAAATTTAAGAGTATGTTTTCAAAATTTGCCTATTCCATATTTGAGAAAAGTATTGCGGATTATCACATTACTGACGATGTAAATCAGTCGATTAACAATCCATTTCCAAAAGATCAAATTGAACATTTATTGTATTTTAAAAACTGGATAGATACCGTTCAATGGCATTATGAAGACATCATTCGTGATCCCAATATTGACCCAGTTGCAGCTCTCACTTTAAAAAGAAAAATTGATGCATCCAATCAAGAGCGAACCGATATGGTGGAATATATCGACAGTTACTTTTTGCAAAAATATGCGCATGTTGCTGTAAAATCTACTGCAAAAATTAATTCTGAAAGCCCAGCTTGGACCATCGATAGACTGTCTATTTTAGCTTTAAAAATCTATCACATGCAGGAAGAGGTGAATAGAGAAAATGCCTCGCAAGAACACAAAGACAAGTGCCAAGAAAAGTTAAACGTATTACTAGAACAACGTTCAGACTTGTCAACTGCTATAGATGATTTATTGGCAGATATCGAAAAGGGGGACAAATTTATGAAAGTGTACAAACAAATGAAAATGTACAACGACGATGATTTAAACCCTATTTTATATCAAAATAAAAAATAAGATTGTCTCAAAACATTCGTCATATTGTAATTTTTAGGTTGTCGGCTATGGGAGATGTTGCGATGACAGTTCCCTTGGTTAAAGCACTTTCTGAACAGCATTCTTCTATTAAAGTTACTGTTGTTTCTCGGCCTTTTTTTAAACCATTATTTGATTCCATTCCTAACGTCACTTTTTTTGCTATAGATGTAAAAAAAAGACACAAAGGTGTTCTGGGATTGATTCGGTTGTTCTTCGATTTAAGAAAATTGAACATCGATGCTTTTGCCGATTTACACAATGTATTACGTTCTAAAATAGTACGGTATTTATTTGCTTTCATAGGCAAGAAAACTGCCGCAACTGACAAAGGCAGATCCCAAAAAAAGGAATTAACTCGATCTGTAAATAAAATCTTCAAACCGGTTAGTTCTATGTTTGAACGACATCTTGAAACCTTCGAAAAACTAGGGATCAACATAAATCTTCAAAACCCAACATTTAATTCCTACCCATTATCTCCTGAAATTATTGCAATTATAGGCGATAAAACAAACCAAAAATGGATCGGAATTGCTCCTTTTGCACAGTATGAATCCAAAGTTTATCCGCTAGATTTAATGCAACAGGTAATCGATGAAATGAGTCAGGATCCAACCATCCAAATGTTTTTATTTGGAGGGGGCGAAAAAGAAATTGTGCTATTGAATTCACTTGCTTCTACGCATCAAAATTGCATTGTAGTTGCCGGAAAATTAAATTTTAATCAAGAAATTCAACTAATATCTAATCTAGATGTTATGTTGTCAATGGATAGTGGAAATGGGCACATCGCAGCCATGCTTGGAAAAAAAGTGGTCACTTTATGGGGGGCAACACATCCTTATGCTGGTTTCTTACCCTTTCAACAATCTTTAGAAAATAGTTTAACTCCAAATCGAGAATTATATCCTTTGTTGCCAACATCCATATATGGTAATAAGAAAGTAGAAGGGTATGAAGAGGCAATGCGAACCATTACTCCAGAAGCAATCCTAAAAAAAATACATGCCAATCTTGAATAATTCAAAATCAGAATGTATTTCTATAGGGTTTAAGCTAATTTAACTACACATCATCAAAGTCAACTTCAATCTCAGCAGAAGTTGGATGCGCTTGACACGTTAATGTAAGACCTTCAGCAATTTCTTGATCAGTTAAAATGGAATTCTTTTTCATTTCGGCACTTCCTTTTGTTATTCGCGCCAAGCAACTGCTGCACACTCCGCCTTGGCAAGAATAAGGGGCATCAATTCCTTTTTTGAGCGAAGCATCTAGTAAGGTATCTTTTTGATTCATTTCAAAATGCGTGGTTTCTCCATCAACAATCACTGTGATTTTAGTTTGGCCACTATGAGATCCTGCATCTTTATTTTCAGTTGCAGTGCTTGTAAATAACTCAAATTTAATGTTTTCTTCAGCTACGCCCTTTTCTTTCAAGGCAGAAGTAACGGTTTGGATCATTTCTTCTGGACCACACAAATAAAATGTTTTAAATTCTTTATTTTGGTGTGTTTCTTTGATCACTTGTTGCACTACAGACGCGTTGATTCTTCCAGAAATACTATTTTCTACTGCGCTTTGGCTAAAAACGTAGTGTACAAAAATGCGGCCTACAAATTTATGTTGTAGGGCTTCAAGTGCGTTGAAAAAGATCGTATCCTCCTTAGATTTATTTCCGTAAATCAAAACAAACGTACTGTTTGGCTCACTTTCGAGTACCGATGTAAGAATTGAAAAAACAGGAGTAATACCGCTTCCGGCAACAAAAGCAGCATAATTAGACGAAGTGTTGGAAGCAGGATTAAAAATAAAATTTCCTTCGGGCCGTCCCACTTCTAAAATATCGCCCACTTGTAAATTTCTGTTCGCAAATGTTGAAAAAAGACCGTTTTCTACTTCTTTGATAGCAACTCTTAGTTCGCCGCTACTAGGTGAAGAACAAATCGAATACGCACGTCTGATTTCATTTCCGTCAAGGGTAAGTTTTAAAGTAACGTACTGCCCTGCGGTAAATTGATAGGTTTTTTTTAATTCTTCAGGAACCGAAAACGAAATGGAAATGGCATTAGAAGTTTCTCGGGTTATGTTGTCAATTTTTAATTTGTAAAAAGAGGCCATGTATAAAATTTTTGCAAAGGTAAGAAATAGCCTAGTAATGGAATAAAAAACAGCTTACATTTTCTATTGTGTACTTATTTTTATCTTTATCAGTCTATGTTGAGGCATAAAAAACAGCATTTTGTTTTATCATATCAAAAAGAAATGTACTTTTACCAGTTAGTTATACTAAAATTAACTTTTGTTAGTTACTTTAAAAACGTTATTTACATTGAAAACCAAAACTTATAAATACCTCCTTTTTCTTGGAATATTTATTTTCTTAGTGGCTTGTTCTACTAAGAAAAACACCTTTTTATCCAGAAATTCACATGCGCTTAGCACCGAATATAATATACTATATAACGGAGGCATTGCTTTAGACAAAGGAATTTCTGATTTAAAATCTCAGTATAAAGATAATTTTTGGGAAATACTTCCTGTGGAACGAATGCAAGTTTCTACCGATGGATTTGCAAGTGAGAAAACTAAAAACGCAAACTTTGAACGCGCTGAAGAAAAAGCTACAAAAGCCATTCAAAAACATGCGATGAACATTCAGGGAAGCGAAAAAAATCCACAAATGGACGAAGCGCACCTGCTCCTTGGAAAATCAAGATACTACGATCAAAGATTTGTACCTGCATTAGAAGCGTTTAATTACGTGTTGTATAAATATCCTTACAGCGATAAAATCCATGAAATAAAAATCTGGAGAGAAAAAACGAACATGCGAATGGACAATGATGAATTGGCCATAAATAATTTGAGAAGATTATTAAAAGAAATTGAATACAAAGATCAAATTTTTGCAGATGCACATGCCACATTAGCCCAAGCATTTATTAATGTTAAAGAGAAAGACAGCGCCGTTGCAAAATTAAAAATTGCCATAGCGTTCACTAAATTAAATGAGGAAAAAGCACGTTATCGATTTATTCTGGGACAACTTTATGAGCAGTTAGGCTATAAAGACAGTGCATTTGCTGCCTTTCAAGAAATTATTGACATGAAACGCAAATCTTCACGTAACTATGTGATTCAAGCGCATGCTAAACAAGCCTTCCAATTGGATGTTAAAAAAGGAGACACCATTACCTTTTTAAAGAAATTCGATAAATTACTTGCAGATAGAGAAAACCGTCCTTTTTTGGATGTGCTAAATCATCAATTGGGATTGTTTTATGAAAAAGTAAACCAACCCGATACAGCCCTTAAATTTTACAACCAATCTTTAAAATTAAAAAAAGAGGACCAATATTTACAAGCTTCTAATTACAGAAATATAGCTGAAATCAAGTTCAATAAGTCGTTGTATGAAGTTGCCGGAAAATATTACGACAGTACTTTGGTTGCATTAAATCCAAAGACAAGAGAAGCCATGTCCATCAAAAAGAAAAGAGAAAATCTAGTTGATGTTATTAAATACGAAACCTTAGTTCACAAAAATGACAGTATTTTAAGTGTAGTAGCAATGTCGGATGTCGCGAAAGAACAATTTTATAAAAAGTACATTGACAAATTAATAGCCGAAGACGAAGCAAAACAAAAAAAGGCAGACGAAAAAGCAAAATTAGATGCAATAAAAGTAGCCAATGCTAAAAATGCAGAAGTGAGTCAAGCCGCTCCAAAACCACTGGTACCGGCATCATCAAATCAGATGAATTCCGCCACTTTTTATTTTTACAATCCAACAACAGTAGCCTACGGTAAATTGGAATTTAAGAAAAAATGGGGCAATAGAACCTTGGGTGAAAATTGGAGAGTAACTAAGTCGGGCGCCAATGCTACCGAAGAAGACCCAGCACTTTTAGATGAAAATCTAGCCACAACTACCCCAGAAAAAGAAGGAAAACCCCTCAATGAAAAATATACGGTTGCATTTTATACCAAGCAGCTACCAACCAACCGAGACACCATCGCTAATTTGATTAAAGACAGAAATTTTGCCTACTATCAATTAGGTAGTATTTACAAAGAGAAATTTAAGGAGTATGCTCGAGCAACAAATAAATTAGAGACCTTATTATTCAATAAACCGGAAGAGCGATTGGTACTTCCAACGATGTACAATTTGTACAAAATTTATGAGCTAGTTGATAAAAGCAAGGCTGCCGAAATGAAATTACAAATTTCGCAGTTGTATCCCAATTCTAGATATGCTCAAATCATCAACAATACGGATGCAAATACATCGGGAGCATCTTCACCTGAAGCGACTTTTTCTCAATTATACAAAGACTATGAGAACGGACTGATACGAGAAGTTTATGCTGAAACAAATCTAGCCATAGAGCAATTTACGGGAGAAGATATTTTACCAAAACTTGAGTTTTTAAAGTCCAATTTATTGGCAAAATTACAAGGGTTAAGCGAATATAAAAAGCACTTAAATCATATAGCGCTTACCTATCCTAATTCGAAAGAAGGAAAAGAAGCAGAACATTTTTTAAAGACAAGAATACCCTATTTAGAGTCACTTACGTTCAATTCGGAAACCCCAATGAGTTGGAAAATAGTGTACCAAGCAAATGATTTAAAAGATAAGAGTAAGATTGCTTTGATTGAAAAACTAAGCACGTTTATCAAGGATCAAGATAATGAAAACATCACGTTGTCGACAGACCTTTATACTTTGGATCAAAACTTCATTGTAGTTCATGGATTTAAATCGAAAGAAGGGGCTACCAATGCCTCTATCGTTTTGAAAGAAATTAAAGAATATAAAGTTGAAGACACGCCTTGTATCATCTCAAACGAGAATTATAAAATAGTTCAGATGAAAAAGCTGTTTCAAGAATATGTTACAGAAAATTGGCTTTCAAAACCGTTGGATGTAAAGGCAAGAAAGTTGAATCCAACAAATACTTCAGAACCAGAAAAGTCAACAAGCGTAACCAAAGAAGCGGTTAAAAACGCATTGAATAATTCGCAACCTGAAGCAAAAGCTACCAACGCAACAGATCAAAATAAAACCTCACAGTCAAATCCTCCTGGAGCAGGAATGAATACGGATAGTTTGCCAGACAGATTTGGCCCGCCGGCGCCAGCGATGCAACCTGCGCAAACCATTCAGCCAGGAATAAAAAAGTAAAATCATGTTTGAAAAAAATAAAAAACCCTACACCGATTTATTAGGAAAAACAAATAGAATTGTTGAAGGCACAGCTATTAAAGGCAATATTTTATCCTCTGCCGATTTTAGGTTGGACGGACAATTACTTGGTGATTTTCAGTCAAAAGGGAAACTAGTGGTTGGACCAACCGGAAGCGTAATGGGCAATATCATTTGTGAAAATTGCGATATCGAAGGTAAATTTGAAGGCAAAATCCAAGTATTGGAAACGTTAACACTTAAAGAAGGCGCTTTTGTAAAAGGAGAGGTAATTTGCGGTAAATTATCGATTGAGCCAGGGGCTACTTTTAATGCAAGTTGCGACATGAGATCGACCAAACCAACACCAGCGCTTAATGCAACAGAACAACCCGAAGAATAATAAGTGGATCGCACTCATTAACATTCCGTTACAAATGGGAGTGGTAATTTTCTTGTTTGCTTATTTGGGCCAATGGTTGGATGAAAAATACCCCAATGCAGATAATTATTACACAAAAGGCGTCACTATGTTTGGTGTTTTTTTAGCATTATATAATGTTTACAGACAGGTGAATGATTTAAACAGAGAGGATTAATTGAGGATGAAAACACATTTTATTAAATCGATCAGTATTAATCTAGCGATTGCTTTATTTTTTTATTTCTGTACTACATTTTTATTTCAAAAAGTACTTCATAGTTTTCATTTTACCTTAGAATCAATCTATCTTTTTTTCAGCCTTTTTTTAATTATTATCACCACAACATCCCATATTGTTTACCAAAAAAACAAAGATATTGTAGGCTTGATTTATTTATTTAATACAGGCGTAAAGTTAGTGCTTACTTACATTCTCTTTCATTCAGCTATCGATTCTAATAATAAAAACACAGCAGAAAGGCTTACTCTTTTTGCGATTTTCATTCTTTTTTTATCAATAGAAACGGTGAGTACAATTAGGTTATTGAATAAAAAGCAATAATAAGGTATAAAATACATTAATTTGATTAAAAAAAATCAATTATCTATTTGAAATAGTAATAAAAAATGTACCTTTGCACCAAATTTTAGAAACCTTAAAATTTAAGTAAAATTAAAGATATGGTGATTTCAAAAAAACCACTCCATTTTATTGCGGCGTTATTAATAGCATTCATGCCATTCATTTCGAGTGCAAACACTACAAACGACACCACTAAAGTTGAAGCTCATGCAGTTGCAACTGAAGCCGTTTCTCATGAAGAAAAGCACGCTGAACCTGCAACTCAAAAAGAAAAAATAAAAGAATTTATAAATCATCACTTGCTAGATTCTCACAGTTTTAACTTTAATGCAAATGAAGAAACGGGTGAGCATTATGGTTTTTCATTGCCTATTATTTTATGGGACAATGGATTTCAAGTTTTTTCTTCTTCAGAATTTCACAATGGAGAAAAAGTAGCTGAACATAATGGAAATTTTTATGTACTATACCATGAAAAAATCTACAAAGTAGACGACGCTTCAGGAAAACTTAATGAAGAGCACGGTCATCCTACAAATGTTAGACCTCTAGACTTGTCTATAACTAAAAGTGTATTGGGAATCATAGGAACTGCAGTATTAATGTTCTTCTTATTTACAGGATTAGCCAAATCATATGGTAAAAATGGCGGAATTGCTAAGGGAGCTGGAAGGTTTTTTGAGCCATTAGTAATTTATATTAGAGATGAAATGGCAATTCCTAATATTGGAGAAAAGAATTATAAAAAGTACATGAGTTATTTACTTACTGTTTTCTTTTTCATTTTCTTTTTAAATATTTTAGGATTAACTCCATTTGGATTCAATATTACAGGAAATATAGCAATTACATTTTCATTAGCTATATTGACCTATTTGATTACAACATTTACGGCAAATAAAAATTATTGGAGTCATATGTTGTGGATGCCGGGAGTACCCGTTTTATTAAAACCATTTTTGGCTTTAATTGAATTGCTAGGTACTATTATTAAGCCATTCTCACTAATGATTCGTTTGTATGCTAATATGTTAGCAGGGCACGTAGTATTGATGAGTATCATAGCGCTGATGTTTTTCTTTAAAAGTTGGATTGGAAGCCCACTGTCATTTGCATTGGCGTTTTTCCTTTCTATATTAGAGATATTAGTTGCATTTTTACAAGCCTATATTTTTACAATGCTTACTTCTTTGTATTTTGGAGCTGGAAACGAAGAGCACCATCATGAAGAAGCACATCACTAATGGCTTTTGGCTAATGCCTTTTGCCTTATAAAAAAGAATGTTTAATTTTTAATATATATATTATGCAAATTCCAGAAATTGTTGGAGCAGGATTAATTGTAATCGGAGCAGGTTTAGGTATTGGTAAAATTGGTGGTTCAGCAATGGACGCAATTGCACGTCAACCAGAAGCTTCAGGAAAAATCCAAACAGCTATGATTATCGCAGCCGCTCTTATTGAAGGTATTGGTTTCGCTGCTTTATTCGCGAAATAATAACAAACAGAACAATAGTTATAACGGTTGGTTATAACTATTGTTTATTTTATTTATTAAAAAATTAATTTAAAGATAGTATGGAAAAGTTAATAAATGATTTTTCATTTGGATTGTTTATTTGGCAAATAGTTATATTTGTTGGATTAATCCTATTATTAAAAAAATTCGCTTGGAAACCTATTCTTGACGCTGTAAACGAAAGAGAAGAAGGAATTAAAAATGCATTATTATCAGCAGAAAATGCTAAAAAAGAAATGCAAAATCTTCAAGCAGATAATGAAAAATTAATTGCTGAAGCAAGAGCAGAACGTGAGTCTATGTTAAAAGACGCACGTGAAATCAAAGAAAAAATGATCGCTGATGCTAAAGCTGAAGCAAGTGCTCAAGGAGAAAAAATGATCGAACAAGCCAAAGCAGCTATTGCATCTGAAAAAAATGCAGCGATGGCCGAATTGAAAAATCAAGTTTCTTCATTGTCATTAGAAATTGCAGAAAAAGTATTAAGAGACGAATTATCTAACAAAGAATCTCAAACTAAATTGGTTGAGAAAATGTTGGGTGACGCTAAATTAAACTAATCAATATGTCAAGAGCAGCGATTAGATATGCAAAAGCAATATTAGAGTTTGCTTCCGATGCCAACAAAGCAGCGGCAGTAAATGACGATATGAAATCAATAGGTAGCACCATTGATGGCAACCAAGAATTGAACGATTTTTTATCCAATCCTATCATCAAACAAGAGGTTAAAAATGCTGCGTTGAAAGAAGTTTTTTCTTCCGTTCAGCCAGAAACCAACAAATTGTTTGATTTGTTATTGGAAAACAAAAGATTCGAAATTTTGAGCGCTATTTGTTCAGAATATTCAACTTTGTTTGATGCTAATAACGGAGTACAATCCGCAACGGTTACAACAGCTATTGCAATTACACCCGAATTAGAGCAACAAGTTCTAGCAAAAATTGCTACTTTTTCAAACAAAAAGATTACGATTGAAAACACTGTAGATCCATCAATTATTGGAGGATTTATTCTACGAATAGGTGACATGCAGTACAATGCTTCTGTTGCAAATAAGTTACAAGAATTAAAAAGAGAGTTTAGTAATTAAGATTACCATAAAGAGATAGTAAAATGGCAGAAATTAAACCAGCTGAAATTTCAGCAATATTAAAACAACAATTATCAGGTTTTGAATCTGGTGCATCGTTAGAAG
>ERZ650308.775-NODE-775-length-17212-cov-4.857959_pt1 | contig 17212 bp, 14 predicted proteins | sample MGYA00376244_ERZ650308 | MGnify/ENA primary metagenome ERZ650308 (study PRJEB26733, sample SAMN07839295) | wastewater metagenome | biome: small river; feature: stream; material: water | place: USA: North Carolina | collected 2016-04-26 ... | reverse complement strand
TGGGAACCATGTTGCAACGCAACAATTTCTCTGAAGAAGATTTTCGTGGCGAACGTTTCAAAGATTTTCCACATCCACTAAAAGGAAACAACGATTTACTTTCTATCACTCAACCCGAAGCGGTAAAACAAGTACACCGTTTGTATTTTCAAGCGGGAGCTGATATTGTAGAAACCAATACATTTTCAGGAACCACTATCGGTATGGCCGATTATCATTTGGAAGATTTAGTGTATGAGTTGAACTATCAATCGGCTAAAATTGCCCGTGAAGTAGCTGACGAATTCACAGACCGTCCTCGATTTGTAGCAGGTTCGATTGGACCAACGAATAGAACCGCTTCCATGTCGCCAGATGTAAACGATCCGGGTTATCGTGCCGTTACTTTTGACGATTTGCGCATAGCCTACAAGCAACAAGTAGAAGCCTTAATTGATGGCGGTTGCGATGTGTTGTTAGTGGAAACTATTTTTGATACTTTGAATGCCAAAGCAGCCCTTTTCGCAATCGAAGAAGTAAAAGAAGAACGCAAAATAAATATGCCAGTAATGGTTTCAGGAACAATAACTGATGCTTCTGGAAGAACACTTTCTGGGCAAACGGTGGAAGCTTTCCTTATTTCGATTTCACACATTCCGTTATTGAGTGTAGGATTCAATTGTGCTTTAGGAGCCGACCAATTGAAACCGTATTTGAAACGATTGGCCATGAATACCCAATTGAATATTTCGGCGCATCCCAATGCAGGTTTGCCCAATGCCTTTGGTCATTACGATCAAACTCCCGAAGAAATGCAAGCTTTGATTAGAGAATATTTACAAGATAATTTAATCAATATCATTGGTGGTTGTTGCGGAACTACACCAGAACATATAAAAGCTATTGCAGATGTAGCAATGGAATTTAAACCAAGACAAATTTTAGAAACGATATAATGGCGCAAGCAAAATATTTAAAATTATCAGGTCTAGAACCTTTGATTGTAACACCCGATTCCAATTTTATCAATGTTGGTGAACGTACCAACGTAACCGGTTCTAGAAAATTCCTTCGATTGATTAAAGAAGAGCAATATGAAGCCGCTTTAGAAATTGCAAGAAATCAAGTGGAAGGTGGTGCTCAAATCATCGATGTCAACATGGATGAAGGCATGTTGGACGGCGTTTATGCCATGACCAAATTCCTGAATTTGATTGCAGCCGAACCGGATATTTCTCGTGTTCCCGTTATGATCGACAGTTCGAAGTGGGAAATCATCGAAGCAGGATTGAAAGTAATTCAGGGAAAAGGAGTTGTAAATTCGATTTCGCTAAAAGAAGGCGAAGAAAAATTCATCGAATACGCCAAAAAAATCAAACGTTATGGTGCTGCTGTAATTGTGATGGCCTTTGACGAAAAAGGGCAGGCCGATACCTACGAACGACGTATTGAGATTTGTAAAAGAAGTTATGACGTATTAGTAGATCAAGTGGGTTTCCCCGCTCAAGATATTATTTTTGACCCGAATATTTTTCCAGTGGCCACCGGAATGGAAGAGCATAAATTGAATGCACTTGATTTTTTCCGCGCCACCAAATGGATTAGAGAAAATTTACAACATGCCCATATTTCGGGAGGTGTAAGTAATGTTTCGTTCTCTTTTAGAGGAAATGATAAAGTGCGTGAGGCAATGCACTCGGCATTTTTATACCATGCCATCCAAAACGGAATGACTATGGGCATCGTAAACCCTGAAATGTTGGAGATTTACGACGAAATTGATCCGGTGTTGTTAGAACATGTAGAAGACGTTTTATTAAACAGACGCGAAGATGCCACCGAGCGTTTATTGGATTTAGCCGAAAGTTTCAAAGGCGATTTCAAAGCCAACGAAAAAGCAATTGCCGAGTGGCGAAATGGATCGGTGCAAGAACGATTAACACATTCGTTGGTAAAAGGTATTGACGAATTTATAGAAATAGATGTAGAAGAAGCCAGACAAGCAGCATCAAAACCTATCGAAGTCATTGAAATTAATTTAATGGCCGGAATGAATGTGGTAGGGGATTTGTTTGGTAGCGGAAAAATGTTCTTGCCTCAAGTAGTAAAATCGGCACGTGTGATGAAAAAAGCAGTGTCGTATTTATTGCCTTATATTGAAGCTGCTAAAGATGGCTCCACATCATCAAGTGCTGGAAAAGTTTTGATGGCGACAGTAAAAGGAGATGTTCACGATATTGGTAAAAACATTGTTTCGGTAGTTTTAGCCTGTAACAATTATGAAATCATTGATTTGGGCGTCATGGTGGCGCCAGAAAAAATCATTGCTGCAGCTGTGGAGCATAATGTAGATATCATCGGTTTGAGTGGTTTGATCACGCCCTCTTTGGACGAAATGGTGTATTTAGCTAAAGAATTGGACAAACTGAATGTTCAAATTCCAATCATGATTGGCGGAGCTACTACCTCGCGTGCACATACTGCTGTAAAAATCGCACCTCAATATAAAGCAACAGTAGTCCATGTGAATGATGCCTCACGAGCGGTTACGGTAGCAGGAAATTTGTTGAATACGGAAACCAAAGAGAAATATACACAGGACATCCGAACTGAATATGATGCCTTGCGTGAAGGTTATTTGAATCGCAGTCGAGATAAAAACTTCTTGACGATTGAACAAGCCAGAGCCAATAAATTGCAATTGGATTGGAGTACCTACGCACCAATACAACCAAATTTCATAGGCACAAAAACGGTTGAGGTTGCTATAGCCGATTTAGTAGATTACATCGATTGGACGCCTTTTTTTAATTCGTGGGAATTGTACGGAAAATATCCAGCCATACTTACTGATGAAGTGGTTGGTGAGCAAGCGACTTCTTTGTTTGCCGATGCACAAAAAATGCTTACACAACTCATAGATGAAAATTGGTTGACTGCCAAAGGTATTTTAGGAATTTTCCCAGCGAATACGATAAACGATGACGACATTCAGCTAACTACTGATAACGGGCAGCCCATCACTTTTTTAACCCTTCGCCAACAAGCTCAAAAAACGGCTGGAGCACCTAACATCGCTTTAGCTGATTTTATTGCGCCAAAAGACAGTGGTGTACAAGATTACATGGGTTGTTTTTGCGTTACTACTGGTTTTGGAGTAGAAGAAAAAGCCAAAGCATTTGAACAAAACTTAGACGATTATAATTCGATTTTGATCAAAGCATTGGGCGATCGTTTGGCTGAAGCTTTTGCCGAATACTTGCATGAAAAAGTCCGAAAAGAAATATGGGGCTATGCATCCGATGAACAGTTATCGAATCAAGAATTGATCGCAGAAAATTATAAAGGAATCCGACCGGCACCGGGTTATCCGGCGTGTCCCGACCATTTAGAAAAACCAACCATTTGGAAGTTGTTGCAGGTAGAAGAGGAAATAGGAGTAACCTTGACAGAAAGTATGGCCATGTGGCCTGCCTCTTCTGTCTCGGGCTATTATTTTGCTCATCCCGAAAGCAAGTATTTTGGATTGGGTAAAATTAAAAAGGACCAAGTAGAAGATTATTCAAAACGAAGAAATATTAGTTTGGAACAAGCCGAAAAATGGTTAGCTCCTAATAGTGTAGATTAAAAATAGTTATTAGTTTAGGTTGCCTGTAATTGAATGCAACCCACAAAGTACAACCCATATCCATAGTATGAAAGTAACCGACCATATAGCAGCCTCGAAAGATGAAACCTTATTCTCTTTTGAAATTATTCCACCTCAAAAAGGGAAAAGCATCCAGGAATTGTATGACAATATAGATCCTTTAATGGAGTTTAAGCCCCCATTTATAGACGTGACGACTTCTCGTGAGGAGTATATTTATGTCAATAAAGGCAATGGGTTATTAGAAAAAAAGCTGACCCGAATGCGTCCAGGTACTTTGGGAATTTGTGCTTCAATCAAACATAAATATAATGTAGACACAGTTCCACATGTGCTTTGTGGCGGATTTACAAAAGAAGAAACAGAATACCTTTTGGTGGATTGTCACTACTTAGGAATCGATAACGTAATGGCGCTTAGAGGCGATGCCATGAAAGACGAACAGTCGTTTGTTCCTACATCTGGAGGGAATAAATTTGCCATCGATTTGGTCAAACAAGTCAAAGAGTTGAACAAAGGTAATTTTCTTCACGAAGTAGCCGATATCGATAACAAATCTGATTTTTGTATTGGCGTTGCGGGCTATCCAGAGAAACACCTCGAATCTCCTTCGTTGAATTCTGATCTAAAAAGACTGAAAGAAAAAGTAGATGCAGGTGCCGATTATGTGGTAACCCAAATGTTTTTTGACAATTCGAAATTCTTTAAATTTGTGGCAAAAGCCCGTGAAATGGGAATTAATGTGCCAATTATCCCCGGAATTAAGCCTCTTGCGGTGCATCGACATTTGCAAATTTTACCTCAAATTTTCCGCATAGACCTACCCGAAGATTTGATCAATGCAGTAGAAAAATGCAAGGATTCAGACCAAATTCGCCAAGTAGGAATCGAGTGGGCCATCCAACAATCGTTAGAGTTAAAAGCAGCTGGAGTGCCTCTTTTACACTATTATTCCATGGGTAAATCAGAAAACATCCGACAAATAGCGAGTAAAGTTTTTTAAGAAGCACCCATATTTCTTTTCAAGACGTGTAGTCCTGCTTTCGCCTCTATCTCCTTTCAGGAGGATGCCGGCTCTATCAGGGCTAGTTGAGACGTAAGGTAATTCACATCCTAAAAAGATCGTAAGTAAAGGTTTGGGTGTGTGGAATAATTAAAACGAATTCAAATCTTTAAAAACCTCTTCGTTTACTGAATCGATAAATTCTAATAATTTATCTTTTCCAGTACCTTCTGTGGCTGAGGTTACAAAATATTGAGGCATTTCTTCCCAATTGTTGGCAAGTAATTGTTTTTTATAGGCTGCCACGTGTGAATCTACTTTTGTTTTACTGATTTTATCGGCTTTGGTGAAAATAATACAAAAAGGCACTTCGCTTTCTCCGAGATAATTGATGAACTCTAAGTCAATTTTTTGGGCTTCAAGACGGATATCAATCAGGACAAAAGCACAAACCAATTGTTCTCTCATTTCGAAATAATCGGTAATGAACTCCTGAAATGTTTCTTTTGTCTTTTTGGAAACACGGGCATATCCATAGCCGGGTAAATCGACCAAAAACCAATTTGCATTGATTTTAAAGTGGTTTATGAGTTGTGTTTTTCCGGGTTTCCCTGAGGTTTTTGCCAAGTTTTTATGATTGGTAATCATGTTGATGAGCGATGATTTACCTACGTTAGATCTACCAATAAAGGCATATTCGGGCAAGCGCTCTGTAGGACATTTCGACACATCAGAATTACTAATGATAAATTCGGCGGTATTTATTTTCATTTTTAAGAATGTAAATTATATTACAAATTTACTTTTTTTAACCAATCCTCAAGTATTTTGTTGAATTCATCAGGATGTTCCATCATGGCTGCGTGGCCACATTTGTCGATCCAATATAACGTTGAGTTAGGTAATAATTTATCAAATTCGACGGCTACTTCTGGTGGAGTAACTTTGTCATTTTTTCCCCAAATAATACAGGTGGGAACATGCATTTTAGGTAAATCTTTTGCCATGTTGTGGCGAATGGCACTTTTGGCAATTGTAAGTGTTTTGATCAACTTGATGCGATCATTGGCCATGTCGTATACTTCATCTACCAATTCTTTGGTCGCAATGGCAGGGTCATAAAAAACGTCTTGTGCTTTTTTCTTGATGTACTCATAATCACCTCTTCTTGGGTAGCTGTCGCCCATTGCATTTTCATACAATCCTGAACTTCCCGTAATGGCAAGTCCGAGCATCTTTTCTGGGTACATTTTGGTATGGTACAAAGCGATGTGACCGCCTAAAGAATTACCTAGCAAAATCACGCGATCAAAACCTTTATGTTTGATGAAATCGTTCACAAATTTTGAAAACGCTTTCACGTTGGTTCGAAGTAAGCTCTGGGTATAAATAGGTAGTTCTGGAATCAGGATTTTGTATCCTTTTGCAGGAAAGTAATTGGCTACACCTTCAAAATTACTAAGTCCACCCATCAATCCATGCAAGATGATGATTGGTGTTCCTTCGCCAACTTCAATGTAATTAAATTTTTTTTCTTTCTTAAAAATGATCTCCATTACCGTGCCTATTTCATTCGAATACAAATATACTTTATTATCTATAAAATCCAAGTGTTTAGTCATTTTTTGACCAATTATTCCTGATTTGCCCCAGATAGAAACGGCAGCCCCGAGGACTGTAGCGCTCCTTTTTTACGAGCAAAAATAGCGGTGCGAAGTAGCTCCTTTTTGATCCCATAAAAAAGAGCGGTAGGGTCGAGGGCTATAGTGGATAGCTGGATCGGGCTCAACTATATAGAAGCGCCTTGTTTTCAATTGGTTACTAATGAACTCCTACATAATTAACCATCGGATGTTTATAAGTTAACCTCTAAACATCTTGATTTTATTAAAAAAAGGCAAAAGTGGTAAAACTTATTAACAAAGTGGTAGATTGTGGTAAATTGTGGTAAATATTTTTGTAATTTTGCTTTGTATCATTAAAAAATGAAAATTGGATTCAATAATTGGAACATACGAGTGTAAAGTAGATGCTAAAGGAAGGTTGCTTTTACCTGCGCCTTTCAAAAAGCAATTAGCGGCGTCGTTGCAACAGGGCTTTGTGTTGAAGCGTTCGGTTTTTCAGCCGTGTTTAGAGCTCTATCCAATGTCTGAGTGGAATTTGATGATGCAAAAAATCAATAAACTGAATCGTTTTGTTAAGAAAAACAACGACTTCATTCGCCGTTTTACGGCAGGGGTGAAAGTGGTTGAAATTGATAATTTGGGCCGTTTGTTGGTTCCTAAAGATTTGATCACGTTTGCGCAAATCTCGAAAGACATCGTGTTGTCATCGGCTGTAAATATTATCGAAATCTGGGATAAAGAAATGTATGAAAAAGCGATTGATGAATCGGTTGTTGATTTTGCGGATTTAGCAGAAGATGTGATGGGCAATTTAAATGACGACGACCATGGATTATCATAACCCAGTACTTTTAAAAGAAACCGTAGACGGTTTGAATATTGACCCAAACGGAGTGTATGTCGATGTCACTTTTGGTGGTGGAGGGCATTCCAAAGAGATTTTGAGTCGATTGGGAGCCAACGGAAAATTATTCGCTTTTGATCAAGATGAAGATGCTTGGGAGAATGCTTTAGCAGATGAACGTTTTACATTAATCAAAGAAAATTTTAGATACATCAAACGTTTTTTGCGCTTTTATGGTGTGAAAAGTGTCGATGGTATTTTGGCAGATTTGGGCGTTTCATCGCATCAATTTGACGTGCCAGAAAGAGGCTTTTCTACTCGATTTGATGCCGATTTGGACATGAGAATGAGCAAGAAAAACGATTTAAACGCACATAAAATCATCAATGAGTATGATGAAGCCAATTTGAAAAGAGTGTTTTTGGATTATGGTGAATTGAAAAACGCACCGGCTATTGCCCGTGTTATTATTGAAGCTAGAGAGCAAAATAGTATCCATACTACAGATCAATTGAAAATTGTTTTAGGTCGTTTTTTACCTGAAAAAGTAAAAAATAAAGTACTGGCTCAAATGTATCAAGCCATTCGTATCGAAGTGAATCAAGAGATGGATGTGTTGAAAGAATTTTTGGAGCAATCCTTAGAAGTTTTAAAGCCAGAAGGACGATTGAGTGTGATTTCTTATCATTCGTTAGAAGACCGATTGGTGAAGCGATTCATGAAAAATGGCATGTTTGAAGGTGAGCCTGAAAGGGATTTTTTCGGAAATTTTTCGGTTCCATTTACAACCATCGGAAAATTAATCATTCCATCTGACGAGGAAATAAAAATCAACAACAGAGCACGTAGTGCAAAATTGAGAATCGCCGCAAAAAAATAATGAAAAACGGATTATATAATATCGTTAAAGCACGATTTCTTGTAAATCAAGATGCTACAAAAAACTGGAGGTTCATCCTTTTTATTGTGGTTTTAGCCATATTGATGATTGCCAATACCCACCGTTTTGAAGAGAAGGTGTTCGAAATTGCGACACTAACAAATGAAGTGAAAGAATTACGTTCCGAATTTGTAGATCGACGCTCCGAATTGATGGAGTTACGAATGGAATCTACCATTTCAGATAAAATGAAAGTATATGGAGTTGTGCCGTCATCGGTTCCACCTCAAAAAATTAAAATAGTAGAAAAAGAAGAGAAAAGCTTTTGGCAGAAACTATGGGAGTAGAAGGTAAAAATATATTAAACCGAATTTACATAGTTGCATTGGTCATCTTATTGTTGGCAATTGCAATTACAGTAAAACTCACTAATATTCAGTGGGTAAAGGGTGATTATTACCGAAAATTGGCCAAAGATCGAACGGTAAAAAGTTTTGTAATTCCTTCAAACAAAGGTAATGTGTATTCGATAGATGGCAGTTTGTTGGCCACTTCTATCCCAAAATACACCATCCGATTTGATGCGGTAGTTCCGAAAGATGAATTGTTTGATACACGAATTGATTCGTTAGCCGATAGTCTTGCATTCGTTTTAAAACGTCCTAGCAACTATTATCAGATGCTTTTGAGAAAGGCGCGTTCTACAAAAAACCGTTACACCTTTATTGCAGATAATCTAAGCTATACAGATTATGTTAAAATCAAGTCTTTTCCATTGTTCAATAAAGGGGCTAATAAAGGCGGAATCATCATTGAGCAAAAATCGGTACGTGAACATCCGATGGGTAAAATTGCAGAAAGAACCATAGGTTACGAGCGAAAAGATGAGCAAGGTAATCTTCGTCAAGTAGGAATTGAAGGTGCTTTTGGGAAATATTTAAACGGTACAGACGGCAAAATACTAAAGCAAAAAATCGCTAAAGGTCAATGGAAGCCCATTCGTGATGTAAATGAAGTTGATCCAAAAGATGGGTACGATGTGATCTCTACGATTGATGTGTATGTGCAAGACATTGCGCATCATGCACTTTTGGAGTCGTTACAAAAGAACAACGCAGAACACGGTTGTGTGGTGGTTATGGAAACCAAAACAGGTCAAATTAGAGCGATCTCTAATTTAGGTAAAGACCCAAAATCGGGGAATTATTACGAAACAATCAATTACGCGGTTTCCGAGTCGCATGAGCCAGGTTCTACTTTTAAGTTGATCGATTTGATTGCGCTTTTGGATGATCAGAAAGTCGACACCAGCAAAGTATATGACAGTAGAGGTGGGGTTGTAACTTACAGAGGGAAACGTGTGGTGGATTCTCATGACGGAGGTTATGGTAAGATTTCTTTAGGTACAGGATTTGAGAAATCGTCCAATACGGTTATGGTACAAGCGGTTTATGAAAATTACAATGCGAATCCAAAACAGTTTGTAGATAGGATTAATAAAATGGGTCTGAACAAGCCTCTTGGCTTGCCTTTTAAAGGCGAAGGAATTCCCAGAATACCACAACCATCTGATGCGAGTTGGAGTGCTATTTCTCTTCCATGGATGGCTTTTGGATACGGTGTTTCGGTAACGCCACTTCAAACGCTGACGTTGTACAATGCTATTGCTAATAATGGTGAGATGGTCAAACCACTTTTTGTTTCTGAAATAAAGGAGTGGAATAAAACCATCAAAAAATACGATAAGCAAGTGATTAATCCAAAAATATGTTCTAACCAAACAATCAGTAAGATCAAAGCTTTGTTGGAGAATGTGGTAAAACGCGGGACAGGTGAAAAGTTGTATTCAAAAGATTTTTCAATGGCCGGAAAAACAGGTACTGCTCAGGCAAATTATGCTGTAAATGGAGGAACTGAAAAACATTATATTTCATCATTTGTAGGGTTTTTTCCTGCCGACAGTCCAAAATATTCTTGTATCGTCGTGGTACATAAACCGGATACTTCTAAAAACTCTTATTATGGTGCCGATGTTGCGGGACCGGTATTTAAGAGAATCGCCCAAAAAATATTTACAGATGCACCTTCTACTAATGAAATAAAAAATGTAAATGCTGCAGTAAAAAATCAGGATAGAGCCTACAATTCATATTTCGATAAAGGTCAGAAATCCTATACTACAATTCCTAATGTGAAAGGAATGGCAGGAATGGATGCCGTTGCCTTATTGGGTAATTTAGGAATCAAAGTAAAAGTAAAAGGTATTGGAAAAGTAAAATCACAATCGATTAACCCGGGTGCCTCATTCAATAAAAATACACTCATTGTATTGGAATTATTATGAAAGTAGTAAAAGACATATTATATAAAGTTGCTATTGAATCAGTGATTGGTTCGACAGATATAAGCATTCAAAAAATCGAATTTGATTCCAGAAAAATCAGTCATGACGATGTTTTCGTGGCTATTAGAGGGACTATTTCTGATGGTCATGATTACATAGAATCTACAATCACAAATGGCGCAACAGTAATTGTATGTGACACTTTACCTCAAGTGATACATCAAGGTATTACGTACATTAAAGTACAAGATACCAATGCAGCTTTGGCATTTTTAGCAACCAATTATTACGACAATCCATCATCAAAATTGAAACTGGTGGGAATCACAGGAACCAACGGTAAAACCACCATTGCTTCGTTGTTGTATCAATTGTTTATGAATGCCGGACACCAAGTAGGTTTGCTATCTACCGTGAAAATAATGGTGGATGGTGAACTGTTCAAAGCTACGCATACTACACCTGATTCTTTGACTTTAAATTATTATTTAAGTAAGATGGTTGAACAGGGTGTTTCCTATTGTTTTATGGAAGTAAGTTCACACGGAATTCATCAAAAAAGAACCGAAGGATTACAGTTTGAAGGTGGGGTATTTACGAATTTGACACACGACCATTTAGACTATCATCCCACCTTTGCAGAATACCGAGATGTGAAAAAATCTTTTTTTGACCATTTACCAAAATCGGCTTTTGCACTTACAAATGGAGATGATAAAAATGGAGATGTGATGTTGCAAAATACATCGGCTAAAAAACGTACCTACGCACTAAAGACTTATGCCGATTATAGAGCGCAAATTTTAGAAAATCAACTTTCAGGATTGGTATTAAAAATCAATGAAAATGAAGTTTGGACACGATTAATAGGCACTTTTAATGCTTACAATTTAGTAGCCATTTATGGTGTTGCTATTGAATTAGGCATGGAAAGTTTAGAGGTTTTGCGGTTATTATCTGAATTAGAAAGTGTTTCAGGACGTTTTCAATTTATTGTTTCGGATGAAAAAATTACCGCTATAGTTGATTATGCACACACACCAGATGCACTAGAAAATGTATTGTCAACCATCAATGATATCCGTACTAAAAACGAACAATTGATTACTGTAGTGGGCTGTGGGGGTGATCGAGATAAAACTAAACGGCCCATTATGGCTGATATCGCTTCTACGATGAGCGATAAATTGATCATTACCTCAGATAATCCGAGAACAGAAGATCCAAAAACAATCATTTCCGAAATGGAATCGGGCGTAGCTCCGCATCATTTCAAAAAAATGCTCTCCATTGAAGACCGCTACCAAGCCATTAAAACGGCATGTCAATTGGCACAACCGAAAGACATCATATTGATTGCTGGGAAAGGACATGAAACCTATCAGGAAGTAAATGGAGTACGTCATGATTTTGATGACATGCAAATTGTAAAAGAAATTTTAACACAATTAAATAAATAATCTAAAGACTATGTTGTACTACTTATTTGAATATTTAGATAAAACTCTTGACGTACCTGGGACTGGTGTGTTTCAATACATAACCTTTAGATCGGCACTAGCTATTATGTTGTCGTTATTGATTTCTACGGTTTATGGAAAAAAAATAATCACATTTTTACGTAACCAACAAGTTGGAGAAACTGTTCGTGAACTCGGTTTGGAAGGACAAACTCAAAAAGCAGGAACACCAACAATGGGTGGATTGATCATCATCATTGCCACATTGATTCCTGTAATCTTATTGACTAAGTTAAATAATATCTACATCATCTTATTAATTATTACAACCCTTTGGATGGGGGCTATTGGTTTTGTGGATGATTATATCAAAATTTTCAAAAAAGACAAAGAAGGGCTAAAAGGTATTTTTAAAGTAATTGGACAAGTTGGTTTGGGTGTAATAGTTGGATCGGTGTTGTATTTTCATCCAGGTGTTACTGTGAGAGAGAAGGCAGTGAAACAAGCGAGTTTCAATTCTATTGAAAACACCATTTCCGTTACGCCAAAAGAAGTAAAATCGACTGTTACCACGATTCCATTTACCAAAAACAACGAATTGGATTATGCTTTATTCCTAGAGTGGATGGGTGATGGTTATGAAAAATGGGCATGGTTAATTTTTATCCCAGTAGTTATTTTTATCATCACGGCTGTTTCAAATGGAGCCAATTTAACGGATGGTATTGACGGACTCGCGGCAGGAACCTCGGCAATATCCGTCCTGGCGTTGGGTATTTTCACCTTTGTTTCAGGTAATGTTATTTTTTCAAGTTACTTAAACATCATGTACATACCCAATGCGGGAGAGATGACCGTTTTCATATCGGCATTTGTAGGAGCTTTGATTGGTTTTCTTTGGTACAATTCGTATCCAGCATCCGTTTTTATGGGCGATACAGGAAGTTTAACAATAGGAGGAATCATCGCAGTATTGGCTATTTCAGTTCGAAAAGAAATGTTACTTCCCGTTTTGTGTGCTATTTTCTTTGCCGAAAATTTATCGGTAATACTTCAAGTAGCCTATTTTAAATATACTAAGAAACGATTTGGAGAAGGGAAGCGTATCTTTTTGATGTCGCCTCTTCATCACCACTATCAAAAGAAAGGGTATCACGAAAGTAAAATTGTAACCCGATTTTGGATTGTAGCCATTTTATTGTCTATTGTTTCAATCGTTACTTTAAAACTTAGATAATGCCACGGTTAGTTGTTCTTGGAGGCGGAGAAAGCGGGGTTGGAACAGCCATCCTAGGAAAAAAACAAGGATACGAAGTTTTTGTTTCCGATTTTGGAAAAATAAGCGAAAAGTATCAAAACGTTCTTACAGATTACGGCATACTTTGGGAGGACCAACAACATACCGAAGCTAAAATATTAGCGGCAGATGTGGTGATGAAGAGTCCAGGTATTCCAGATAAAGCTCCGATTGTAAAAAAAATTCTGGGGCATCAAATCCCAGTCATTTCTGAAATTGAATTTGCTATTCAATTTACAAAAGCAATAACCATCGGGATTACAGGTAGTAATGGTAAAACAACAACAACGATGCTTACCTACCATCTGCTTAAATCAGGAGGATTGAACGTCGGTTTAGGAGGAAATATCGGAAAAAGTTTTGCATGGCAAGTTGCCGAACACGATTTCGATTATTATGTGTTGGAGTTGAGCAGTTTTCAATTGGATGGTTGCTTTACCTACCGCCCTCACATTGCCATAATTACAAATATTAGCCCAGATCATTTGGATCGGTACGAATACAAATACGAAAATTATATTCAATCAAAATTCAGGATTACGCAAAATCAAACAGCAGCCGATTTTTTAATTTATGATTTTGAAGATGAAGCTACAAAAAATGGAATCAACCAACATAAAATAAACGCACAACAACTTCCTTTTTCATTGGAACAAAAAATGGAAAACGGAGCTTACTTAAATAACAACATTATGGAATTTAACATCAACAACGACGAGTTTTCTTTAGACACAACAACTATCGCGCTAGAAGGAAAGCATAATTTCAAAAATGCAATGGCGGCAACTTCTGTAGCTACTATTTTAAAAATTAGAAAGCAGACCATACGTGAAAGTCTATCTAATTTTCAAGGCGTTGAACACCGTTTAGAAAAAGTGTTGAAAATCCAAAATGTGCAATACATCAACGATAGTAAAGCTACAAATGTGAACGCTACTTTTTTTGCTTTGGATAGCATGACAACACCTACCGTTTGGATTGTTGGTGGGGTAGATAAAGGAAACGACTACCATGAATTGATGTCGCTTGTACATGAAAAAGTGAAGGCAATCATCTGCTTAGGGGTTGATAATAAAAAAATCATTGAAGCCTTTGGAAATGTTGTCGATATGATGGTGGAAGTAAATTCTATGAAAGACGCAGTTCAAACGGCGAAACACCTTTCAGAAAAAGGAGATACTGTCCTGCTTTCTCCCGCTTGTGCTAGTTTTGATTTGTTTGAAAACTATGAAGACAGAGGGCGTCAGTTTAAAAATGAAGTGAAAAATCTTTAATATTTTAGTTCAAAATACAGTAAAAAATCAATAATGAAATACAACATCAACAGTTTAAAAGGAGATAGAGTGATCTGGGCGTTTGTTGCGTTACTGGCCTTATTTTCATTTATGTCTGTTTTTAGTGCAAGTAGCAATTTAGTATATCTCAAAAAAGATTCAGGGAATGCATTGAGCTATTTGTTAAAGCACGCTGTTTTGGTCATTGTAGGGTTCTTTATAATTTATCAAATTCATCGCATACATTACAATAAATTCAAGGCGCTATCCATTATTTTGTTGCCCGTTGTATGGATTTTATTAGCCTATACTTTGTTTAAAGGAACGGTTATCGACGGTGCCAATGCCAGTAGATGGCTGAAAGTACCGTTCATCGGAATTACCTTTCAAACATCGGCTTTAGCGTCCATTGTTTTGTATGTGTACGTTGCAAAATATTTAGCAAAATCACGTGAAGTTGAGCCTTCGTTCAAACAATCGTTAATCGAGTTATGGTTGCCTGTTTTTATTACAATTGCTTTGATTTTGCCTGCCAATTTATCTACCGCAGCTCTAATTTTCGCCATGGTTTCCATGATTGCTTTTGTTGGAAATTATCCGCTTAAATACATCGGAACCATCATTGGGGTTGGATTCTTGTCTTTATTGTTTTTCGGATTGGTGGCAAAGGCATTCCCAAAAGCATTTCCAAATCGGGTCGATACGTGGATCAGTCGAGTAGAAAATTTTACAACCGACAAGCCAGGTGAAGATGATTATCAAATAGAAAAAGCCAAGATTGCAATTGCTTCAGGAGGTTTATATGGTTTGGGTCCTGGGAAAAGTGTACAGAAAAACTTTTTGCCGCAATCCTCATCCGATTTTATTTTTGCAATTATTGTTGAAGAATATGGTTTGTTTGGCGCTTTAACCGTTATTTCCGTGTATTTATTGCTGTTCATCCGATTTGTAATTGCCATTCAAAAATCGACTACTGCCTTTGGTAAATTATTGGTGGTTGGGCTCGGATTTCCATTAATATTTCAGGCCATCATCAATATGGCCGTAGCCGTAGAGTTGTTGCCAGTAACAGGGCAAACCTTGCCGTTAATCAGTTCGGGCGGAACTTCGGTTTGGATGACGTGTGTGGCGCTCGGAATCATCTTGAGTGTAACGCGTAAAGAAGAAGAAATTGCCGAAGTTCAAAAAGAAATCGATATGCGAGAGGCTGCACTTCAAAAACTAATTGATAAGCAATTGGAGGAAGATGCAATGCCGGTTATAGAGGAATCTGGTTCTGTTGATACAGATGATTTCTCAATTTCTGAAAACCCAACCGTAGCATTAAAAAATAAAAAGTAGATGAAACAGTTAAAATTCATACTAAGCGGAGGTGGAACAGGGGGGCATATTTACCCAGCTGTAGCTATTGCAAACGAGCTAAAATCTCGATTTCCGGATGCTGAATTTCTATTTGTTGGTGCTTCTGATAAAATGGAAATGCAAAAAGTTCCTCAAGCAGGTTATGCAATTGAAGGACTTTGGATAGCGGGTTTGCAAAGAAAATTGACACTTAAAAACGCCATGTTTCCCTTAAAACTGATCAGCAGTTTATGGAAATCAAGACGCATACTCAAAAAATTTAAGCCCGATGTTGTGATTGGAACTGGTGGTTTTGCCAGCGGACCTTTATTACAAATGGCAAACAGTTTGAATATTCCAACGGTTATACAAGAACAAAATTCTTATCCAGGAATTACAAATAAATTACTAAGTAAGAAAGCCAATTCAATTTGTGTGGCCTACGAAAATTTAGAACGGTTTTTTCCAAGTCACAAAATGGTCTTGACCGGAAATCCGGTTCGCCAAGATGTATTGGAAATTTCCAGTAAACGAAAAGAAGCTCAAACCTATTTTGGGTTAGATGAAAATAAAAAAACGCTGCTGGTTTTAGGGGGGAGTTTAGGTGCTAAAAGAATCAATCAATTAATAGCCAAAGAATTGGATTTCTTGCTTTCAAATGGCATTCAAATATATTGGCAATGTGGAACATTGTATCACGACGAATACAGTCATTTCAATGATAAGCCGGGCGTTCAAGTGGTTGCTTTTATCGATCGAATGGATTTGATTTATGCGGCTGCAGATGTTGTAATTTCTCGTGCGGGTGCTTCATCAGTTTCTGAACTTTGTTTGGTTGGTAAACCCACCATTTACATCCCTTCTCCTAATGTTGCAGAAGATCATCAAACTAAAAATGCGCAGGCGATTGTACATAAGAAAGGCGCTCTAATGATTAAAGAGAAAGAGTTGGATACTACTTTTCAACGTGTTTTTTCTAATTTGATTTCGGATGAAGCACTTCAAAAAGAATTGAGTGAAAACAGCCTATTATTAGGAAAACCAAATGCTACAAAAGATATTGTTGAAGAAATAGTTAAGCTAATCAAATAAACAAATTAACAGTTAAACAATTTAACTAAAAAATGAATCTAAATCAAATACATAACGTTTATTTCATAGGTATCGGAGGCATCGGAATGAGTGCTCTTGCTCGCTATTTTCAATACATTGGAAAAAAAGTAGTGGGTTATGACAAAACACCAACGCAGTTAACGGATGAATTGCAAGAAATAGGTTTAGAAATTCATTTTGAGGATAATATCAATCTTATCCCTTCTGATTTTTATAGAGAAAATACACTAGTTGTTGTTACGCCAGCTGTTCCGGTTTCGCATTCGGAGTGGAATTATTTTGTAGAGAGAGAATATAATATTAAAAAAAGAGCAGAAGTTTTAGGGATTATTACCAAAGACACGTATTGTTTTGCAGTTGCAGGAAGAGCTCAAGGCTGCGCAAATAGATGGTGAAGTCCTTG
>ERZ650308.774-NODE-774-length-17218-cov-7.486570_pt1 | contig 17218 bp, 6 predicted proteins | sample MGYA00376244_ERZ650308 | MGnify/ENA primary metagenome ERZ650308 (study PRJEB26733, sample SAMN07839295) | wastewater metagenome | biome: small river; feature: stream; material: water | place: USA: North Carolina | collected 2016-04-26 ... | reverse complement strand
CAAGGACGCTGCTGAGAAGGCAAAGGCTGCTCTAGAGGGCGCTGGCGCAAAGGTTGTTCTAAAGTAATAACCCGCTTCACAGCAAACCCCGTTCGACTTCGGTCGGACGGGGTTTTCCTTTGTTAAAGGGGCTATTTGAGAAGGTTTTGGTTTTTTGTTCTAAAAAACCAAGGGATAACCCCGCATCCCCCAGATGGGGGACACACCTCAACTTAGGCTTGAAGGTTGTTCGGGTCTGCCTTGGCATACCCGGATTCAAAAACCGGCACTAAACCTAAGGAGGTCAGATGAAGCAGATCATGCGCTTTATCTTGGTCGCTTTGGGTTACGCGGTTGCGTTGTTGCGAGTCGCTGCTCGCAAGCTCACCAACTATCGAACAGGTGTCATTTCGATAGCAATTCTCGCGCTCGTTGGCCTAGCGGCGACCTTCACTCCGCCGGCTCCTGCGCAGGCTGCAGCTCCTACCTTGGGTTTGAACTGTGCTTTCTGGCACAACGCGAACAACACTGACACGACTCAGTACTTTGGTGAGCAGACATCGTCGCCGACTTGGGGTGACGCCGACAACGTAACTAAGTTCGACAGCACTACTCCAACTGGTGACTGCACGCAGTGGGCGACAGACATTGGTGCACAGTGGTCGATGTCTCAGTACTACTATTCAAACAACACCACTCGAGGCGGGCGCTACAACGATGTCCTCACCTTGGATAACTATTCAGTTCTATTCAGGGGCTACCTAAAGCCAAGCATCACGACGAGCACCCTTTGGCTGCGAGTGGTTTCAGACGACGCAAGTTACCTCTGGACCGGCGCAACAGCGGTTAGTGGTTGGTCTCGCACAAACCCAACCGCTAAGCACCCAGGTTTGCACGGCACAACCAGCGGTGTAATAACTCCGGGCTCAATTTCGGTCACCGCCAACTACTACTACCCAATCCGATTGCTTTTCGGTGAACTTGGCGGTGGCGATGAGTTGACGCTCACTTACAACACGGATAACGGCTCAACTTGGAATCCAGTTCCAAGCTCGTGGCTTTATAACCAGGGAACGGTTGCCACTAATGACCAGGCTGCTCCTGCAGCGCCGACTTCGCTTTCCCTTACTTCTGGAACTGACTCAGGTGCATCGGCAACTGATGGCATTACCAGCAACACCGCACCGGTTCTTCAGGGATCGGCAGAGGCGAACTCGACTGTAGCAATCTATTCGAACCCAACGAGCTCGAACAGCAACGGCACCTACGTCGGCAGTGCAACGGCAAGCGCGCTGGGTGCTTTCACCTACACGCTAAGTATCAATAGTTCGACAGACACCTATTACTACGCGACGGCAACTGATGGAATGGGATATGTATCCGGTTCGTCGACTTCGTTCAGAGTGCGGGCGAATAAGATCACAATTTCGACCGGAGCGGCTGGCGCTAACTCGGGCTTCGCTTTGGCCACGCAGCCGGTTGTCACATTGACGGATGGCGGCTCGGCGCTTGTCACAGCGACAAACTCGCTTGGTACGGTAGCCAGCGGAACTGCAACCGCGAGTGCGGGAACGGCAACCTTCTCGGGCGCAGCCGTCACATACGCTTCTGGAACACTCGCTGGTTCGACCATGACCTATGCGGCGACCGGTTATTTCTCAGCCACCGAAACGCTGTCGGCCATCCCGGCTAGCTTGACCGTCGCAACTGGCACAACTTCTGCCGGTGCCGCGTTCTTGAGCAATACCCTTTATACGACTAGCAGCGCTGCCGTAACCTTGACCCCGACTGACTTGCTAACTCAGATGTCGACGGCTTCGGCAACCACGAACCTGTATGCCTTCGGTAGCGTCACCGTCTCGAATGCGATTTCATCTACCTACACGGGTAAGGCTCTGAAGATCGCCACCAACGCTGGTGTGACAATCAACGCTGCAGTCACCACGGCGAATGCGGCATTTACGGTGCTTTCAAATGCCGACAACGGCTCGGGCGCGAGCGGTGGAAACATCAACATCACAACCCTCGGCACTATCACCACCTCCGGTGGCGCGGTTGTTCTTGCTGGTGGTGACTGGACTGCTACAACTGGATACGCGCGCGGCACAGCCACAGCAGCTGCGGTCTCGGACAACGCTGGCTTGTTCATCGCGGCCACTATTTCGACCGGTGGCGGTGCCTTCACCGGCAACGGCCAACTTGGTACCGCGGCAACAGACTCAGCCGGATTCTACGTGTCTCCAGGTGGCAAGATTCAGGCTGGTGGCGGAAACATCACCATCAACGGCCTGATTGATAGCGGTTCGTCTGCCACTGGCGGAGCATTCCGCGCTGTTCGATTCGGTGGTGGTGGCGGCACTCCATTCGCCGAAGTAACCACAACAGGCGCTGGAACAATCAACATCACCGGTAAGACCAGCAAGGCAAGTTCGATCGAACAGGCCATCCTGTTTGAATACGCAACCGTAACTGCTGTTAACGGCAACATTTATATAAAGGCTGACACCTTCACGAGCGCAGCGAACGGTTTCACATTCGCAACCGGTGACTCGACGATCTCAACTACAGGCACCGGAAACATCACGCTTGATTCGCCGAACTACACCACCGGTGGCGACAACTTTGGAAACGCGGTTGTTTCCTCGGGTGGAACGCTGACGGTTTGGGCGCCTGCCTTGACAGTGCCAAAAAACTGGTCATCTGTCGGCGCGATGGCGTTGAACGCTCACGGCGGTCCAATGAACATCAACGGAAACTTGTCAGTTTCTGGTTCTGGCAACGGCGTGACTTTGAAGGCAACCACCGACATAATCCTTGGGGCCTTCACGGTTCAAACCAATGCCGGCCCAATCACCTTCTGGTCAGACACCGACTTTGCAACTAGTCGAGGCGGTGGCATCAAGACCGTCGCAAGTTCATCGATTCTCTCGGGTGGCGGCGACATCGTTCTCTCGGGCGGTGCGTCATCGGCTGCCGGCCTAACCTCATCCTGGGCAAAGGGAACTACTGCCACAAATGACTCAGGTGTGTGGCTAGGTGGAGCGGTCAACTCCGGCGCAGGCAACATAACTATTCGTGCCGAGGAAAATTCGTCGACTGGTGCTGGTGACCGCGCTGGTTTGTACATTGAAAAGGCTGCAACGGTGACTGCCACGGGATCAGGTACGGTCACGCTTGACGGAAAGGTCGACTCGGCCAACACCGATATCTCTTACTTCCACTATGGTGTCTGGATTGGAAACGCAGATAGCACCAATCTTGGCCAGGTCACTAGCGGATCGGGTGCAATAAACATCAAGGCAGATGCTTCTGGCAACACCCGACAGAACCGCCGCGGCATCATCTTCAACCGCGGCAAGGTGAGCAGCACCAGCGGAGCAATCACCATTGACGCCTATGCGGGTTCGTCGACGACTGGAACTTTTGACTTCTATTTCTTGACTGATAACAACACCGTGGATGGTGGCACCGGCGCTGTTCTTCTCAAGGGAAACTCGGGAGCCGCATCTTTCCTTGACACCGCTTCAATCAACTCGAACACCTCAGTAACGCTGCAGATTTCAAAGCCGGCAGTGAACTCGGCGAAGACTTTCACTCTGGGCGGTTCGGGCGACAAGGTCATTGAGTACCCAGCGGCTGCAACCGACTTTGCAGCGAATGTTGATACCGCTCGTTTCGCCTTTGGTACGACATCGAAGTCGATTCGAATTGGTACCGATTCGGTCACTAAATCACTGACCGTCAGCTCAGCGATTGGGGCAGCGGGGCCAATTAGCCTGCTTGCAAACTCCGTTCAATTCATCAAGACTGCCGGCTTGGACACCAGCGCATTGACCGGTGCGGCGATCTTGGTGAAGGCTCGTGTCTGGATTCAGACTGACAGCCAGGATTCGGCTGCAGGTGCGACCAAATTCGTCACCGATAACGGCGATGTCACTTTCTGGACGGCCTCGGCAGGTGGAACCGATGGTTCCATCGTCACCGGAAACTACACCTATATCGACACTACCAAGGGCGACCTCGGCGCACAGGCCACCGGCGGCGGCCGCATCACCTTCGGTGGTGGAAGTGCCAGCACGAACGGTGTTCCAACCGGCCCAACATTAGGTGGAACTAACACCGCTTATGGAATTTACATCTACGCCTACAACCGCTTCTACTCTGGTGGCGGCGATATCTGGATGTATGGCAAGTCGGCTTCAGGCAACAATCACGGTTTCCTAACGAACTCTGATCTCGTGATGGATGCTGGGCAGGGGCAAATTACCTTGCGCGGCGACAACGTAGGTATTGAGTGGGGTCTTTCGCTAGGCAACAACGACAGTGGCGACATGACTCTGATTTCTGAAAAGACCTCTGGCACAGCCATTGATATTTCCGCGAATTCACCTGCTTATGCGCCTTTGGTTATCAACCGGCTCGCTAGCACCCACACCGCCTATCTGATTGCAAACGGCGGTGGTGCAATCAATCTCACCGGAAATGGTCCGACGAGTTATGTAGGTGTGGCCGTGGACCGCTCTCAGATTCTCTCGAGCTCTGGCAAGATCACCATCGACGGTGGAGCAAGCTATGCGAGCCTCGGCTATCAGAGCTGGGGTCAGGTTTACCTGGGTTCTAAGTCAGACTCGTCGTATGTCACCAGTTCAACAGCGGACATCTTGGTCAGGGCGACGACCTATGTAGACTCTGACAACACGTCTAACATGGCCGCCAACACCGCCGGTGATTTGGTTATTCAATCAAGCGGACTCAGCTTCACCGGTGCGTCGAACTGGGGTTTGACCACGACCGCCAAATCACTAACGTTTGGCAAGTCTGGCGAAACTCAGGACATGAGTTTGATCGGCGCCGGAACCCTGGTTGGGCCGCTCACGGTTTATGGTGGCAACGTCAACCTCACCGGCGGTCAAACGCTGAGCCAAGCCGGCGCCAAGATCACCGTCAAGTCGATTGGTTACATTCGCAACGGCGCCGCGGCGACCTTCCGAACAAATAATGCGCCGATGATTTTCTGGGCTGACTCGGACGGCAATGGCGCTGGTTACATCAGCACCTATACGGGATCGAATTTTAACTCCGCGAACGGTGACACCACCACAACCTCAACCGCCGGTGGCGACATGATTTTCGGTGGTGGAACCACCGGTGACGCTAACGGTTATCCGACCGGTTATAGCTGGGCTGACGGCTCGTATTCCGGTTTTGACACCGGATATGGAGGCACCGCCAAGAACTACTACTACACCGGTGGTGGAAACTTTGTCGTTCGAGCCAAGGCTGCAAACGGTCTCGATGCGGTCGCTTTCAACAGCGCCCATCAGCTTTGGGCTAATGGTGGCCAGATAAACATTGACGGTCAGAACACTAGCAACGGATTGGGAATCCAGTTGCAACGCGGTGGCGGTTCTACAACGACTGAAATCTTCTCAAGCTCGGCAACAGTTCCAGCCATCAAGTTCACCGCCTTGTCTAACACAGGGCTTGGTTTCCTGAGTGGCAATAATCAATCGGTGGCCAACGTCGTCAATGTTCAAGCTACCGGCGCCGGTGGAATCAAAATTGATGGCGACGGCGGTGCCCAAGATATTTTCGATATCGGCATCAATGCTACAAACCTGCTCTCGCCAGGTCCGATTACCCTAACCGGCACCGGTTCGGGTTACAGTGGCGGTTTTTTTACAGGCGCGCTTTTCAATGGTTATAACTCCGCCAACTCAGTTGTGGGCTACTGTGCTCTGGCCACCTGCCCTATTAGCCGAGTGCTGACTTCTGCGGCAGATATAAACATCACCATGGACCGTTTCACCAGCTGGAACGGCGACGTAAACCTAAAGGTAAACACCGCAGGTAAGTTCAAGTTTGAGCCGATTCGCTCTACCGGATTCGCTGAGTTCAAAGTTGCTGGACAGGGACTTGCATTCTCAACTGACTGTACCGGTGTGACAATCGGTAAGGATCAAGATTCTGACGCCTATGTTCAGGAGTTCTACCCGAATGTGAAGATTGCCGGTCCAATCAGGCTTTACTTCGGGTACCTAAATCTTCGTGGAAATCTAGAAACCACGGGTGGTGCGGCAAGCGAAATTCGCCTGAAGACCCCAACGCGCGTCTACATGGCCGCTAACGTTTCAGTCAAGACAGCCGGTGGAGATTTCGTCGTCTGGACTAATCGCGACAAGTCGCTTGGCGTGAACGCGATTGATGGCGACATCTACATTGAGAGCACCGTCTCGGTGTCAACTTCGGGTGGAAAGATCTGGATGGGCGGCGGTCTCGACGACGGAGGTGGCGACGCTTCCATCACGGCAAGTCGCGGCAAGTGGTCGACAGTCACATCGGGTGACAACCTTCCCGATGGCTATGCTGTCGGTTCAAACAGTAATGACAACTGGCGCATCGGCATTTATATCAGCTCGGGTTCTACTTTCCGAAGTGGCGGCGGCGACATATTCATGGCCGGCGCGGCAGGGCCGACGGGTACCGACGGCGGCGCTCACATTGGTGTTTCGCCGAATGTGATCATTGACTCGGGCTCTGGCCGCATTGCGATGTGGGGCAGGGCTATCTCCGGTTCAACGAGTTGGACACAGGGCATCTGCCTTGACTGGGGCGATAACGCATTGCCAGTGATCATCACCTCAGATGCGTCAACCGCCGATGCCATCACTATTTATTCGGACTCGAGTGTGAGCACCAATGCATCGAACCGCGGAATCGTGGCCTATTGGCACGGAGTGCTCGACGCCAAGCGCGGTTATCAAGGTCTTCAAATTCTTGCTTCAAAGTCAGGCGGTGGCATCTCACTAACCGGTATTGGCAGCTCGACAAACAGTGGTGCCGGTGACGGCCATGGGCTTTGGTTTGAATTCACTGACATCCTGGCGATCGATGGACCAATCAAGCTGAATGGTCTTGCCAGCGCCGACACAAACACCTTTGGCCTTGAAACAGGATGGCGCGCCAACGGAAGTAGCCTGCTGCGTCTCGGTGGCTGGCAGGTTGCCGGCAGCACGGCTGTTGGTGGAGGCACGATTGCGGTCCCTGGTGGATTGACCACTAACTTCACGAATTCCTCGTCCGACATCACGCTCAACGTTGACTCCGTCTATTCATGGGAAGCTGGATACGGCACGAACATAAGCACCACCGGCAATGTGGCCGTTGTTCCTTCGACCTTGAGTGGCGGTCTAGTTACTGCAACCGACAACTTCGACCGTAGCCAAAACACCGCCAACTATCGCTTTGGTCAGTTTGTTCTGCCAAACCGAGTGGCTTCATTCACGATGGGTCGAGCAGGCACGGCCTCCGACTACACGTTCAAGAGTGATGTGACCTCAAGTGGTGCAATCAAGTTGTACGGTGGCTCGGTTGGAATTCAGGACCTAACGACGAATGCGACAAGCGGCGATGGAATCTTGGTTAAGGCAAAGGGTGACATTGTCACCCCAGATGGCACTTCAGCCGCTCGCAACGTAATTTCCGTGACGGGAGCAAGCAGCACGGCGCCGGTCATGTTGTGGTCAAATACTGATGCCGCTAATGGCGGTTCGATTCAGATCGGAAACTACACCGATATTTCGACCACCGGAGCGGCCATCACGCTCGCCGGCTCTGCCTCATCAAGCGACACCTCGCCGACTGGTTATGCGGAGGGTTCAACCTCGACTAACTGCACCGGTTTGTCGCTTGGGTCTAGCGCAGTCGCAACCGATTCGGTGAAGATTGCATCGGCCGGCGGAAACATCTTGCTTCGCGGCAAGAGCAGCTATGACGCTGCTGCTTGTGTGGGTCTGAAATCCTGGTCAGGCATCAACGTCAATTCCGGAACGGGGTCAATCACCGCGGAAGGCTTGGCAACCGGAAGTACGACCAATAACTACAACCGTCACGCTCTCGACTTTAACTGGACTAGCTCAGCGACCGGTGGTTTCACTAGCACCTGGACCTCTGCAAAAACCTCGGGCACAGCGATATCCTTCACCGGATCCTCGAGTGGAACCTCTAACAACGGGCGAGGTGTGCTGGGTTGGGCTGGCACAAACATAGCCACGATTTCTGCAACTGGCGGTGGCGACATTGCCATCACCGGAACGGCCAGCACCAACACAACACAGGCTGTTTCGATCAACTATGCAAACATTTATGCGGCCGGTGGAGCTATCAACATTTCTGGCGGTGCCAAGCAGGTGGCCTTTGGCGAGACTGGCGCCAACAACATCGGCGGTTCTTCAACTACCTCGCTCGCCGGTGAAATCACCGTCAAAGCAGACAGCATCAGCATCGCAGCAACCGTAGGTTCGGCAGCCTTCAAGAATGCATCCAAGCTCTCTCTTATCAGCGATGGAGTTAAGTTCTCTTCAGCACAAACCTTGGGTGCTGGAACTTCAATCACCAACATCGGTTCGTTGCAAGTTGGTCTCGACACGAATACGGCTGACGTCACACTGAATGGTGCAGTCTCGGTCGGCGGCCCAATCAACATCTACGGCGGCAACCTGACTATGTCTGCTGGGTTGACCACCACGGCAACTACCGGAATCCGTTCGATTTTGGCCAAGGGAGCTGGCAACATTTCCGCAGCTTCACTAACCACTAGCGGTGGAGATATCACGCTTTGGTCTGACTCGGACGCGAACAGCACGGGCCGCATCGATATTGTCGACAGCTCGACTATCGGCAGTGGTGGTGGAATTGTCACCCTGGCTGGTGGTGCTGACGACGGCGGAACTACGGTCGAATCTGGTCGCTCTAGCGGTGACCTGAAGCCAGATGGTTTCGCCTATGGAGTCGGAACGGCAGACTCAACCGGAACCATCGCAGTTAGATTCGGTCAGAATGTTGTTATCAATTCTGGTGGTGGCTATGTATTCGTCGCTGGTCACAGCGCGAATTCGAGTATTTATAACACCTCGGATGGCATCGCGGCGATGGCTGGTTTCCAAGTCAATGCTGATGGTGGAAAGATTCACATGTATGGCGTATCTAACGCCGCCAGCGGTGGCGAGTTTTCTCGTGGAATTGCCTTGGCAGGAGCTTCGGCCACGCAGAAGGCACAGTTTATTAGCTCGAATTCAGCGGCCGACGCGATTCTTTTGTCGGGCGACGCCTCTGCCACTGCCTCAGCGAGTTCCTCAGGCATCGCACTAGTTCGTGGATCGGGTAACTCGGTAAACACGATCATCGCTAACATCGGCACTGGTGGCGTGAAGCTGATTGGACGAAGCGGTTCTAACCCAGCCGCGTTGACCTCCGACCTGGTCGGTGACGGCCTAGAACTTTGTGGCATTGCGGTCTTAGCTAAGTCTGGTCAGATTTCACTAACTGGTACAACTACGGCTGCCGGCAGCACCAACGCTCGTGGCCTAGTTATTGACCACACAGGCGCGACAGCATATTCGGGTGCAGATTCATACTTTGGATCCATGCCGGGCAAAATAATTAATACCGTTGATATGGCGACAAGCACCTCGGACATCGTCTTCAACCTTGACTCGATTGCTGCAAACACCACGCTAAACAGCATCACCTACACTCGAAACTTCAACACTTCGGGAACCGTGACCATCCAACCGGCCGATGGTGCTCAATCATTCGATATGGCTTCCGGCAACTGGGGTTGGACCTTCGCTTCCACTCTCACCGGATTCACAATGGGTCAGTCGGGAACTGGTGGAAACGTTTCAGGTCTGACGCAGAACGCCCAGGACCTAAACATCTGGTACCCGGTTTCAATCGCCGGACCGATTTCGCTCTATGGCAAGGTCATCAACATCAATGATTCCTTGGCGACGACCTCCGGTGGAATTCTTGCCAAGGGAACAGCGGATGTGAATCTCGCGGCGGGCACCAGCAACACCGTTAGAAAGTCTTTGACCACCAACGGCGGTCCGATCACTCTCTGGTCTAATGCTGGTGCTAACGGCATGGGGCAGATCACGCTCGCCAACTACACCGAACTAAGTAGTAAGGCTGGTGCAATCACCCTTGCTGGTTCGGCGACGGCGACTGAAACCTCGCCAACTGGTTACGCGACCGCAGGTTCAGGTCTGAACGCAGTTGAAATTGGTAATACTGCCGTCGCTAGCGACTCGGTGAAGTTGACTACAACTACTGGAAACATCACTGTGCGTGGAAAGTTGGTTTCTTCGACTTCAACAGGTGTGGGAATCGCAGTCCAGTCGGGTGCAAACATCACCTCGACGAGCGGTCAAATCACTCTTGACGGTGCGAGCTACCAACCAACCGGAACCCAGGGTCACGCGCTTTACTTGAACATGAATGGTGGTTACACAAGCACGATCACAACCGGTGCCACCACAGGCACAGCTATCTCACTCAGTGGCTTGGTCTCAGGTGGAACCTCGACCAATGCCTTTGGTGTAATCGCTTGGTTGTCGACTGGTGCCGAGAACATTTCGGCGACCGGCGGCGGTGCAGTCACCATCAACGGGTCGGCGTCGAATGGCACCGCGGATGCGATTGCCTTGAACAAGACGAATATCTATGCGACAGCCGGAAACATTAGCCTCAACGGCGGAACGCAGAGAATTGCCCTCGGTCAGAACGCATCGACAGTCATCGGTGGCACAACCACAGCCGCAAACCACACCGGTAACGTCAACATTTGCGCGGGAAACATCGTTTTCAGCACCTCGGTTACCACGGTTCGCACATCCGGTCAATTTGTAGTCGAGCCTTGCTCCGGTTCTTTCGCAACTGCCCAATCTTGGCTAACCGCCAACCTGTCGGTCGCGGCATCGAGCGTTCGTTATGGTCGCACCGGCAACACCGCAGACATTACCGTTTCGACGCCGCTTACCCTCACGGGTGACCTAGAAGTAATCGGTGACGCAATCAGCTATGGCGGCACCGGAGTCACCTCAACCGGTTCAACTAGCGACGTAATCATCACCGCATCAAATATTTTTAGCGGTGCAGCACCGTTCAACGCAGGTGGAAATGTCACCGTCACTTCGGCTGCTTACTCGGCCACTGGTGCTTTGACAGCGGGCGGAAACGTTTCGATTACGGCGACGGGCGCCTACACAGGATCTGGTGCAATCCAGGCAACTGGCGGAATCTCAGTTACCTCAACAGTCTTTACCGGAACCGGCGCGCTCACTTCGGCCAGCGCCGACGGTATCGCCGTCACCACCACAGCCGGCAACCTAACCACCGGTGCAACTTTGTTGGCGAACACCAGCACCACGGCACCACTTGTGCTCAAGTCAACCGGCAGCATCCTGGTGAACAACAACCTGACCAGCACCGGCGGACCGATCACTCTGTGGTCTGACTCGGATGCAACCGCCGACGGTGCGATTCAAACCGCGACTGCTGCAACCGTAAATTCAAATGGCGGAAATATCACGCTCTCAGGTGGAACCGACCTAGCCACAGGCTACGCAAAGGCATCGACGGCAGTTCTCTCCGGAGCCGCAGGCACAGGATATGTAGCTGTCCACGTAATGGGTGCAATCAATGCCGGCGGTGGTGACATCACCCTGCGCGGTCAGGACAACACCGCTATCGGTGGCGGCGGCTACACAGCAGCAGTAGAACTTGAAAAGTCTGGAAGCCTCAAGACAACAACTGGAAATATCAACATCGAGGGCATTCTGGGTAATGCTTTGACCGGCGCTGGTAACCGCGACGGCGTGGTCGTTGGTTACGCAGGAACGGCAACTACTGGATCGAATGTCGTGTCGACCACGACTGGCTCCATCAGCATCAAGGGCTCAGCAGCGTCATTGAACAATGCGCTGGGTTACGGCGTTTACTTCGGTGCTACGGCGGTCAGTACGACGACCGGCCCGATAACTGTTGAAGCTCTTGGTTCAGCACAAAGTATCTATGATCTCCGTGATGTTGGAGCTGATATTTCGTCTACCAGTGGAGTAATCCTGGTGAAGACCGGCACTCTTGGCGGCCGTGCCATGTTCGAGCTTGCGACGGCTAAGTTCACCTCAAACGGTTCGGTAACTCTTGATGTCTTGACCCCAACATTCACTCTTCTCGAGTTGGCCGGCACTGGAACCAAGATCATCGAACCTCCAACGGGAGCTAATTCGTTTGGTGGAGCGGTCAGCACTGCGAACGTCACCATCTCGAGCACCTCGACCGCGTTGACAATCGGTTCCTCGACCAATACCTCGGCGGTTAGCTTGGGCAAGGCAACCTCGATTGCGGGCCCGATCACCGTTTACGGTGGCGACGTAACAAACTCGACAAACTTGACCGCAACTACCTCCACCGGTTCGATTGCGATTAGCGCCAACGGCCTATTCACCAACTCGGCTGCGATTAGCAGCGCGGGTGGCAACCAGCCGACCACAATCAAGGCAGAAAAGGCTGCGCTAACCGGTTCGATCACCTCGGGCACCGGCATCACCCAGGTGACCGGCTACAGCTCGGGTCGCACAATCGACATGGGTCTAACCGGCGACACCACCTCTACCTTGGCTTTGACCAACACCGAGCTCGGCACCATCACGGCAGGCACCATCCGTGTCGGTGATTCAACCAGCGGCACCATCACGGTTAGCGCCTCGATCACCATCGCGACTGCGAAGTCGGCCACCCTCGCGCTGCGCACTGCGGGCAACGTGACCGCGACCAACAGCGCGATCATCACCGCAACCAACCTTGGCATCGCGGCCGGTGGAACCATCTCGCTCGGCGGCAACAACGGTGTGACCGGCAACTTGGCAATCGTCGCCGGTGGAGCGGCGGCCGGTTCGGGCGTCAGCTATGGCAGCGCCGGCAACTACACCGCGGCAGCCGTTGACAGCATCACCCCGGGCTATGGCGTCGGCAAAAACATCTCGATTTCGAGCGCCCCTGCAGTTGGCGCCACTGAAGTTCGCTACCTCAACCAGACATGGTCGGCCCCGCCGGTTGTGACCGTGAAAGACGAGTATGGCTATGTCATCTCGGCAAACAACCTCAACAAGACCAGCTACACCACAACCGTGACCGGCTCGGGAACCCCGACCATCGCTGGCGCAACCCCAGTTGTCTCGGGTGGAACTCAGACCTTTAGCGCTCTGAACTTCACCACCGCAGCGGGCACCACCGCTCTAACCTTCACCACCGCAGGCTTGGCCGCCGGTGGAACCTCGGCAGTAACCACCGGAACCTATGACGTTCAGGGCGGCGAGCCGCAGAGCATCGCGATTGCTTACACCTCAACTTCGGCACCGGCCCGCAAGACCGGTTTCGGCCTGACCGCGACCCTCAAGGATGCCGGCGGCAACACCGTTTCAGGCCCACACGCAACTGACTCAATCACCGTTGCCGTCACCGATGGTGACGCTGACGCCTCAAACAACGCGGCCTTCACCGCCGGAAACAGCCCAGCAACCGTTGCCGGTGTCGCCGACTTCAGTGCTCTCGCCCTAAGCGGCAAGGTTTCTACCAACTACACCCTGACCTTCACTGTCACCTACCTAGACAGCGCCTCGGTTTCACGCACCAAGACCGCGACCCAGGTCGTCACCTTGACCCCTGGCGATGCCGCCAAGTTGGCTGTCACCACTCAGGCAGCCGGTTTCGTAAACCGCACCAACTTCACCACCCAGCCGGCAGTCACCATCCAGGATGCCGACGGCAACACCGTAACCAGCGCCACTTCGACCGTCGCGGTTGCCGTCACCGCGGCCAGCGGCACCTCGACTCAGGGCCTGACCGGAACGACTTCGGTTGCTGCCGTCAGTGGTGTCGCGACCTTCGCCGGCCTCGGCAAGACCGGTGCCATCGGTGACAAGACCCTGACCTTCACCACCGGTTCGCTAACTGCCGCCACTCAGACCTTCACACTGACCTATGGTGCCGCCAATCAGTTGGCCATGACCGCACCAACTACGACCGTGAACGACACTGTTTTCGGCACCCAGCCGATTGTCACAATCCAGGATGAGGATGGCAACACGGTTGCTAATTCAACCTCGACAGTGACCCTGACTTCGACCAACGCGATCATCGGTGGCACCCTGCTAAACAGCGCGGTTGCCATGGATGCGGTTGCCGGTGTTGCCAACTTCAGCGGCAAGAACGTGAAGCTGACCGGTACGATCGGCGCGAAGAACCTGACCGCGACCATCGCTGGTTCGATCACCAAGGTGCTCGACATCACCATCACCTATGGTGCCGCGAACAAGCTTTCGGTTACCCGTCAAGCCGCCGGCGCAGTTAATGGTGTCGCGTTCACCACCCAGCCACAGGTCACCGTTCAGGACATCTCGGGCAACACCGTGGACAACAGCACCCTGGCGATTTCGGTGGCAAGTTCGGGTGCCGTTCTTGCTGGCACCACCCCGGTTAACGCGGTTGCCGGTGTCGCAACCTTTGCCGGTTTGAAGCTGACTGGCACGGCGACTTCATACACTTTGACCTTCACCTCGGGTGCATTGGCATCTGACTCGCAGCCGATCACCGTCACCTATGGCGCAGCGCACCACTTGGCCGTCACCACCCCGGCTGCCGGCGCCGTGAATGGTGTCGCGTTCACCACTCAGCCGGTCATCACGATTCAGGACCAGAGCAACAACACGGTTGCCAACCTGACCTCGGCCATCACCGTTTCGAGCTCGGGCAGCACCCTTTCGAGCAACAACGCAACCTTGACCGTGAACGCGGTTGCCGGTGTCGCAACCTTTGCCAACGCGCTGAAGTTGACCGGTGCTGCCTCGACCTACACCCTGACTTATACTGCCACCGCGCTTTCCCTCAGCCAGACCCAGTCGATCACCGTCACCGCGGGTGCAGCAACGCAGCTCGCGGTCACCACTCAGGCTGCCGGCTTCGTCAACCGCACCGACTTCACCACGGCTCCAGCGGTTAGCATCCAGGATGCAAACGGTAACCTCGTCACCACCGCGACCGACAGCATCACCGTCAGCATCGACTCGGGCAACCTAACCGGAACCCGCACCGTGGCAGCGGTTGGCGGTGTCGCAACCTTCACCGGTTTGGGCAAGAACGGCACCATCGGCCTCAAGACGATGACCTTCCACACCGGTTCGCTAACCGATGCGACTCAGCAGTTCACCTTGACCTTCGGTGCGGCTTACCAGTTGGCAAAGACCACTCCGGCGGCCGGCTTCACCAACGCCGTTGCGTTCACGACTCAGCCGAAGATCACCATCCAAGACCAGGATGCCAACACCGTGGCGACGGGTGCGCAGTCGACCCAGTCAGTTGTTTTGTGTTGGTTTTGTCATCCCAATAGCCCATGCCTCGCCAAGAAAAGCCAAGTGCTCGGACAATGTCGCGGTTGATCGTACCGTTGGCTTCCGTCGCCTTCTCGCACCGGGCAGCAAGGGCAAGCCATTCTGTGCGATTAGTCATGGGGCACCGAGGGTTTCTTTGAGCGCAGCGTGTGAGCCGGGAAGGTCCATTCGAGAAAGGGCAATCTCGTCGTGGAGCGCGAACCACTGGCGCGCTTTCCCCTCCGCTAGATCGTGCGGGTTGAATTGCCGCATGAAGGCTACCGCTGTTTCAACAACCGATTTCAGCGCCTTGTTCTCTGACTCAAGGGCGGCGATGCGTGCAGCCTGTTCGGTATAGCCGTGAGCAACGGCACGGATATTGTCAGGTGAGCATCGGGCGATGTGGGCGGCAAGCACCCTAGCTTGCTCTGTGCTGCCGTGGCCGCAAAACAGCATCCCGGTCCCGTCGCAACCTCGGACCTCCCGGCACCAATGTTCTGTGGTTCCAGTGCTCCACGGCCCCGGCGTTACGCCGTCCAGACCGGCGTGCAGGTCAGCGATCAGCTTGGATGCGTCAGTCATAGGTTGGCTCCGGGATAAGCGATAGGATTGCGGCCTTGGCGCATTCGCCAAGCGTGGGATGCTCTTTCCAAGCCTCGAATACGCGCTGTATTGTGGCCTCGTCCTCTGCTACCGCCTTGAGATAGGCAGTGACGGCGGCGTGTGCTTCCATCTGCCATTCAAGCCGGCGGATAGGGTGCAGGTTTTCCCATGAGTGCGGAGAGCCGCGTCGAGTGTTGAACTGAGCCAGTAGTGCGCGGGCGGCTGCTTCAATCGGCGTCATGGCTGCACCTTGGGCTGGTGGAGGGGTTGCCAGTGGGTAACGCCATCGACAGGCAACCCGATGACGCTGCTGGACCATCCGGGCGGGAAAGCGCCTGCTCGCGAGCCTAGTACGCAGCATCGGCCTTCCGATTGCCAAAAAACGCCGTCTTCGTAGTCATCGAAATTACCAGCATACGCGGCGCGAATATGCGTCCCGTCTTTCGGCGCGGTCTCTATCGGCTGCCACGCCGTATCGTTGCCAGTTTCGTTGCCATCGGCTGTAGCGGCGGCGTTTTCTTCAACCATTTCAGTCCTCTTGATCCTGCAACCTGACCTCTCATAACGGTCTGGTTCGACGTGGTGTTTCAGGTGGTGGGAGCGATGGGCATCAGGTCAGCACGCGGGCTTCTGGGGCAAGGCCTTGTATCTCGTCAAAGGTCGCGAGCCGCCACCTGCTTTCAGTCTGTGTGTGGAAAACGGTGCTGCATGTCACGGCGACTTCAACCTCAACCATGACGGCGGGGCATGTTTCGATTTTCAGAAGGCGACGCGAAAGCAGGGCGTTGCCTCTTTTGTAGCGCCAGCGACCCGTTGGCTTTGATGACCGAAACGGAGTGGGGCTCATGGCACGGCCTCGCTCTTGATGGTTTCCTCGGACGACAGCCCGAATCTGAGCGGTTCGGGCAAAACCCAAAGATGATACATATCGGCCCCGTCGACGACGTTGTGCATCGGCGGATAGACCTCGACGGCTGTTGCCTGCTCGCCGCAAATTTCGTTCTTGATGCGCATGGCTTCCCACCACGTCGGTCTTTCCTGCGAAAGGCTGGTTATTGCCAGATGCGTGACACCGCCGGGCGCGGGCCGGATCATGACGGCAAAGATGGTGTTGCGCATGGCCGCGCGCACCTGACGACACCAGCCGCTGCTGCCGGGGATGCCGTTCGGCATATCGATGCGTTGCCATTCCGGCCAATTGCCGCTGGTGCGGAGTTTCCGCTCTCTCGCGATCAATTCCCTGCGCTCATGGCGCGGGCGGGATGAGAGGACTGGATGGGCGGTCATCACACGGCCTCGCTTTCCGGGCGCACGATGTTGAGATAGGCGCGGATGTCGTCGACCGACCGGATCATGTACTCGGTCTGATCGGGCAGGATGATACGAGCGTCGCCATATCGGCGTCTGCGACGGGCATTGCCTTC
>ERZ650308.773-NODE-773-length-17259-cov-7.016508_pt1 | contig 17259 bp, 33 predicted proteins | sample MGYA00376244_ERZ650308 | MGnify/ENA primary metagenome ERZ650308 (study PRJEB26733, sample SAMN07839295) | wastewater metagenome | biome: small river; feature: stream; material: water | place: USA: North Carolina | collected 2016-04-26 ... | reverse complement strand
ATTATTGATACCTAAAGATAAGAAATAATTCTGTAGGAGGCAACTTTTTTATTAATTATTTTTCAAAAAGTTTTCTTTAACAGAAGTTGGAACATAATAACGATATAAACTTCTACTATCGTTTTTCTTTTTCCATAGGAATCTTTTATATAGACCTTTTTGTAAACCACGTCTTAACATGTCGGCATATTTTTTATTAGATTCCCAAGATTCATTTCTGAAATAATTAAAAACTTCTTCTTGAATTTCAGATTCTGTTTTGAAAGGATTTTCAATTAAAAATTCTACAATTTCTTTAACTGAACGGTAAGGGGCAGGATTGATCCAACTCATAATACTGTATGTTTTAATTATTGATACCTAAATATATGAACTATTATTTTAGTAGGCAACTTTTTTATAATAAAGTTTCCAAAATAAAATCCCTCTCTGAATACCTTACCCAGCTTTTACCTTCTAAAGACTTATTAAGAGTCTCTTTTAGGTATAATCTAGCTTCAGATTCATTTAATCCATAAACTAACTTATAGGCAACAGCTCCATTACTGTAGTAGCTAAATAAGAAAGGCTTTTTCATATTATATCGTTTTAATTATTGATACCTAAATATAGTAAATAAAATAATAGGAGGCAACTTTTATACCAACATATCTCTTAATTTAAGGAATTTAATTACCTCAACTGTATCAACCTGAGGCCATCCTAATTCATATCCTACCTCAAATAAGTAATTATCCACAATAGGTTCATTTAGGTCCAATTCAGGATCCTTTAATAATTCAGCAATGAATTGAAATGCCTTAATACCTTTAGGTCCTGGTGCTGAGTAATAACGTTTGTCCATTTTTATATTGTTTTAATTATTGATACCTAAAGATAAGACCTTTTACCTTAGGGTCCAACTTTTTTTACAACTTTTTTTTATTTTATTTTTTTTAAACTTTTTTATGAAAATAGTTGCCTATGAAGATCTTTGTTCGTATCTTTAGGTACATTAGAAGATTAAGGAAGAATAAGGGGCCTGGCTTTGAAAGAGAGTCGGAAGAGTAGACGGGCCGGTACGCCTGTTTCTGTAGTTGGTAATACCTAGTACCTGGTAAGGAGAAAAAAGGAAGGGCCCTGTTGGGAGCCCTTTTTCTTATGCTTGTCTTTTCTTGTATAGGTCTTTTTGCTTTTCTGCACCATGTGTCTGGATGCTGCCCATCTCTCCTGGAGGGTTACTTGGATTGTTTTCATGATTAAAAAAAATACATATTGTGAACTATTTCGGTAGGTAGCTTAAATTGCTTACCCACTGAGGAATTATCCTGTTGATTACTTTTATACATAGGAGGAGTTATCTCAAGTCTGCACCAAAGAGATCCAACAGTAACCAATTTAGCCCTCAGTGTAGGAGATTGATTACAAGAACAATCCTTCCCTATTACCTCAGTTAATTCCTTTATCTTATCCATAGTATATAATTTTTATCTATACCTAAAGATAAGAACCTTTATCCATATAGGCAACTTTTTCTTCAAGTTTTTTACCCATCCCGAAGGGGGGAAGGACCGGGGAACAAAACGGGTCTCTAACGGGTATCGAATTGGGTAACTAGACGGGTAGCCAAACGGGTCTCAATTGGGTTCCGGAACAGGTTTCTTAACGGGTATCGAATCGAGTTTCTAGGCGGGTTTCTAGATCTATTGAACGGGTATCTAGTATAGGATTTCCCTATTATAGGAAAAAACTATTAGGACGACACATACCCCTCATTTTTTCTATTAACATTTTACCTTCCTTTCCTATACTTTCTACACACCATTCTACCCTAACAGTACTATTTTATACCAAGTACTATATGTTTTATACCCTTTCTACCTTTTTACTACTCTTTATGTTTAACCAAAGCCATACCCTTTTACTATGTATTTCCAGTAGTTCTCCATATGTCTCTCCCTATATCTCTCCTCTTCTTATCTAAGGTATCGTACATATAAAACCCGTCACAGAGACGGGTATATGATTGGGTTATAGGCCGGGTTTCTAACCGGGTATCGAAGTGGGTCTCTATCTATTCATTTGATAATAGAATCATATTCTTTTTATCGAATAAACTCTTATGTACCACTATCTGTCTTCCGTCTTCCATTAATAGACTATAGTGGGAAGGTCTTTTTTGAATTACCTTTCTTACTCTTTTATCATTAGAAGTATTCTTTACCTCTATAGGAGTTTTTACTTCTTCTTCTTTTATAGTTTCCTTTATAATAGTCTCTTCTGGAATATTATTTTCTTCTATAACAGTCTCTTCCTTCTGGATATCCTCTATAGTATTATTTACATCATTTTGGTTAACTGCTACTTCCTCTACGATGTTTTCCTCTTTAACTGTGTTTTGTTTTGCCATGGTTTGTATTTGATTTTAGTTTATAATTTTCTTATTTGTATTTGCCAAATTTCCTCTATCCTTACATATCCATTCTCATCTTCCTTACCTATGTACTTTATCAAAGCCATATGACTATTTCTTTTCTTTAGAGTGAATGTCTTTGGATCATAATAGTCTCTAAAGATTACTCTATACCCTATCCTTCTACATACCCTCCAATATATTCCATATAGAAACTTTATCATACCTCCTCCAATGTTAGTATTGATATACAATGAGGAAAGTTATCATAGTCTCTTAAAATAATTAGCCCCTCTCTTTCAACTACCTGGACAGCTATTCCTTCTATAACCTTTCCTACACCCTTTCTAGAGTTGAAAGCTACTTTATTTCCTCTATACTTCTTGTGATATAATACTACGTCTTCAATTTTCATCTTCTATAACTAAATAAGGTTTATCATTCTCTGTCTTCTTTATTGTACCGCTTTGTATCAATTCCTGAGTACCTTGAGGATCTTTCTGAGACATTATTAGGATTGTCTCCTCCATATAGATTATTTTCATATAACTTTTATTTAGATTTTTACCTCCTACAACTCGGAGGGTTGGGGGAATTTGCGCGTGACACCTTCGGTGAGGAGAGAGAAGCGCCCCCTCCTCCCCTAAGTCTCTAGATTGAATCTATTTATTCTTGTGTTAAACTATCTCTCCATTCGTTGATGTAAGCCTCTTCTTCATCAAGTAATACTTGTAATTCCTCTTCTGTCATAACCCTTATCTTTAAACTCTCTGTGTTACTTCTACATTATACAGTGCTGCTTGATATCTATCCATTCCTATTAGAGAATTAATATAGTTCTTACAGTTCTTTATAGAGCTTAATTCAACTCTCTGCTTTATCTTCTTTAAGTAGACTCTCCCGTATTGATCTAAGATATACTTCTTATTACCTTTCCACTCGTAAAATATAACATTACTCATAACCTTTATCGTTTTTAATTATACCTAAATATACGAAATTAATCCTTAGGTTCCAAACTATTTGGGAAATAAAGTAGTGTAGGATTCTTCTTTTGTATATCTACTTCTGGATAGTGTTTACTGAACTCCATTACGTCAAATCTCTCTGTAATAAGATGCACTCCATTCTTTGTTGGAATACTTGCAATCAACTTATTACCTTCCGGCTTACACATATTAATAGTTGCTTCAATTTCAAAGATAGTTCTTCCATCCTTAGTATCAATATCGACAATCCATCTCTTCTCTTGAGTCTTTATTTGTCCTACAACTGAATCAAATAGCCCTTTTTGATTATTACTTCCATTTTGTATACGCTGTGCTAGTGCAGACATCATACTCAGAGATACATCAAAGTGGTTTTGTTTCTGTACATGGATATAAGCTCTTGCTTTAAACATCTCACATAGCTGGATTATTTCATCATAGCGTCTCTCTAAATGATCGATACTCTCTATACAATAAGTCTTAATTGTTCTTACTGATTGATGATTATCTCTCTCTCCTTCCGGCTGGTCTTTCTTACGCTTGAATACATACAGCATATAGAAGTCTCCTTTGTTCTCGTAATTAAGCAATGGCTTAATTAATTCTATATTATTTATCATAACTTTTTATTTTTCAAATGTTGGCTTTAACCACAGTATGTTGTTTTTAAAAACATAATCTCTTAACTTAGGAATAGTGTTAAGCACTTCTAAAGTACGTAATGTATCATGTTTAAAGCACTTAAATAACTCCTCTCTTATTCTTTCGATTGATACTACTCCCATCTTACCTTCGTAATCAAAATTGTATATAAAGTAATCTAAGTAGTTTAAACTAAATCCTTTCGTAATAGAGAATCTAATTGCTCTTATAATACGAAGAGGATCATCTTCAAATGTTAACTTAGGTGCTCTTGGTGTTATTAAAGCCATTCGCTGTAAGTCAATCTGACCTTCAAACAAATCAATTAAATTACCATCCTCATCTTCCGCCATAGCATTGACTGTAAAGTCTCTACGAACCAAATCATCCTCCAATGTTCCTAATTCCAGTATTGGACGTCTTGTTCCTTCTACATATCCTACTTCTTTTCTTGCCATTACAAAGTCAGCATCTAATTTAGCAAACTTATGATCAATTGGAAATTTAGCTCTGATTGTAAACATCTCTGGAACTGATAGGAAGATTGTAAATCCTTGATCGATCATCCATTGTTCCATTTCTTTGAATCCTTCTTCAACTGTTTTGTTTAGATCATCTAATACAAATGTGAAGTCGATATCTTTTGTTTTTACTCCTAGGAGTCCATCTCTAACGCATCCTCCTACTTTAAATATTTTTGGCATAACTTTTATTTTAATGTTTCTCTTAATTTAACTAATACTTTCTTCAAGTGTCTTGTATTGTCGTAATTGTTTATAAATGATCCCTGAATTTCACTTGCTGTAAATAATGTCTTTGTAATATATCCTTCAAAGAATCTAGAACGACATTGCTCTAATATCTCAGGACATTTACTCTCACTTGTCATTAAACCGCATACCCAAAATCCTTCTCTCTTTTCTAATAAGATGTATGGATGATTAAATATAGTATGCATAAAAACATCTCCTACTTTATGAAATTTAGGCTTTCTAGTAGCTGATGATCCTGGTAAGCATCCTACCCATGATATTAATTGTTCATGGCTGTACTTACCTGCTTTTATTTTTTCTAATAACTGTGACTTATCCATAACCTTTATTTTTAATTTCTATACCTAAATATACGAAAAAAGAGTCACCGAAGCAACTCTTTTTGTAATTATTTTTTATTTATTTTTACTTTAAGCCGTACATCACACTTGTACCTGACCCTAAAGTAGTTGTTGGAACATTACCTCTCCATTTCTCAATCCATTGTTGTTGAATTAATAGAGGAGTTAAAGTACTCTGTCTTAATCTGTTTGATTCAGCTTCAGCTCTTGCAATCGCTAACATAGACTCTGCTTCACCATTTGCTTTAGCTACTTTAATTTTAGCTTCCGCTTCTGCTTGTTTAACTTTATTCTCAGCCATTAAAGCTGCCTGTACTGCATTATTTTTAGCGTTAATAGCATTCTTGAATGAATTTGGATATACTAAATTCGATGTAAATTGATTTAATACAAATCCTTCTTTTAGTAATTGGCTAACTAATATTCTTCTAACTTCTTGTTCAAATACTTCTCTATTTGAAATCAATCCATCAGCTGTGTATTTATTTGCTGCTAACCTAAAGGCATCATATACTGCAGTCTTTAAAAATCCATCTTCAATTTCTGGTAAGCTTCTTCTATATTTTGAAAAGATTGCAGGTACTTTATCTCTCTGTACTGAATAGTTTACAATTGGAGATACTCTAAATTCACTACCATCTTTACTATTTACTACAAATGAATTGTCTTCGTCTCCATTCTTTGTATACTCTTTATGTTGGATAAAAGTTGGAAATTCATAAATCTTTGTTGTGATTGGATTATAAAATACCATACCTGTACATTCTGTAACATTACCTACTCCTTTATCAGAGCCATACATGTTAACTTTTACACCTACGTGTCCAGCGTCAATTTGTTCACAAGAACTAACACCTACTAAAATGGCTACGATTAAGCCTACGATAACTAAAATTTTGTTCATAACTTTTTGTTTAAATTTGATTTATAATTAATTGTTTTTATAGTTGTCCTCCTTTATTAAAATTTTCGATAGTTTTCGAAGTAATTTCTTTTAATCTCTTCAGTAATTTCCCTTCTGGGTATGATACTTGGTATGAGAAATCTCCTTTTTGTAATGAAAAGAACATAGGTGTATTTTTTCTTACTTGCCATTGTAGTATTGATAGTCCATTCATAACACATGTTCCACGATTTGTCCCAAACATTGAACCAGAACACCACATAAATCCTATAGAATCTTCTCCATCATATGAATACTTACAGTGGTAGACTCTATTCAAATATTTTTTTAATATTTTTTCTTCTTGTTCTTTGGTGCAATTTACTATATTTAACATAACCTTTGTTTTTAATTACTATACCTAAATATATGAAATATATTCTTAGGAGGCAACTATTCTAGCCCTAATTTTTTTCTTTTACCTGTCTTATAGGTAGAATTTTCAATGTTATTTTTAAATAACTTCTTAACTCTACTATAAGATTTACTCCATATTGGAATTACTCCTACATCATATACATAATATGGAAATAAAATAGAATACTGTGTTTCGTAAATTGAAGGATTGTCCATATGTCTAGCGGTATATCCGTTTACATTTAATACAAATTTATCATTCCATCTTTTTGTTACCCCATTTATAAGATTTTCACTTTCAATCTTATCTAAATAATCTGAGATATCTTGGTCTGGGATTGGAGATCCTTCTTCAAATAGTATAATAGATTCCATAATTATCAAGGCTAATATGCCAATAAGTACCAATATTATTAATAATATTACCATAACTATTCTTCTTTTTCTTGTTTAACTTCTTCTTCCTCAGGCTTAAGTACTTTAAACAAATACAATCCTAAATAACCAAACGCTACAAATATGATTCCAAATAATACTATTCCAATATTGAATAGATAAGTGTCTCTTTGATTCATCAAATAGAATGATAAATCTACTAACTGAACTAATCCTAATCCTAGGAAAAATCCTACTAAAAATTTAATAACTGTTTTCATTATTTACTTGAGCTTGAATTTTTAAATAACATTCCAAATAGTAAATTGATTCCTAATGCCTGCCAAAATGTAATTGGATTGATTCCATCTACTGCTCCTACGAGAGAATAGTTCCATAATAATTGCACTGGCCATGCTAATAGAATTGCTGCTACAGCTAGTAATGCTAATGCCGCTAATAATGCTCCTAATTTTTCCATAATTATAATTCGTTTTCTTTTGTTCCTGTTATTGCATCGATATCAGCATACTTAGCATTTACCTGCTCTGCTAATACTTCTCTTAGCATTTTAATATTCTCCGACCCTACCTCTCTCAAAGCTCTTAATGGAGACTTGTAAAGCTTTGGATGTGTTTTACCATTTTTTAAGATTACCTGAAAGTAATTCTTTGATTTGTCAACTGATGATTTCATTTTTTAATTTATGTATAATAGGTTACCCTGATTGTCTTCTATCTTTTGTACTTCAAATTTTTTATCTAAGTACTCTAACACCTCTCTTGCTGTCATTTGAAAATACATTCTAAATGCCTGTACAAATACTTCAAATGGAAGTGTAGGTCTGCTTTCATCTTTATGATTAAGGTAGTATTTATAGAACAGGCCAAAGTCGTATTGACCTGTTCTTCTCATGTTTACATACTCTGCTTTAGTCATTAGCTTACCATTTCAGCAGCCAATTTGAATAGCTCTTGATTAACTCTTAAATCTTTTTCAAATGATTTAATCTTTCTCACCTTTCTAACTTTTGCTCCTTTCAAAGCAGAAGAATAACCTCCTTGAGTAATCTTTTCCTGTAGGATATTAAACACAGTCCAAAGATCTTCTCCTTCATCCTCTTTTCTAGTAGGAGTTAAAATATCTACAATTGCAGAATCATCAAACTCAGCATCTAACTTCTCAGTTCTAATCTGCATTGCTTTAGTAGCTAAATCTCTCATCTCCTGAGGAGTTAAGATTCTTGCTTGCATTTTATTTAATACTTGAATTTTGTTTGGAAGATCCTCTACCACTTGATTCATGATAGTTCTTAATTCTTCAAAAGTATAACCAGTATGTCTGATTTTAAAAGATGAAAAGTTTTCATCTGCTACTACTAATCCATTTGAACATACTAATCTGAAGATACCAACTCTGAACTGGAATGAATTAAATCCATCGTGAGAGTTAGTTAAAATGATTCTTGGATAAGCATCATCACCATTCTTTCCTTTGATTTTAATATCTGGATTCTGGAAAGAAATCATATGCTTTGAAAAGATTGTTTCTTTTCCTCTTGATTTTCTTTGAGCTGCCTGTACTGGAAGCCATCCTAATTTCTCTAAGTCATCAATAACTGTCTCAGTATTCACCATAGAGTACTTTGAACTTACTTTGTTACTTGTCGGAGCAGTTTTAAAAGCTACTGGACATACTGACTGAATTTGTTCTTTTGTAAGGTAAGAATCTGCTAAACCTGTTTGAAATCTCATTAACATAACTTATTGTTTTAATTATTATACCTAAATATATGAACTTTACCTTTAGGAGGCAACTAATTCACAAACTTTTTTAAAATTATTTTACCAAGCCTAATGCTTTAGCTCGATAGTAACTCACTTCTTTTCCTGTTTTAGGATTTAAGAACATTTGTTTAGTTTTCGGAAGATTCTTTTGATATTTTTCCTTTTTATTGAATTCATCCAAATATTCTTTAGGATATTCGAACTCTGCTTTTTCTATACCACTTGCAACACTATCCTTTCTATATGTGTAAGTTGTTTTGATTCCAGTCAACTCACACGTAAAAACTTTTACTAGATTTGTCATTATTTTAGTTTTTGAATTAATTGCCAAGTATCGATAGCTTCGTCAGACATTTCCCATTCTGTATAATGTTTCAAGCAATTCTCCAGAGCTATTACCCATTCCTTTCTTGGGAGAGATATTTCAAAAGAATTATCTACTCCTTCTATTAAGATTTCAAATAACATAGCTGTCTTCTTCTTGTTATTAAAAGCCTCTTCAATACCTTCTCGAATAGTATTTGTCATATCGACAGACTTCTCTCTAAAGATAGCTTCTAATTCCTGTAAGTCCTCTATTTGTAATTTTCTCATATACGATTACTATTTTCTAATGATTTTTGATTGACTGGTATTTCTGGATTAGTTACGATTGTCTCTGTATCCATTCTGATTACTTCTACATTTGACTGTACAATATAAACTGGACCGTTATATTCGTATGTATGCATAGGAACATCGAACATACTATCTCCCAGGCCTGGCTGTTTGATAGGCTCAGTTATTCTCCTATTACCGTCAAATGATCTGAATTCTCTAGCTGTAGTTCTATACCAATTGCCTTTGATTTGTACTTCGCAGACTCCTGCTGTATTAAAATCGTAGATAAGCTTTGCGGTATTACCTGTCTTTTCTGCCATAACCTTTTTATTTACCTAAATATACGAACAAAGATTCGTTCTAGCAACTATTTTTTAAACAATTTCCAAAAAGAACCAGAAATAGTTTTTTCTCTCCACTTCTCATTCTGTTCAGACTGTTTAACCAATTGATTAGCTACAATTCTTTCTCTGGTAGGTTTAGTCTTCTTCTTTGCCATTTCCTCTATAGTTCTCTGAGATATAATTTCTTCCATCTGTAGGATCTATTTCTTGTTGTAGCAATCCTAAAGATTCTAAATGCTCTCTCATACTATCATCCATCTCCCAATCAAAGTCTGCTACTTGCTTGTCGACATAATCTTCCATAGCAATTACTTGCTTATCAGAGATTGGAGATACTGAGTAAAGGAATGAGCAATTATAACACATTAACTCTATGTTATCTAATTCGTAGTTCTTTTTATTCTTATCTTTAAACTGAAGTATAAGAGGTACTTTCTGATCTACTATTCTAGCTTCGTTAAAGCCGCATTTACAACATTCCTCCTTAAGGTACCCTTCAAAGATTAGTCTTTGTTTAATCTTGGCTGGTTCAAAGCTTTCTATAGGAAGTCTTCCTTCTATCAAATCTTTTAAAGGAGCTTGTTTTCCTTTGTTGGAAATAAACTTAGGAATACCTTTTCCAGAGGCATTCTTATGTACTTCCCATAGAGTAACTCCTTCTTCATTTGTATAAGTCCTTGCGTACTTTTTATAATGAACAAAGCTACATCTAAGAAAGCGAGCAGCTCCTCTATTACTTTTAGAGTTCTGCATCGCTCTTAAACAATCTTCTTTTGATATGAATTTAGCTTTTGGCATCTATTCGTCGTCTTCGTCTTCTAACTCAACTTCTTCTACATCTTCTAAGTCTTCGATATCTTCCTCAAGAATTTCTTCTTCAAGCTCATCATCTAAAGCTTTTTCAACTACAGCATCTAATGCTTTAGCATCATCTGCTACTTCATCTTCGTCGTAGTTTAGTACCTCTAAAGGAACATTCTTCACACCTTTAGAAATATTTTCTAACTCTTGAAGTCTTCTAGCTGTATCTTGATCCAGAATATCTAACTCTGTAGCTGTGTAATCTCCTTCGCCCACTACTCTAATGCGTCCTACCTTAGGCTTAACATCTGAGCAATTCACACAGAAATCATATCCAAACCTATCTAATCTAAGTTTAGGCATATCATTACCGCATCTTTTACAAGGAATCATTTCTAAATTTTCAATCATATAACCGTTCTTTTTAAATTTATACCTAAAGGTAAGAAATTATTTTTTACCAGGCAACTATTTTTTTACCTTTTTTAAGCTAGATATTACATTCCATACCTGTTCAGGTGTTTCAAAATCTACTGTGATCATACTTTTTCCATCTGAAAGGTCTATCTTACCGTCCCAGTTGTCTAGGGTAGGTATTTGGTAGATGTAATATTGGATTAATGCTAGTTGCTCTTTATTGAAGTGCATCTTAAAAAGATTATCAATAACTTGTATGAACTTTTCTTCATAGATTGTCATATCCACTCCAAGTTCAGCTTCCATGAAATCTCTTCTATCTTCTATCTCTCTTAATAGAAGTATACTCTCAATAAACAACTTCTTCTCCATAGTAGCTCTGTCAAGATCTCTTTCAGAGATTCTAATATTACCCTTTAAGTAATTGTTTATTGCCTGCCTGATTACTTTCTTCATATGTATACTGTTTAACATTAAAGATAGTTAAAAATTCTTGAACTGGCAACATTTTTGTTAAAGAAAAAAACTTAATTGCTTCTTCTTGTGTTAGAGCTTCTGTAGCTCCTATTGCTTCTTGTTTAGGGTCACTTTTACTGTAAAAACAAAACTTAGCCATAATTTATTTATTGTCCTTTTGCTGCTTGACTTAAAGCGTTAATAATAATTTTATTCAAATATTCTATATAGATAAAGAATCCTATAATCGTTTTATCCTTTAATTCCCTGTCTCTCTCAACAGCTAACCCTAGAGGTGATAGTCCTTGATTTAACTTTTGAGCAAGTTCCATAGCGATGTCGTCTTGTTCTTTCTTAGACATGCCTGTGAATGTAGTAGGAAGGAATTGTACTTTTACTCCTTTTTTGTTAGGATCTTCATTCACATCAATCTTAAGTACAAATTTATGTCCTTTAAAATTTACTTTGGTTACTTCTGAAAGTATTTGTTTTACTTCGTTTAATAAGCTCATATCTGTTTTTAATATAAATAGTGTTTATTATATAAAGACGTACTCTCGTTCGTTTAATAGTAAAGAAAGAGTATCTTCTTTTTTATAAGTTTCCATCAGGTTATTTTTTCTCCTAATATCTAACGTTAACGGTCCGTAACTATAAATTCCTACTTCATTTTGAGAAACAACAGCGTGTATGTTCTCTATAATTGCTTGCAAATCTTTATCTAAGTTGCTTACCAATTCTGAATATTTTAAAGAAACAACTACGTCTTCTTTAGACAGATCGGCAGAACTATTTAAAAGTATTCTATCTTTAAAAGAAGTAGGGTTATACAAATGTTTTACCTCTTCCCAATACTCCGGAGTGTATCCCCATCTTAAATTATTGTAATAGTTACTTTCAAATTCAACCTGAGAGATTAATTGTTTTACTATTTCAGAGTCAGAAAGGTAAAGCTTTTTGCAATTAGGCTCTATCCACTTAAGTATGTTAAAGTCTATAAACCTATCTATTTCTATATTGAAAGCTATATTATATACCGGTTGAGCATGATGTTCAAAGAATCCCCACTTCCTTACAAATCTTTTTAACTCCTGCATATCAGCATGATTCTGTAGGTCTGCTTTTAATTGTGCAGCTTTTTCTGTAGTGTGCCAGTTAGTTCCTCTACTAGATACACATGTGAAATGGTATACACAGGCATTCCAAGACTGTACTAGATCCAATCCACATAATCCCATTCTAATAATCATATCAGAATCTTCTCTAGAAGATCTAAATTGTACATCAAATCCTCCTATCTTATCAAACCAAGTCGACTTATGCAAGGCAAATGGAGCAAAATGTCCCCACATATTGGGCCTATTCTCTTTTTGTAAATCCTCTACAAAACTATTAAAATCTTCATAAGAAAAATCCTCAGGAGATTTTCCAAAATCCTTAATAATTTTTTCTGGTGCTGGAGGATGTAAAGGAGGTTCAATTCTTGCACAGCAAAGAACTGTTTCCTTATTTACTAAATTCTCAATAATATGTTTATCAAAATCTTTTCCTACAACCATATCTGACTGCAAGTAACATATTATATCGTTAGAAGCTGCATTAAACATTATTGAGATGTTATGCTGACACCATACTGGATATTTTGAAGGATTCTTACATACCTTTAAGTTAGGAAGTTCCTCTTTGTACTTCATAAGCATTTCATAAGTACCCTGATTATCTGAATCTATGAATATAATTATTTCATGCTTATGTATCTCTGTATGATCTTGAAGAGACTTAACTAGTAGCTTGACATACTCCTTTTCGTTGTTCGCTGTGTTTATACAAAAACTAATTGGCTTTACCATTCTTCTGTTTTAATTTATTAAACATGTTTTCAATTCCTTCTACCATTCCTATATAATTAATACCTAGTGGAGTAAAGTTACCTACATAATCTATTCCTCTGTCCTTATTCATTGTAACAACAGGTACAGTGTGTTCGTCTAATGTATTGATAATGTTAGCAATATCTGTAAGAGAGTAGATATCCTTATAAGAACAATTTATCTCCTTAGGTAAATCTTCTGCGCTGATGCAATACTCCATCAACGTTATAAGATCCTTCATATAGAAAAAGTCCATTAGTTTATTCTGATGAATCTCTATTGGCTGGCGGTTTAGATATTTCATTATGCTAGATTTGATAAATCTAGTTTCTAATTCATTTTCATCAAAGACAGCAAAAATTCTAACGTTATAAAAATTGAGCTTATTTTTCATAGAATAGTTAATAACATGCTTACTTAGACCGTATGGTTGCTCCTGTGCAAAGATCTCAGCACCTGATCCTATGCTTATGAATTTTTTAAATCTAGATTCATTTGCTAGAAGATTGTAATACATTATTAAGTTTTCATCCAATACATCTTCAGTATCCTTTCTCAACCTACTTCCTCCTGCTATTGCAGTATGTATAACTACATCGAAATACTTTCCTTCAAAGAATTTATCTGTATGACTTCTATCTGTTAAGTCAAAATCATCTCTACTAATTCTAGTTACATTGTAGCTGTCTTTTAGTCCTTCGTAGAGATTTTTAGCAATATAACCATTACCTCCTGTAATTAAGATATTCATTTATTTCTTTTTTAACTTCTGTGCTACCTCTAATATAAGATCTTCTTGCCCGGCTACCAACTTTCTGTTACCTAATTCGAAAATAAGGGATGAATATTCTATTCCGTACAACTTAGAAGCATTTACAATTGGCTTTTCAAAACCTGAGAATAGTTTTTTAAGTCCTGTTAATATGTTAATTGGAGTTGTAATAGGTGCTGAAGTTATTAGGTAGTCCATTACGTTATCAGCTTCTTTAATTGTATCTTGGAAGTTTATTCCTACTTCAAAGCCGCTTTGCTCCAATACTGTTATAAGAAGTTCTAATGGTGCATTTCCTGCTCCTGCTCCAAATCCTCTAATGCATCCATCGATATAATCTGCTCCATACTCAACTGCTGTTAATGAATTAGCTACAGCACATCCTAAATTGTTATGAGCATGAAAGCCTACTGGTATCTTTAAGTTACTTTTCAATAAAGAGATTCTTTGCTGTACATCAAATGGTAGGTATGTTCCTGTAGAGTCCATTATGATAATAGCTCTAGCTCCGTACCCTTCCATTATCTTGGCTTGTTCCATTAACTCTTGAGGAGTAATTAAAGCACTCATCATCAATACTCCAAACACTTCTACATTCGCTTTTGCCAGTGCTTCTATGTGAGACTTAGCTAGAGTTGCTTCAGTACAATGTGTTGCCACTCTTACTACATCCACTCCTAAGTCAATAGCCTTTCTGGTGTGTTCTAATGTAGCTAGTCCTGGTATCATATGAATACCTAATTTAGAATTCTTTAAATTCTTTCTAGCAGTTGTTAACATCTCCTCATCTGTGTTTACAGACTTTCCTACAAGCAAAGAAGAAGCTGCTAATCCATTTCCGTGACCTACCTCTACAATTGGTACTCCTGCTTTATCTGCAAATTGACAATATCTTGCTATACTATCTAAGCTAATAGTATGTTTAACACTATGATTTCCATCTCTAAGACTTGAATCAGTTATAATTACTTTTCTCATTTTGCTAGTCTTTCTGTTACTTTAATTGCTGCACAGTTAATAATATCTAAGTTACCTGCATAAGCTGGAAGATAATCTCCTGTACCTCTTACTTTGATACTCATCACTACTACTCCGTTCTCGTTCATAGTCGGAGGTAGCACCATTTCGTAATAAGGAATATAAGTTCTTAACTCTTCAATCTTCTCTAAAACCTTCTCTGTTAAGTTTTCAAAATTAACTTTCTTTGCTTTAATGAAGACAGTCGTCTGCATATCAACACAAGGTTCTGCAGGATTAAGATTTAATATTACTTTATTATTTGAACAACCTGTAAACTTTGTTATAGCTTTCTGAGTTGTTTGGATATAGTTGTCGACGTTAATCCTTGTAGCCATTCCTGCACTCTTAGATGCAATCTGTGATACTACTTCAATGTATTCTAATCCTGTACACTCCTTTGACAGTAAATGAAGCATTGGCATTGAAGCTTGTCCTCCACAAGTAATCATATTGACATTATCATCTGTTGATATAATCTCAGAGTTAACATCCGGTACACACATATCACCTACTTTAGCTGGGGTTAGATCAATTACTTTTATTCCTTGCTCTTTAAATAACTTTGCATGCTCAATCGCATCTGCTGCTGATGTACAATCATATACTACATCACAACAATTTGGATTGTCTATAAAGTATTGAATACCTTTATCCGATATTAGTACATTATGCTTTTTAGCTGTTAGCATTCCGTCTGAATCTAACCTACGACCTACGAATGCTACTACATCCATAAAGTCTGTTTTTAAGGCTTTAAGTAATAAATCTGTTCCGATATTACCTGTACCGATAATTGCTACTTTTATTTTCATCTTACAACTGTTTTACTTCTTTGATTAATTCCTGCAATCATAGCTTGCTCTACTTCCTCTAATGGTAGTAGCGGAGACATCTCCTCTAATAGTCCTGCTTGAATTGTATTGTCTTCTAATTTCATTCCTCTTACTTTAGGAATAAATTCTTGATCTGGATCCATGAACACTTCCATGATAGCCTGTCCTTCAAATGCTAAGAAGTCCTCTACTCTATCCTCTGTGAAGTACTCAAAGTCAAATGCGTGTGCTACTTTTTTATAGTCAGGTAGTGTTACTCCTGTATCTTTATTTACACAAGTACGAGCTCCTTTGAATAACATATTCTGAGTATGTTTGATCATTAGGTATCCGTCATTGTTGAATATTACAATCTTTACTGGAACCTTTGTTTGAAAGATGGTACCCAATTCCTGAATGTTCATTTGGAAACCTCCGTCACCAATGATAGCAACCACTTCGCGATCGGGACGACCCATTTTGGCTCCAATCGCAGCAGGTAAAGCAAATCCCATAGTTCCTAATCCACCTGAGGTTATATTACTTTTGGTCGAATTAAATTTAGAATAACGACAGGTAAACATTTGGTGTTGCCCTACGTCTGACACCATAATCGCATCCCCTTTTGAGTGTTTATTGATCATTTCAATGGTTTCTCCCATTGAGATGCCTTCTTTCTTGGGTTGTAATTCGTCATTAATAACCACTTCTAATTCGATATTGTATTTTTCTTTGAATTCGTTGTGCCAAGATTCGTGAGTCTTAGTATCAACATGAGAAAGTATAGCAGCTAAAGTTTCTTTAACATCTCCTAAAACGGCAACATCAGCTTTCACATTTTTATCTACTTCGGCAGGATCAATTTCAAAGTGAATTACTTTAGCTTGTTTAGCATAAGTGGCTAAATTACCGGTTACACGGTCGTCAAAACGCATTCCTAATGCGATCAAGACATCACATTCATTAGTTAATACATTCGGACCGTAATTTCCATGCATTCCTACCATTCCCACATTTAAGGGATGATCAGTAGGCAATGCCGAAAGACCTAAAACAGTCCATGCAGCTGGAATTCCTGTTTTTTCAACGAATGCTTTTAATTCGGCTTCTGCTTCTCCAAGAATGATTCCTTGACCAAAAACAATCATCGGTTTTTTTGCGCTATTGATGATTTCAGCAGCAGCTTTTACTTGATCTAGTTGTAACGTTGGCTTTGGTACATAACTTCTAATGCTTGTACATTTTTTGTAACTAAAATCCAATTCGTCGAACTGTGCATTTTTAGTGATATCAATCAATACCGGACCTGGACGACCTGATTTAGCAATATAAAAAGCCTTCGCCATGATTTCAGGAATTTCATGTGCTTCTGTAATTTGGTAATTCCATTTGGTTACAGGAGTCGAAATACTAATAATATCAGTTTCTTGAAACGCATCTGAACCTAACAAATGTTTACCAACTTGACCTGTAATACAAACCATTGGTGTAGAATCAATCTGAGCATCGGCAATTCCAGTTACTAAATTGGTAGCTCCTGGTCCAGAAGTAGCGATGGCTACTCCAA
>ERZ650308.772-NODE-772-length-17267-cov-8.474378_pt1 | contig 17267 bp, 27 predicted proteins | sample MGYA00376244_ERZ650308 | MGnify/ENA primary metagenome ERZ650308 (study PRJEB26733, sample SAMN07839295) | wastewater metagenome | biome: small river; feature: stream; material: water | place: USA: North Carolina | collected 2016-04-26 ... | reverse complement strand
TCATATTCCCGCGCCTGCATCAGGTCCGCAATGCGCTGGCGCTTCATCTGCTGGTGCATACCCAGCATGGAAGGAATATCGACCTGTTCGATGCCGAAGGGATTAGCCATTATCCTACCCCCGCCGTCTTGACAGGACTAAATCCGCCACCGTTCTGATACAGATACAAGCTGGCCAGATTGTTGACCGTCCCATTGATGGCGCTTCCCATATTGGCATAGGATGATGCAGTCGCGTTGCCCGCCGCCGTCGCAGCGTTCGCCTGATTGGCGGCATTGGTGCCGTAAGCCCCTGTGATCGCGTTCGCCGCGCCTTGGCCCGCCGCTGCCGTCGCGCCCGTGGCGGACTGCCCGACGCCAGCCAGCGCTGCCAGGCGGTTGGCGAAATTCTCGTAATTGCTTGCCGCAAGACCAGACGCATAGCGGATGCGCGACTTGTCCGCCCCGCCACTATTCAAGGCTCCGCGCGCGGAATTAGCGCGGTCGATCGCCAACAGCCCCTGACCGCGCTGAAACTGATAGCCCGGTGTCGCCTCCAGTGCGGCAGTAGGGTCGATCCTTGTACCGCCAACGCCATAGAGGCCAGCCAGAGTATTGAGCGCCTTATAGCCGGTCTCGCGATAGGGCGCATAATCGGCGCGCGTCTGGTTGTATTGACGGCGCTGTTCCTCGATCTGGAGTTGCGTCGCGCGTTCAGATGCTGCGGCTGCGGCATTGGCGGCGTTCTTCTGCGCCTTGGCCGCTTTGGACCCATAGATTGCGGTCGCAGTGCCGCCGATAACGGCAGCCCCCGCGATTGCTGCTGCAACACCCATTACGCCGCCTCCGCCAGTCGGAGCCGGTAGACAGAGCCTTTTTCCTCTGCACCCAACCTTCGGTATATGGAACCGATACGCCCGCCGCCGCCGACTGTGTTGGTTTCCCACAAGACTTCCGACACACCACGCTCCTTGAAGGAAGCCAAGGCAGACCGTTGCAGCTTCATGCCCACTCCAGGGTGTTCGGGATCAGCAAAAAATGCGGTATTGACCGCTGTAAGCACGCCTTCTGCTGCGAGTGATGGCGCGAACAAGGTCATCAAATATCCAAACATCCGCCCATTTGAGCGCGCGGTTGTGATTTGCATTAGGCCAGCCTCATCCATTGCGCGCAGCAGCGGGATATTCTTGTTGCGCCAGTTGTCCGGCGCTTCACCAATCTGCACATGATGCTCGGCCAAAAGGCGTTGCGCCCCGGCAAGCCATTCATCAAAACCCTCGCTCTGAAAGGACATGCCTTCGCAAACCGCGTTCCTGCGTGCGGCAAGCATGGTGCGGACCTTGTGCGTTGCGATCGACGCAAGCTTTTCAATGGCGGGCGCGTAGGCTTGGCAGTAGCGGACCAGCGCGGGCATGTTGATCTGGATATTGACCGGCGCGAGCGATGCCCAGCGCGCATGATCATGCCGATACGGCAGGCAATGTTCAAAGATGGCCGCGCACGTCTCCTCGCTGTCGAGGTCCGCAAATTGAACCTCCAAAGCGCCGGGAATGCGCTTGGCAATCTGCGCCAGTTTGCGATCAAGCATCTGCATTTTGGTGCGCAGATTACCGGCATCGAACGCGCAGCCGGGCAGTTTAAGCAGGCTTTCCACCACATCATCGACGGGACGGCGGACAACAACGACACGGGCGTCCGGGGCTATTGACGGCAGCAGACGCCACCATGGGGATGCAGCTGTTTCAATGGCCCCGGTGCACGGCTGAGAAAACCACGCCGCCACATCACCGAGGCTGCGCATGTGCCGCGTTTCATCGTGACCGCAGAGCCATTCCCCATAAGACAGGAAATGCGAGAGCCAAGCGGTTCTGGACCGCGGCAACGCAAAAATCACAAATGGGGGACGTTCGATCATATAGTCTCAGACAACCCGGTTGAAGCCGAAGATCGTTGTCTGAGATGGACGATGGCCCGATCATGCCATCAGCGCAGAAGCGCCCCGCTCCTTCGATAGCATTAAATCGAGGTCTGCTCAATGCCCGATGCTGTGACGGTTATGGCTGACCCGGCAGAGGCCACCATCTGGATCGTGCCGCCAGGCGGAACCCATTGCCCGAACGCCTCCAGCACACGCCCCGCGCCGCCCGCAGCGATCGACCGATCCTTGACGACGATGTTGCTTGTGTCCGGGGAGCCTGACTTCGGTACGATGTACAGCGAGAATGTCGCGGGTGATGCCGAGTAATTGCACACGCTCAAGGTGTCGATCCGGGTCGTCACCGGCTCGGTCGCGGTGTAATAGACCGCCGCCGATGTCGTCAGGGTCGCACCGATCAGTCGCTTCGGGCTAAGTGCCATGCTCTTCCTCCTAAATCACAAACCACGCAGCGCCATCGCACTGGATCATAATTGCCTGCCATTGCGTCAAAAGCGAAAGAGACGCAGCACCGTCGATCAATTCCGCGCCATTGGGGTCGATCGTGACCGCGTTGATGCCTGCATCGACCTTCTTGATCGTTAATATCCGTTTCGCGCTCGACGCCGCGCTCGGCAGCGCCACAGTGATCGCGCCGCCAGTCGCGTCACAAAGCAGCGTATGGTCATCCGCCGCAAGGGTGGGTGATGACGTGACCTGCCTGATATTCGCCGATACCGCGCCACCGCCGATGATGTAGCGGCCATCCCCATCGGCGCGCGTCAAAACATCGGTGGCGTTCGCCACGCCCATCGCCCGCTTTGTGAAGCTGTCAAACCCTGTCTGCTCGATGAGGCCTGGAGTTTCATCGACATTCACCTGTGCGTGAGTCACGGAGGGCAGGCTATCTTCGGCAGCATATGGCACCTGAACGGGCGGGAGCATGTCGGGCGCGTTTTCCGGCGCGACGGCCATCCCGAGCAAGTCAGGCGTTGTGTCGTCACCATAGTCCGTCACCACCCCGGTCGCGCTCAGCAGCACTTCCTCAAGCCCGCGCGTGCCTGCCAGAAGATCGCGGATGATCGACACGAAATAGCGATACCATTCCGGCGTGACGCGACCGTTGCTGTCCACCAGCGCCGTGTTGGGCGGGTTGATGACCGACGACACCATCAGCGGATGTCCACATAATAGCCGATGGCGAACTTGCGCACCGCGTCGGTGATGACCAGTTGCATCGATCTTTGTCGGAACTGGCCAAGTGACCGCCATATGGCGCGTGTGCGGTATTCACCGATCCTGCCCAGCGAACGCCATATCTCGTTGGACCATGTGCGCCCGCCATCATCGCTGTAGCGCAGCATGATTTGCGGGTCAGAGCCTTGCCCATCATTCAGGCCCACGCCGGTCTCGAAATAGGCTTCGAACTGGTACATCGTGACGCGCTGGCGGGACGCTTCCAGCGTGGGAAGGTCGATCTCCACCTTGATGATCGCGCCATCCTCCGTGTTTACGTCCAGATCGGGATAATAGATTTTGCCGCTGGCATTGTCGCCCAACAACGTCTTGCCATAGACGGTCATGGATGACCCCGCGCGATAGCTGGTGCGGCTCCATGACCGGCGCTCGTGCCATGCGCCCGTTGCCATATCATAGCAGAAGGTGCCGCTATCGACGGTCAGGCAATAGAATTTATGACCCTCCTGCGTATAGCTGAACGCCTGCGCAAACGTCGCATCGCCCAGATGATATTCGATCGCGTGCGTGCTGATCCTGATCGGGGAATAGCCGTCCAGCCTGTAGATGATCCGGTCGTCACCCATGAAATGGACGCTGTTGTCCACCTTGCAGATGCTATCGCGATCAAATGCCCCGCGCTCGATAAACGCATTGCCCTGCCGCTCGAATGCGTTGTCAGCTCCGCCGCTGTTATAGAATATCTCGATGCTGTTGCTGCCGAATATCAGCAGTTCGCGATGGTTGGCGATGATGCCGACAATGCCGTCTGGCGAACCCTCCGCCGATATGATGTCGAGGCCGTCATAGACGGTGCCATTGTTGATCGCGGAATAGGCGAGCTGCGCGCTCTCCCTGAGAGACCAGAGGAAATAGCCATCAATATAGGCGATGTCGGTAACAGCGTGCAAACCATCCGGCGTAACAAGCGCCCCGTCCGACCAGACATAGGCAACGCCATTCGCAGCGATACCAAGCTGGCTCCCGTTGTCGGCCATGCGCACAACCCCGTCGCCTTGGATGGTCCCAAGGCGCTGATAGCTGCCGTCCGACAGGATCAGATACAACCCCGTGCCAGAGACGGCATAAGCCATGCCGCCCATGACATGGGTGCCGCGCACCGGACCTTCCGGCAGGCTTGCGAATGCCACCAAGCCCGGCACCGCCATGACGGCAAAATCAGCACGCTTGTCGCCATCTGCCTTTTCGGCAAATGCGTTGACCAGCTTGGCACCGGACCATGGCTTTGAACGGCCCTCGCTATATTGAAGGGCTGGCTTGATCTGGCTCAGCGCCACGGGGCACCCCAATTATCGGGCTGGAGGAAGATCGAGGCAGGCTCATTGTCCCATGCCTTCAAGCGGGCAAACAGCGTGTCCGCCAGTTCATCGACCTTGGCGTCAAGGCCGGGGTCGTTGACCGGGTATTTCAGCTTCAACCGCTTGGCGAGATTCATGACCCATGTTTCCTGCCACTCGGCCGGCATGTCGAGCGTGTCATTGCTGGCGTCCATCAGAAACATGGGCCGCAATTCATCGATAATGACGCTGATCTGGCTGGCGACGGTCGATGATGGCACCGGCCAGAGATACAGCACGCCGGTATCGCGCTGCGGGTCATAGTAGAAATTGACCGGCGTCGATGGACTGCTGGTCTTGTTGGGCATGTCCAGATATTCCTGCCGCGACCATTCCGTCATCGGCGTCTCATATCCGCCGGTCAGCTGCTTCCTGCGGGCCGACAGGACGCGCATGGGCTTTGGCTCCAGCGTATAGGCTGCCTGTCCTGAGACCGGCGTGACCGTCCGCAGCGTCCGCCGCCACAGGTCATCCATGGCATTGAAGGATAGCGTCATCAGCATGGCGGACGATTTTGCCCGGCGATACATGTCCGCAGAGACAGCCTCACCCTCGGAGCCAACCCCGATCACGTCAAACGCTTCACGGATCAGCTCATTCAGGGAAAAGCTGGCGGTCGTTACAGCGCTGACAGTCATTTACAAATCCTCTGGACGAACGGTCCCTACAAGAAAATTGTCCGGCGCTTCCGGGCGCGAATAGGGAAGCGCCTGCTTGTCAGGAACGCCACGCACGAAGTCTTGCTGATTCCTGCGATCTACAAAACGCCTATCGACGAGCGCGCCATCCCACTGCCGCACGAGAGCCGACAGCTTCACCTTGAAACCACTGGCATCGCAAATTGCATTCGCGCCGGGAGAGCCGTATTTCGCCATCAGTAGAGCGCGAGAATATTGGTCGCGGTGGTGCTGGTGGAATTGATCTTGTCCACCTGAACCGGAAGGATGCCGACAGCGACCGACTTCAACAGCACTGTGTTGCCGCTGACCATGCGTACCGAAATGTCGCCGGAAACGCCCACATACAAGCCGCGCGTGCCGGGGATGACGGTGCTGTCGCTTGGCGTCACCGCCACGGCGTCATGCGCGCCGGATATGTCCTTATATGCGCGGCCCGCCATGGTCAGTCCTCCAGTTCCTTGGGGATGGTCCAGCCATTGGCCTTTGCCAGTTCGATCAGCGCCGCCAACTTTTCAGCGTCGGTCAGCTTCTTGGCGTCCTTTTTCGCGGTCGTCATGTCAGCGCTCCTTACTGCTTGCCGTTGTCGTTGAAGATGTAGCTGATCAGCACGGTCGTGGTGCCACCAGTCGCGGCAGACGCGCCGACCTTGCCGTAAATCGGCGTGTCAACGGTGAGCGGCACGCCGGTCAGAGCGCCGGTTGCGTAGGTCAGCGTGAGCGTGTCGGCGTCCGCCTCGTTGGCGATACCGGCATTGCTTGCCACCGTGCCAATATCGACGGTCGGGTTCGTGCCGCCCGTCGCGCCGCCCAGCGACTGAACGCCAAGCGGGATTGAGCCAGCGGGAAGGGTGCCAAGCAGAATCTGCGTCGCGGACGTGGGATCGAAGCTGGCCTTCATGACCAGCACGGGAACACCGGCCCAGCTGGTGCGCGATGCGCCTGCCACGCGGACGGAATTGCGGAATGTCGTCTTTGCCATGTGTCTAGTCTCCTAGTCGGGGGATGCCCGTCACAAAAAGGAAGGGGCGGGCACTTCCAACCCGCCCCAACCGATTACGCGCCCTGCGTGCCGTAGACCGCGCGGAAGTCGGTCCACCCGGTCGAATAGCGCTCATACGCCTTGTATTTCAGGTTCGACGTATCGAAGTCGCCATCCTGTTCGAACGCCGCTTCCTCGCGCTGGAACAGCTTGACGCCTTCCGGTGCGTTGGTGCGAACGAACCATGCGTCGGGATCGGTGAAATAGTGGTTCACCTTCGCGCCGTCAGGGAACAGGCCCATTGAGCGGATCGCGTTGACGGCATTGTTCGCCGTGTCGTTCTGGTTGATCGACTTCAAGATCCGGGTCGCCTCAAACATGAGGTTCACCGGGATATGCAGCGACTTGGGCATGATCGCGATCTTCATGCCGCGTGCGTTCTGCGCCTGCGCGATCTGGATGCAGATGTCCTCCAGCGACGCCTCCGACAGGTCCGCGTCAACGGCCAGGCGGTTCGACTGATTGCCCACCAGAGTCGGGTGAGCGGTCGAGATCATGGTCGTGCCGTCCGCGCCGTTGTACGAGCCATTGAAGGCCCGGTTATACAGGTTGGCGACGACATTTTCCTTGGTCTGGCGCATCGAGAAGGCAAGGCTGCCCGTCCGCTGCATCCCGATCTTCTCATAGAGATTGTCCTTGAGCGCTTCATGCGTGATGATGAAGCCAAGGGCATAGGCGATATGGGTATAGCGAGAGGTCAACCCCTGCTGCGCCGTATCATAGACGACCGACTGACCCTGTGGCTTGATCGGGGCCAGACCGAAGCCGGTCATTTCCTGATCTTCCTCATAGGCTTTGTCGGACGATTCCACATCGACAAGGTCGGTATATTCGCGCGGGTGCTCCGTGTAGGAGGCACCCCAGCGCGCGTTGAGGCCGGGCCACAGAAGCTTGGCGATTTGGCCGGTTGTGATCGTGCTCATGGATTAGACCCCCGCGATCTGGTTGGCGAGACGATGGCGGTTGATGCGAACCAGGAACTTTGCAGGCCCGGTGTCGCCCGACGCATTGTCAGCACGGTTGACGATACCCATGATTTTCAGATCGAGGGTGTTGGTGGTGGCTTCGGTCGTGTTGTCGAGAGTGACCGCCGACCAGCCATAGGTCGCGTTGCCGCCGCTGCCCACGAAGTTGACGTTGAGGCCCACGGCAGCGTCGGTCAGGGCCGTGCCGCTGTTGGTGTCCTGCACCTCGTAGAGGCTGTTGGGGTCCGTATCGACCATCACGATACGCGACGTGGATGCTGCCACATAGGGCAGGCTGTCGCGGCTGTCGGGCAGGATCGCAACGATCACGCCGTCCATCACATCGCCAGTCGATGCGCGGGTGATGCCCGGCAGGCTCTGGTTGTTCAGGGTGTAGTTGGTGCCGGTGATCTTGACCGGATCGCCAACATAAAGAGCGGTGCTGTCGCCGCTGTCGTGGATGAAATGTTCGAGATTGCCGGTCACATACTGGCCGTATGTCCCGCGCTGAGGGACAAGGCCCCTCGGAAAATTCGCGTTCGCCATGATAGGCACCCTTTGTCACGGGGACCGAAGGTGCCTATCAAAGCAGCCTAACGATCCCGCTGGATCGAACCCTGGCCATATGTTTCGCTGTGCGTCATCTGGCCGGTGGAATCGCGACCGGCGGTGATGGCATCATCAACCAGACGGTTGCGGGCTTCCTTTTCAGCAACGCCCTCGGCAAACAGCTCGTCAGGGGTTTCCATCAGGTAAGCGCGGAGAGGCTCGCCATTCGCTTTTGTGCCTACCAAGCGAGAAATGCGAGACGAAGGGTCCGATGACGTGATCCCTTCTTCGGTGACGTGATCATAGCCCAAATCGTGGGCGTCTGCAATACGGTTGCCATCATCGTTGAACCAGCGGCGCGTGAAGCCGGGGCGAGTGGTCGCGGACAGCTTCAAGCTGAACCCGCCGACGCTCGCCCGACGCCTGCGCGTGACTGGACCATCGGCTGTTTCGATCGTGACTTCCTTCTGCGGGGCCGGGGCCGGTGCCTGCATCTTGGGCTTTTCAGGCTCGACGACGCCGGTAGAGCCAAGCGGGACAACCTGCTTGCGTTCGCGCTGCGGGCCGGGGGTGGTGTGTTCTGCGGTCATGGTCGTTCCTTACCAGGCGTAGCTACGGACATAATCCTCACGCGACTTGATCAGCCCCTGCTTAACCCATCGGTCGCAGGCCGCGCGCGCTTCGGGCGGCAGGTCGTTGAAGGTCTTGCCGCCGCCACCGGGGCCGCGACGTGTGCCGCCGCCATCGACCGCGCTGCGTTTTGCAGGTTTGGCCGGCTCAGCGCCGAACGCTTCGGGGAAAGCATCCTCGAACTGTTCGCGCACCTTTTCCGTTACCGCGTCAAGGTCAGTGCGATCGAGAAAGCCGCCTTTGCGCTTGGCGATGATCGCGGCCTGACTGTCGGCATAATTCTGCATGACAGGGTTGGTCGCGTACCATTTATTGGCCTTGCCCCAATCGGCAAACTCCTTGGCGCGCGCTTCCGGGTCGTCATCTTCCTCTTCCTGCGCCTTGGGCTTCATGTCCTTGCGCAGTTCCTCGGCCTCGCGGTCGGCGGCACGGAATGCGGCGATGTCGCCAGCCTCTACCGCCGCCTCCTGCTTGGCCTTGATATCGGCAATCGCTCGCTCATAGGCCCGCTCTTCCGCCTTGGAGAAGAACTCGGCGGAGCGCTTCATGTCCTTTTCCATACGGTCGATCTTGGCCGTCAGATTCTTGATCGTGGCCTTGGCGATCGGCATATACTCGATCGAGCGCTTGTAGAACGTCTCGGCGTCGAGGTGGTGCTTGGGATCGCCCTTGAAACCGTCGATGTCGGTCCAGCCCATTTTGCGGGCTTCGGCCTCATAGTCGATGTTTTCAGGAATATCCTCGCCGGGGATCATGGTCCCGGCTTCCGATGGTGCCGTTGCCATTATACCGCCTCCTCCAGTCGCCCAATCACATCCTCGTCGTTCATCAGCCGGTAGCTTTCGCCATCCAGTCCGGTGACTTCGACGCCCGAATATTTGCCGATCAGAACCCGCGCGCCGGGAGCGGGACGGGCGAACTCAGCGCCATAGTTGCGCGCGTCATGCTCCGCCTCGAACCATGCCGTTTCACCGATCGCGACGACCGTGCCCTTCATCATGGCCATGGCCTTCTTCTCGTTGACGCTATCGGGCAGGATGATGCCGCCCGCCGTTTTCGTTTCCACGCTGTCGGGCTTCACGAGAACACGCTTGTCCAAGGGAATGATGCCGCTGCTGTTCATTGTTCGACCTCGATATTGTAGAAATCCGCCACATCCTCAGAGGACAGGTTCAGGATTTCCCCCAGGAACACCGCCTCCGACTGGCTCGCCGCCACCCCCCGACCCCATGCCCCCATCAAGACCATCTGTCGGTCCTTGAGGAAGCGCAGGAACTCCTGCGTTTCCGGGTGACTCTTCCATGCCCCCAGCGTTTCCGGGTTGACCAAGCGGTTCACCATTGTCCTCCATGTCTGCGGCGTCGGTCGCCAGTTTCACAGCAGCGCCGACAAGCGCCACCGTGTCGTCCAGCAGGTTCATGCGTTGGGCCGTCTCAGCCGCTGCCGTGATGGCCTGCGCCGCGCTGGCATTGTTGCGGCGGACCTCGCTCATCGTCTTGTCGCGATCGTTTTCCTGCGACGCGGCGTCCAGCAGCAGCTTGGGATCGGGCGGCGGCGGTTCCTTGTTCAGCAGCGCGTCGATATTGGGCTGGCCAGTCGCCTCCAGATAGCGCTTCACAAGCTCCTGCTGATTAACCAGCGGATTGCCCATGAGCACCATCAGCGCCTGCGCCTTGGCGGCTTTCTGCGCGTCGTTGACCATCGTGGGATCAGACACGGGGACAACATCGATGTCCTTGTCCTGATAGTCCGCGCGGCCCACTTCGCCCGGCTGATCGGTCAGCGCATAATAGGCTTTGTCGTCCAGAAAATCGCGGTTCAGGCTGAACAGGATGCGCAGTTCCTGCCCGAACGCGCGGTGAATGCGTTTGAAGATCGCGGTCATGACCTTGGTGGCCTGTTCGATCTGCGCAAGCGTCGTGGTGGCGGGCGTGTTGGCGTTGGGTGCGCTGCCGGTCAACACGTCCTGAACGGCTGTGATCTCCTTGGCTGCGCCAATCAGCATTTCAAGCAGGCTGAACAGAACAGCCGATGGCCCAGGCAGATTGAGCGGCACGATATTCTCGCGCAGCGTGCCGCCCGTCACATCGACGCGCTTCCATTCGCCCAGGCGGAACTTCAAGTCGCCGGAACGGATGTTGACCCCAGCGCCGACGAAACCACCCTGCGCGTTCTGGAGCGCGCCCGCGTCCAGCATGTGATTGAGCGCCTTGTCGATCGCTGCCGTGATGTCGTCCAGCAGCGCGCCGAACCCGATATGATAGAATGACCCATCGGGCGCGGGCAGGAAGCCATATTGCGTGAAATATTGCCTGGGATCGATCCGCACCACTTCCTGCGTAGCGTTGTTGATTGTGACCGTATCCTCATCGAAAGCGGGTTCGATGCGGACGACAGACGATGTCTCGCGGCACAGGGTGACAATGTAGGGTTCGGGGTAATCGTCGCCGTCCAGATCGATGCGGCAGAACTGCTCAAGGAACTCGACAGGAGCCGTCTCGCTGTCATCCTTCTCGCTCTCGACATGGGGCAGCGGAATCTTCTTCCAGATACCGGAACGGAAGCGCTCCTCGCATTCGTGCGGGTAGAAGCGCATGATGTGGGTATAGCGGGGCGCGGCCTCGATGCTTTCGGCCCAATAGTTGATCACGAAGTCCAGCGCGGTGACCGTCTGGCTCTCGTTGCGCTTCTGCACCGGGTCATGCCACGTCTTGCGGAACACGCTGCCCACGATCGGCAGTTGCAGCAGCAGGCGATCGGTTGCCTCCTCCCAACCCGGCATGTCGAACAGAAGCTGCCACGTCATGTGCTGTCCGACACGTTCCGCGCGTTCCGTCTTGTCAGGCGATGGATTACCCAGCACGCGGCCCTTGACCAGGCTCGCCCCGTCCACGATCGCGGGATAGGCGCGCGCCTGAAACTGGACCGCAGCGCTTGTCAGTAGCGGAAACTTGATATTGCTGGCATTCGGCCACGGGCTGACACGCTGTTCGCGCACCTGCATGGCGATGTCGAGATAACGCTTGTACCGCTTCTCCCACGTATCGCCGTCCGACGCCTGATTGCGGCTTGCAAGGTCCGCCTCGAAGCCCTGCAAGCAACGCTGGCCGATGCGTCCAAGCTCTGTGTCATCCAGAAGCTCGATCAGCCGGTCAGCCGCGATGATGTCGGTTATGCGGCGCGTGGAGCCTTCTTCCTCGCCGTCATAATCCTCGATCGTGCCAGGTACGGTTGCCATTAGTGGGCCACCACATCAGATGCCTGGCGCACCATCGCACCCAACTTTAACGCGCCAAATTCTTTCATGGCGGTGACGATGAGAAAGTCCATTTGTTCGATATTCTTGGCCAACTCCTCAAGCGGCTGAGAAGGCGTCCAGAAAAAATCCAGCGACCAGCGCTGCCCTTCCCGGTCAAACGCCGCTGTAGTGCGCCCCTGCCTGCCTTGCAGCCAGCGCGTCCACATGTAACCATTGCGCCTGGCAAGGTTATTAGCACCCTCTTTGGCGAATTTCAGTTGATCGAGGGTTTCTTTGTCTACCAGTTTCATCAATGCCCAAACCTCCCAATGTCCTGTGGCTGGCGGAGGTCGGATTCCTCCCAATTATCATTCATGTGCGTGTCCATTTCGCGGGGCTTGCCCATCGCGAAGGTGCGGAAGGCGTCGGCATAATCGGACGCCCAATCGTGAAGCGGCTTGTCCTTGTAGGTTTGCAGCTTTTCGTCCCACTCGCGCCGGTAGGAGCGCAGCGCATCGATCCCTGCGGCACATTTCTGGTCATCGAACATGCAGATCGCCAACACCTTGCGGACGGCGTTGATGTCATTGGCTACCGACGATGTACGAGGCACGACGCGCACATTCTCAAGGCCCAGCGTCCGCACCGTCTGCGCGTAAGTCTCAGCGTTAGGCAACCCCTTCTGCGCATGCTCAGCATCATGCGGCAGGAGATGTTCCCCGAATGTGTAGGCGGCGCGATGCTTGTGCGCGTCGTCGTTCGCCTGTCCACGGATGCGCGGAACATACCAGTCAGGTCCGCGACCCGACGATGCAAGACAGTCGATTACGGCCCACGCCATGCCGGTCCATTGCAGGAACCATATGACCGTCTGGTCAGAGCCGCCCAAGTCCCACGCCGTATGAACCTGGCGCGCCGGATTGTGCGGACAGTAACCGATGGCACCGCCGCGTTCGAGTTGGTCGATAAGGCGGGCATAATAGGCACCGGGCAATGCCGCGTGCCACGAAGTCATATACTCCTGATCAAAGATCGCTTCGCCGTCGCCTTCACCGCGCTCGGCTATCAGCTCAGCCTTTTCGCGCTCCAGCTGATCGGGAGTGAATACGCCGGTCGTTTCCGCCGTCAGTCGCTCGGCAAACCAGTCGTCCGACCCTTCGGCCATAAGGTGCATGCGGTAGGCGTGATTGCGTCCGCGCGGCGTGGTGATGAAGATCGCCCAGCCATCATTTTCAAGCAGGATCGGGCGGATTAGCGACCATGCCTGCGGTGATGACAGCGCCCATTCCGAAAACACGACGCCAACGGGCGGCGTCCCTACCAGCGCGTCATAATTGTCTGATCCGATCGCCTGCCATGTCGAGCCGTTCTTGAAACGAATGAGCATGTCCTGTTCGCGCGTCGTCTCGCGTATTTCATGCGGGAAAGCATCGTCAATGCGGCGGCGTCCGGTGCGCGGGTTGATGGCGTCCCAGATCGCCTTGCGCGCCTGGTTCTGCTGTGGGAGCAAATGCCAATATGTGCCAGCGCGCTCGTGCATGGCGCAGGCAGCAAAGTGCAACGACATGTCGTCCTTGCCGTGGCGGCGTGGCCAGATCAGCGACGCGCGCTTGCCACCGTCATGCAGATACTTCCATGCAGGCTTCTGGTAGTGGCGCGGCGTCCAGCCATTAGGGAGGTTGATCGTCGTCACGGCTTGTTGACGTTGATGGTGACAGAGCCGGTGTGTTCGTGATCCTGCTTATCGCGCCACTTGTCGCCTTTACGGTTCTTCAACCAACTCATCGCCGCGCCAGCGTCGGGCGGCACATGCTCAATCGTCTCAGCCCTAGTTATAATGCCTTGATAATGAAAGATTTTCTCGCTGTTGAAGCTGTAACCAACAGCGCGCTGGTAGAGGCTGCGCTCAACGCGCTCATCCAGCGCGTCCTTTCCAACAATGAGTGCCTGACAAAATTTTTCGTGTTCATGCTTCCATCGGTAGATGGTGCGAACGTCAACTTGGAAGAAATCAGCCAGTTCTGCGTCGGTTGCGCCTAGCGCGCAGAGCTTCTTAGCTTGGTCGGCATATTCAGCCAGATAGCTAGAAGGGCGGCCCGCGTTTGTCATGGCGGGCATACCAAATACACATGAAACAGCGCCGCGCTATGCGGTCAAATTCAGCATCCCCATATTTTTCATTCTCTGAACATAGCGGCGGTCAGCCCCCGTAACCCGGCACACCTGCATGATGCTGCAAGGCCCATGCTTGCGCCAATAGGTCAGCACCCTGGCGCGCGTGACTGGCGGTCGGCCTCGCTTCAATTTCATCACCCCACCTCCCAAAAATCCCGCACCCCAAGCTGAGCGTGGGGGCTGGCTCTCCCGCGTCGCAATCCCTGCCGGAACAAATCCGCCTGCCTGCCCCGATACGGGTTGACGATCCTTGCCCCGATCTCACCGGCGACGACGCCCATGCGGAAGGCGGTGCAGCGCCCCCAGCGTTGCCGGGCGATCGTGCGGCAGGCTTCAACGCTCATGGCAGGATCACCTGAATTTTTACCTTCCGCCCGCGCTTGCCCTTCACGGGCTTGCCGGGCTTGGAGTGGAGAGCGCACCGCCGTGATATGCCGGATGTGCGGACAGTCGTTTTCGTTTCGTAGGGTTGTCCGCAGGTTGCGCAGAGGCTTTCCCACAGCAGCAATTCGGTCATGGAGCCGTCCGCCTTCTGGTGGGGGACGATACGCTGCAATTCGAATTCCTGATCGTCGAGGATGACGACTGTCCCAATGTCGGGGAGGCGCGTGAATTCGATCATGCTTTTGCCCCAGTCCAGCTACAGGTCCAAGGGCTGCCCCACTCGTTGATATATATAAATACAAAGTATTTATATATCAACTGGGGCAAGGCCTTCCGCTGCCCCCAGTTGCCACGGTCGTGCCTCAGTCGTGAATCCTGACTGAGGCAACCAATATGGTTCATTTCGAAAGCCATTTTCCTACCTCCACGAACCTTCTAGGATTGCGCTTGGCATCGATGCCCTCGACCTCGATCAGTGTCCCGGTCTTCATCCATTCCCTGATCATTTTCGTTGCGCGCTTGCGTGATCCATCCTCCGTAGGGTCCATTCCAAGCGTGGTTGAAATGATGTTGCCGACCCAATCGGCGGAGCGGGAATCTGCGCGGTATTTGCCTGCGCCGATGGCCTGTTGGACTTCGATAATCTTGTCCATGGAGACGCCATCGAACAGGTCGGGCCATTGGAAGGGGCAGGCGACGCCCACCTTGTCTCCATTGTCCAGATCGACGTTGTTCATGCGGTGCCAGTCAGCCTTTTCCGCTGGGCTGAGGTTGGCCTTGTCGTTCGTTGTGCGGAAAAAGAATGGTGACTGCTCTGGCGGGATATTCGCCGCCGCCGCCTCGTCGCTTGTCATGCGATTATAGACCAGCACGGACCTTGCAGCATCCACAAGGGCTTTTGCCCCTCTCGCGCTGTCTGCGGTCGCCTCAGCGCCGTTTTGCTTGCGGACGTGATGCACAAGGTTGATCGAGCAATCGCATATGTCAGCGATCCGCGCCCATTGCTTGGCGACCATATCCATGGCCCGGTTGTCATTCTCCGAAACGGCATGGCTGGAGACGAACGGGTCAAGGATCAGCACGTCAATCTGGCGCTCGGTCAGTTCGCGGATAATCTCGTCCACCACGGGCGTTGCGATCCTGGCGCCGTTGGGCGTTTCTTCCGCGATGACGCATGGCTGGTCACGTCCGCTATCGACAAAGAGCCGATCGCCTATATCGCCCGGCGTGATACGGAAATGCTTTGCCGTCGCGTGAAGGCGGCGCTCGGTTTCCTCCATCGGGTCTTCGAGATTGTAGAGCCACACCCGCAACGGGCCGTCGCCAATCTCCTTGCCGTAAAGCTCGCGCCCGGTCGTCATGGCCAGCGCCTCACCGATCTTGAGCGATGATTTTCCAACGCCACCGGCGGCGACGTCCACACTGAGGAATTTGCGCAACAGGTGCCGCCCATAGAGCCACTTGCGCGGCGGTATCAGGCTTTCGTCGCGCCATGTGAAGGGCGTTGCCGCCAATTTCGTGGCAGGCTTCTCCGCTGCCTCATACTCCGCAAAAATAGCATCGCGCGCGTCGTCCATCCAGGCGGGCGGCGCGTTGTCATTGTCGAACTCTGTTTCCGTCTCGATATTACGCGGCACGGGATTGCGTCCCCTTCACTTCGATTTCGGGGATGCGCGGCGGCCGGGTAAGCTCCAGCCTGAGCGCGCGCGCGAATTTGCTGCTGGCAACATGGATGCGATCGTGGTGGCGCAGTCTGGAGCGGGATTCCGCGTTCCATTGCGTCACACATGCGCCGGTGCATCCCGCGCGCAGCCAGTCGAGCGGGGTGGCGTGCAGGTCCACCCATTGCTGCGTGTCGGGCCAACCGGCGTTACGGCTGATTTCGTCCAGATGATCATGGCCGAGCGCCCAGCCTGTGCCGGTGCGCAGATACCATGTGTCGGGGTCGGTCGGGTCGAACGCGATCAGGTCCGCAACCTTGCCATCCTCCTCCAGCGGCGTCACGATCATGATCTTGCCGGTTGGAACGGGCGTCCAGAAGTCGCGGCTATCAAATTCAGCCGCGGTTATCCCGATCATGCTTTCCGCGATCAGATCGACAGCCGGGATGCCCAGCCCGCGTAGCATTTCGACCTGGCGCAGCGTCAGGCGAGCGGTCGCGGCGGACATTTCCTGCCAGAGCGGATTGAGCGGGTCTCTGATCATAGCCCGCGCCGATCAATAAAAGGCGCGCCACAACGGCGCAGAAACTCCAGCGCGGACTTTTCCTGTCGGAATACCCCGCAGTTATGCCCTTGGCGCGTCAGAAGGTTCAGCCGGTCGCGCTGGTTTGCGTCGGGCATGTCCTTGGCGTTCTTGAACTCAAGGAAGGCAGACCCGCCACCCTTCCACGTCGCGACCAGATCAAGGACGCCAGCGGTCATACCTTCGCGCTTGGCCTTGTTTGCCGCCCACTGGCTGCGCTTGGCCGCGTTCGGGACCGCGAATATATCGACGCCGGGGCAGATGATCTTTGCATCGCGCAGAAAGGCGGACTGGCGCTTCAATTCGTCGCGCGGGTCATTGTCGCGCGGATCGATATGCCATGCCTCGTCGGCATCGCTTTCTGGCGGGAAAAGATCGGTCGCGTCCATCAACCCCGCGCCTCCCGACGCTGGCGCTCGATGGTCAGATGATATTCGATTTCGCGCAGAGGCACCCGATAGGACCGGTGCAGCGATTCCGCCGTGTGGTGGTCGATGGACCGTGCGTTCGCCAGCATCGCCAGCATCTGCGCGCGCGCCGTCGCGATCGTGATGGCGCTGTCCTTGGCGTTGGTGCGCATTCTCATTGCGGGGCTTCCCCCATCTTGCGCAGCCGCGACATGCGTATTTCGGCAGACTTCGCCGTCACGCCAAGCTCAGTTGCAATTTCGGCAAACTTGACGCCGCGCTGGCGCATATCCAGCAACGTGCGGTCCATTTGGGCGGTCCAATAGAAGCGCTCTTTTTGCGGGGCGTGGTCGGCCAGATAGATGGCGCGTTCGAGCCGCCGACTTTCTTCCTCGGTCAGCGCGCGCTTGCGTGACAGGGCATCCAAGATGGCGACAGTATCGATCGCGCTAACAAGCCGCGCCTTCCGC
>ERZ650308.771-NODE-771-length-17297-cov-6.949484_pt1 | contig 17297 bp, 14 predicted proteins | sample MGYA00376244_ERZ650308 | MGnify/ENA primary metagenome ERZ650308 (study PRJEB26733, sample SAMN07839295) | wastewater metagenome | biome: small river; feature: stream; material: water | place: USA: North Carolina | collected 2016-04-26 ... | reverse complement strand
CATGACAGTCGACCAGATCAAAGCCGCTTCCAAGAGCGCGATCAAATGATGGACGATGGGATCGCCCAAACACGCGGAGGGCTTTGGAGTTCGGTTGTGTCACTGCTCACCACGTCGAGCACACTCGTTTGCTGTGCTATCCCTGCCGCGCTGGTGGCGATCGGGGCGGGCGCAGTTCTCTCTTCTATGATCTCCGTCTTTCCCCAGGTCGTGTGGCTCTCCGAGCATAAAGAGGCGCTGTTCGCCGCCTCAGGTCTCGCACTCACGCTTTCGGGTTGGGCGCAATGGCGAAATCGCACGGCACCCTGTCCGCTGGATCCGATGCTTCGTAACGCGTGTCTGCGGACTCGGAAGGCTTCACTTCGCCTCTACTTCGCGAGCCTAGCCTTCTTCACTGTCGGGGGCTTTTTCGCCTTCATCGCCCCGCTGCTTGGTTAATGTGGTTCAGGGCGGTCATGTAGGCGATGGCTTCGCGCCGCATGACTGCCCCTTCCTATCGTGAGATGAACCAGCCCAGATACTGCCTGAGCCTAAGACGAAAAAAATTTCCAAATGTGAAAGAACTCATTGCCGTTCATGCTGGAAGAATTCAGCGAGCCGGTATGAACCTGTATAAAAACACTGGCACAGGAGATCAAATGAAGACCATCACGCTCTATTTCGCAACCGCAATCGCTGAAATCGTGGGGTGCTACCTGCCCTGGCTCTGGCTCAAGCAAAACGGATCTCCATGGTTGCTGATACCCGCCGGAGTCAGTCTGGCGGCCTTCGCGTGGCTACTGACACTGCACGAAGCTGCCACCGGACGCGTCTACGCTGCTTACGGGGGTGTCTACATCTTTGCAGCTATTCTTTGGCTATGGGCCGTCGACGGCATCCGACCATCGAATTGGGATGTCGCGGGTGTTGCCGTGGCCCTGCTGGGTATGAGCATCATTGCCTTTCAACCGCGCTAGGAACAGATCCTCAATTTGGAGAATGCTTTGAAAAAAGCGCCTTGCTTGCGGATCTCGGAACAGTGTTTACGGGCGCTCAAAGGGACTCGTACCCCTTTGACGCAAATCAGTGCGCCCCATGCACATGGCGCGCGCCTCGCTTGCCCACCGGCCCCACTTCCTTAGAGGCCTGAGCAATTCCGGAAAGCACACCGCACTCACTGACAGAGCCGTTTCCGGCACAACCGGTTCGCAACTCAACAAGTTGCCTTTGCAAGACCTTCAGCTCTCTGATTCGAACCGCCACATGCTTGATGTGCTCATCAACCAAGGCGTTGATGTCAGAACAGTCCTGTGGGGGGGAATCTTTCATGCGCAACAGCGCTCGAATCTCATCCAGGGCCATGTCCAAGCTTCGGCAGTACCGAATGAACGAAAGTCGTTCAACGTGCTCCGGTCCATAGACGCGGTAGTTGCCTTCTGTTCGCCCCGGCTGTGGCAACAAGGCCTCACGCTCGTAGTAGCGAATCGTCTCCACCTGTGTATCGGTGGCCTTGGCGAGCTCTCCAATCCTCATGGTGTCCTCCATCAGCGGTTGACCATATTTTAGGCGCTTGACTCTAAAGTGGCTACAGGGTTTCTAATCGCTGTAACGAGGAAGAAATCATGAGTACAAGTACATCTTGCGAAGGCGCAAAGCCACAGGTCCGCCCGACTGAGAACGGATGTTCAGCCGCTTCCTGCGTACCCTTGGTGCAATCTGAGCAGGACGTGGCGCATATGAACACAGACCAGTCACAGAAAAGGTTCCGTATCTCCAACATGGACTGCGCCTCAGAGGAGTCCGAGATCCGGCGCGCTGTGGATGGCATCCCGGAAATTGAAGCCTTGCGATTCGATCTGGGGGCACGCGTACTGACCATTTCTGCGAGCCAAGCTGCATTGCCAAACGCACTACAGGCGATTCGAAAGGCAGGGTTTAAGCCTGAGCCCATCGATGAAGCCGACAAAAAACCTTCCGGTACAACTAATGCGTCTGCGACGTTTTGGGACATGTGGGGAAAGCTTCTGGCGGCGCTCGGCTTGGCATTGGCAGCAGAGGCGATCGCGTACGCCTTCCCTGCGACGACCTGGATCAAAGCCCTGGGCATGGCCATCGCTTTGGGTGCCATCTTCCTTTCAGGCTTCGGCGTCTACGGAAAAGGCCTGGCTGCGCTGCGGCAAGGACGATTGAACATCAACGCCCTCATGGCAGTAGCCGTCACAGGCGCCTTCTTGATCGGCCAGTGGCCTGAGGCCGCCATGGTGATGGCGCTCTATGCCATTGCAGAGGCCATCGAAGCGCGGGCGGTCGACCGCGCTCGAGGTGCCATCAAAAGCCTTCTTGCCTTATCACCAGAGCAAGCCGAGGTACGCCAGGAGGACGGCGGCTGGCTTCGGATTGGCGTCAAGTCTGTTGCATTGAACTCGGTGGTACGTATCTCTCCGGGTGAGCGTGTTCCGCTTGATGGCACCGTGCTGGCGGGTCAGAGCGCGGTGGATCAATCGCCTTTGACAGGCGAGAGCCTGCCCGTGGACAAAGGACCTGGTGATGAGGTGTTTGCCGGAACCATCAACCAGGCCTCTGCTCTGGAAGTCCGGGTCACATCGCCCGCCTCAGACAGCACGCTCAGCCGGATCATCAAAGCCGTCGAGGAAGCGCAGGCCTCTCGCGCACCGACGCAGCGTTTTGTTGACCAGTTCGCCGCCGTCTACACACCTGCGGTCTTTGCCCTTGCGGTGCTGGTTGCCGTCCTGATGCCCTGGGTGGCCGGGATCACGTGGCTCGAAGCGGTCTACAAGGCTTTGGTCCTGCTTGTGATTGCATGCCCTTGCGCCTTGGTCATCTCCACACCCGTCACGGTGGTGAGTGGTCTGGCCGCAGGGGCACGGCGGGGTATCTTGATCAAGGGAGGCGTTTACCTGGAGGAAGCCCGAAAGATCAAAGCCGTCGCTTTGGACAAAACCGGCACCATCACCGAAGGGAAGCCCAAATTAGTGGCGTTCGAGCCCATCGCGCCCGACGAGCCTGAGCAACGGGTAGAACTGCTCGCAAAGAGCCTGGCTGCGCGTTCAGACCACCCGGTCTCGAAAGCGATTGCTCAAGGCCTAGCGGTAAAAGCCCAGGAAGTCGAAGTATTTGAAGCGGTCGCAGGTCGTGGCGTCCAGGGGGTGATCGATGGCCACCCCTACATCCTGGCCAATCACCGCTGGATCGAAGAGCGCGGCCAGTGTTCTGCGCCATTGGAAGCACGCCTCGCAGTTCATGAAGAGGCAGGACGAACTGTGACCATTTTGGCCAATCGGGACCGGGTAATCGCGCTCTTCGCTGTAGCGGACACGATCAAACCGTCATCGATCGAGGCCATTTCCGAGATGAAGGCGCTGGGGGTCGTTCCCATCATGTTGACCGGTGATAACGCCGCAACGGCGCGCACCGTCGGACACTTGGCAGGCATTTCAGAAATCCGAGGCAACCTGCTGCCTGAGGACAAGCTCAAGGCGATTGAAGAGTTCCAAGGAAGATACGGTGTGACGGCCATGACCGGTGACGGCATCAATGATGCCCCGGCACTTGCAAAGGCGAACATTGGCTTTGCGATGGGCGCTGCGGGCACTCACACGGCCATGGAAGCGGCCGACGTCGTCGTCATGAACGACGACCTGCGCCGCTTGCCCGAGACGATTCGCCTCTCCAAACGTACCCATGTCATTTTGTGGCAGAACATCACCCTGGCTCTGGGCATCAAGGCGGTATTCCTGCTCATGGCCATCTTTGATGACGCGTCTATGTGGATGGCGGTCTTTGCCGACATGGGCGCAAGCTTGTTGGTGGTTTTCAACGGGCTTCGGCTTCTCAAGGCAGTCAAGTGATGGCTCCTTGGCAGCTGTAAACCTCTTCCATTTCCTCAGGATTACTGAGGCCAACGCCTCGTCCCGTGATCAAGCAAGCCTGAAGCGACTAGACTATCAACTTATGAAAAAGTTCTTGGCAATTTTTTTGCTGGTTCTGTTGCCCTTGCAATACAGCTGGGCAGCAATGGCAAGCTATTGCGAGCACGAAACCAGTGTGACTGCCAAGCACCCTGGTCACCACACCCATGACCATGCGTCAATTGACCAGCAAGAGTCCAGCAAAAATGCCCCTCAATCGGCGGGCATGGACCATGACTGTGCCACTTGTCATATGGGTTGTGCCGCTGCCCTGGTCAGCGATCTGAGCAAGACCACATTAGCAGCCTCTGACGATCACCCACTTCACCTTCAGGTCATTGCTTCTCATATGGCAAGTGAACGTCCTGAACGGCCTCAATGGCCCGTGCTTGCCTGATCGGCGAGCCTCGGGTTTCTTTACCTTTCCCTCTTTTCGAATCCCCTGTGTGCGGATGCACATGACGCTTTGCGCGTTGTGCGTCATCGCCTAGCGACGTGTTGTCGCTGCTCGCTGATCTCCTTGGATGTTTTCACCATTGGAGATGAGCTATGAGTTTGTACAAAAAAAGATCGGCACCGATTCGAATCGCGCTGTCGGTCATGACCCTGAGTGGCTTGGTGCTGACGGCCCAAGCACAAGGCACATCCGCCGCCGCGTTGAGTGGCTCGGTGTCCTTGAAAGATGTTTTCGAAACGGCGTGGCAAAGGCAACCCGAGGCGTACGCGCTTCAATCGCGTCGCGATGCTGCCCAGGCCCAGGCCAAAGCCGCGTCGATGCTGTCCCCCGAGCCGCCCTCGCTGGAGATAAGTCAGCGATCAGACCGGATGACAGGCAACAGCGGTGCGCGGGAAGCTGAGGTGGGTATCGCCGTTCCCATCTGGCTACCCGGACAACGCACAGCCAGTGCCGATCTGGCGCAAGCTGAAATCTCGTTGGTTGAGCGCAAGCTGCTCGCCTCACAACTGCGGCTCGCTTCTTCCGTCAGGGATGCTTGGTGGGGCTGGTTGCGAGCTCGCGTCGATGCTGAACTGGCGAGCGAACAACTGGCCAATGCACAACGCATCGCCGCTGATGTTGCCAAACGGACCAACGCGGGTGATCTGGCAAAGTCCGACCAGCATCAAGCCGAAGGCGCTGTCGCTGCGGCCCAAGCGCATGCCGCCCAAGCTCAAGCTGCATCTGCCGCAGCCTTGGCACAAGTGATGGCGCTAACAGGCAGGACGGCACCGGCAGACTTGAAAGTCAACGCGGCGGTGGAGCCAACGCCAGATTCGACCCCACATACGGGTGCGTCAGTGGGGCATCCCTTGTTGGCTGAACTGGAGGATCGCATCACGATGGCCGAGCGGACGGCTCAGCTGATCAGCGCCCAGAGGCGATCCAACCCGGAACTCACGGTGGCCACCACGCGCGGCCGTGGGGCATTTGGAGAACGCTATGGCCAGACTGTGCTGATTGGCATTCGCGTGCCCTTGGGTGCAGGCCCTAGGCATGACGCCCGTCTTGCGACTGCACAAGCCGAAGCGATAGAGGTGCAGTCACAACTGGTCCTCGAGCAGGCGCGCATTCAAGCCGACAAACAAGGCGCTGCTGCTCGTCTGGAGGCCGCACGCACTCAACTTGATGCTGCGCAGCGACGAGCCCAGCTGGCCAACGAGTCCCGCAGCTTTTTTGACAAGTCGTTCAGGCTGGGCGAGTCGGATCTGCCCACCCGCTTGCGCATTGAAGCAGAGGCTGCAGAGGCCGCGAGACAAGCCGCTCGAAGCCGAATTGACCTGGCCTCCGCCATTTCGGCATTGCGGCAGTCCTTGGGCCTGCTGCCTCAGTGATGCTGACACCCCTCAAAAATTCAAGGAACACCATGAAGATCATTCATTCAACAGTCGCCACCTTTATGGCGCTGATATTCACATTACTCAGTCCTATGGCCATTGCCGGTGCGGGTCACGATCACGCGGAAGCTGCGCCAAAAACCCAGGGAACAGCACTGCCGCGTTTCGTCGCGGTTTCAGAGGATCTGGAAATGGTCGGCATTGTCAATGGCAAGCAGCTGACGATTTACCTGGACCGTTTTACAGACAACAGTCCGGTCAATGACGCCCAAATTGACATCGATATCCAAGGCGGCAAATACAAAGCCGAAAAACACGGCGTAGGTGAATACGAAGTCATCCTCAAGGACACGCTCAAACCTGGCGTCATTGCCATCACCGCAACCATTCAGGCCGGTGAACTGAACGACCTGCTGACTGGCGAACTCGATTTGCACGAGGACGAAGATGAACCTGTCAGTGGTTCTTCTTGGAAAGGCATCGCCCTGTGGATCGGCGGGGGGTTATTGGCCCTGATGGCATTAGGCGCGATCGTTCGCTTTCGTCAACAAGCTCGTACGGCCTAAGGAGCCTCAGCATGAAAACAATCAACACTTCAAAAAAACGCCACTGGATGGCACTGGCCACTGCTTTGACCCTTACAGGTGCTGCGCTGCCTACGTACGCGGGCGAAGGCCATGACCACGGCGCTGCGCCTGCGACGGCCAATGCCAATGGTCCACAGCGCATGGCCGATGGCAGCGTGTTTCTGCCCAAACCAGCCCAACGCCAACTGAATGTGCGCACGATGGTGGTGGAAACCGCTGAGCTGCCACGCGCCTTTGAACTCAATGGTCAGGTACTGATGGACCCCAACGCTGGGGGCAAAGTCCAGCCCATCAACGCCGGACGCATAGAACCCGGCCCTAATGGCCTGCCCAACGCAGGGCAAACCGTCAAGAAGGGTCAGGTATTGGCCTACGTGGTCCCTGCGGTCGCCCCCCTAGAGCGGGCCAGCCAGTTGACTCAATTGGCCGAATTTCGCGCTGCCAAAGCGCTTGCTGAAAAGCGTTTGGCACGTTTGCGCGAGTTATCAGATACCGTACCGCGCAAGGAAGTGGAAGCCGCAGAGAGTGATGTGCTCAGCCTGACCGACCGCATGTCGGCCGTTGGTGGCGGCCTCAGCAGCAAAGAAGCACTGGTCGCGCCCGTTTCTGGCGTGATTGCCTCGGCGCATGTCGTGGCAGGCCAAGTGGTGGACACGCGGGAATTGATTTTTGAAATTGTCGACCCGAAGCGGCTGCGTATCGAAGCCTTGGCTTTTGATAGCTCAGTGGCCAACAACATCGGCGGTGCCACATTGGCTGTCGGCGACCAGCGCACGCCACTGGTTTTCATGGGTGCAGCGCGCAGTTTGCGAGAGCAAGCTCTGCCGCTGAACTTCCAAGTGCAAAGCCCGGAACTATTAGGCCTGGCCGTTGGACAGCCCGTCAAAGTCTATGTGCAGTCCAAGCAAAAGACACAGGGTATTGCGGTCCCCCAGTCGGCACTGATGAAAAACGCTGCCAATCAGAACGTGGTGTGGGTCAAGTCTGCAGCTGAGCAGTTTGAACCACGCACAGTGACGTTCGAGCCCCTGGATGGAGCGCGTGTCACGGTGATCTCGGGCTTAAAGTCTGGCGATCGTGTGGCGACCCAAGGTGCCACGCTCATCAACCAAGTCCGTTAAAGGGGTCACGATATGTTCAAGTGGCTTCTCGAAAATAGCCTGACCAACCGGCTTCTGGTGTTGATAGCGGGTGCCGTGTTGATGGCTTACGGGGCATTCACATTGTCTCGAACGCCAGTCGATGTCTTTCCCGACCTCAACAAACCTACTGTGACGATCATGACCGAGGCGGGTGGCATGGCGCCCGAAGAGGTCGAGCAACTGATTACCTTTCCTCTGGAGACGGCCATGAATGGCTTGCCTGGGGTCGAATCGGTTCGTTCTACTTCCTCTGCTGGCCTGTCCTTTTTGTATGTCACCTTCAACTGGGACACAGAGATTTTTCGGGCACGCCAACTGGTGTCTGAACGTCTCTCGTCCATGGAAGAAGGTTTGGCTGCCGGGGTGATACCCCGCATGGGACCGATCAGCTCCATCATGGGTGAGATCATGCAGATCGCTATTCCTGTCGATCCGCAGAAAATCTCCCCTATGGCCGTGCGTGAGTACGCCGACTGGGTGCTCCGGCCGCGACTCTTGTCCATACCGGGTGTCGCACAGATCATTCCCATTGGCGGCGAAGTGCGTCAGTTTCAGGTGCAGCCCAACACAGCGCGCCTGTCGGACTTGGGTATCTCCTTGGACCAGTTGGAGTCGGCGTTGCGCGGGTTTTCGGCCAACACCTCGGGGGGGTTTCTGGAACTCAACGGGCGCGAGTACCTGATTCGAAATCTTGGTCGCACTTCACGCCTGGAGGACTTGCGCAATCTGGCCATCACCGCCAAGAACGGTCAGCCCATCTTGTTGCGCCAGATCGCTGAGGTCACTTTTGCCGCAGCCATCAAACGTGGGGATGCAGGCTTTGAGGGCAAGCCCGCCGTGATTCTGGGCGTTCAAAAGCAACCCACCGCTGACACGACCCGTTTGACACAGTCGATTGAAGAAGCGATTACGGATCTCAAGGCATCCCTTCCTGAGGGGATGGAGGCACCCCGTGTGACCTTCCGGCAGGCCAGCTTCATTGAGGCGTCGATCTCGACGCTGCAAGGCAAGTTGATCGGTGCGTCGCTGTTTGTGGCCGCGATCCTTTTCTTCTTCTTGGGCACAGTTCGACCCACCATCATCGCGCTCACCGCCATCCCAGTGTCCATCTTCATCACGGCACTGGTGTTCAAGTATTTTGGCTTGTCGATCAACACCATGACGCTAGGGGGGCTGGCGATTGCCATTGGCGGACTGGTGGACGATGCCGTGGTGGATGTGGAAAACATCTTGCGGCGCATGAAAGAAGACCGTGCCAAGGACCCAAGCCAGCGCCTGTCGCTGCTCGCGCTCGTGGCCAAGGCGTCCATGGAAGTCCGCTCGGCGATCCTCTATGCGACGGTGATCATCGTGCTGGTCTTCCTGCCGCTTTTTGCTTTGCCGGGCCTGGAAGGCAAGTTGTTTGTGCCGCTGGGCATTGCCTTCATCATCTCGACACTGGCCTCTTTGTTGGTGTCGGTAACGATGACGCCGGTGCTGAGCTACTACCTCTTGCCGGGCATGAAAAACCTGGACCATGGCGACACCAAAGTGCTGGCATGGCTCAAGCAAGGCTACAAAGGCAGTTTGCAAAAAGTGCTGGACAAGCCACGCGTGGCGATAACCAGTGCATGTGTGGCGGTAGTGTTTGCAGCGGCGGCTGTTCCGTTTTTTCCGACCACCTTCTTGCCTCCTTTTAATGAAGGCACCTTGCTGGTGGGCATACGGCTGAACCCGGGCGTGACCTTGACCGAGTCCTCTGACCTGGCGCGCCAGGCCGAAGTGCTGGTCAAGCAGGTGCCCGAAGTGCTGCATGTGGGCAGGCGCAGCGGACGTGCTGAACTGGATGAGCATGCCGAAGGTGTTCATGTCAGCGAATTGGACGTGGGCATCAAACCCTCAGGCGAGTTGACGCGCTCAATGGATGAGGTCCGTGCCGACATCCGTGCACGCTTGGTCAACCTGCCTGCTTCGATTGAGGTGGGGCAACCCATCTCACACCGCATCGACCACATGCTGTCTGGGGTGCGCTCCCAAATCGCCATCAAGATTTTTGGCGAAGACCTGGACGTGCTGCGCGGGCAAGCCGATGCGCTGCGCTCACGGCTGTCAGGCATCGAGGGCATAGCCGACCTGCAAATCGAAAAACAAGTTCTTGCGCCCCAGATCAAGGTACGGTTGGACTATGCGGCAGCGGCGCAATACGGCCTGTCTGGCGCGCAAGTGCTTGCCACACTGCAGACCCTGGTGGAAGGTGAACGTGTCACGCAAATCATGGAGGGAGGTCGCCGCTTTGCGTTGGTTGTGCGTTTACCAGAATCCGCACGATCGCTGGAAGGCTTGGGCCAGGTGTTGATCGAAACACCCTCGGGCAGAATTCCGCTGTCCAAAATCGCAACGATTGAAGACGCCGATGGTCCCAACCAAATCAGTCGGGACAACGGCAAGCGGCGTATCGTGATTTCTGCCAACGCTTCGGGCCGCCCATTGTCAGAAGTTGTGGCCGACATACGCAAAGTGACGGCGGATTCTCGATTGCCAGAGGGCTACTTCATCACCCTTGGAGGACAGTTTCAGGCGCAAGAAGAAGCCTCACGCCTGATCTCTTTGCTCTCGGTGGTCTCTGTGGTGTTGATGTTTGTGGTGCTTTACAGCCGCTACAAGTCCGCCGTTTTGTCGGCCTTGATCATGGTGAACATTCCCTTGGCGCTCGTGGGTGCCGTGTTGGGTCTTTGGCTGTCAGGTCAGCCCTTGTCGGTGGCCGCCTTGGTCGGGTTCATCACGCTGGCGGGCATTTCGGTGCGCAACGGCATTTTGAAGGTCAGTCATTACATCAACCTGATGCGCTTTGAAGGAGAGTCCTTCACCAAGCCCATGATCTTGCGCGGTTCGATGGAACGTTTGAGCCCGGTGTTGATGACGGCCTTGGTGACTGCCTTCGCATTGGCACCATTGCTCTTCGAGGCCGAACGCCCCGGCACCGAAATTTTGCACCCGGTCGCCGTGGTGATTTTCTCGGGCTTGATCAGCTCGACGCTGCTCGACACCTTTCTGACGCCTGCCATGTTTTGGCTCTTTGGCCGCAAACCTGCCGAGGCGCTTTTGCAAGACAAAGATGCTGAAGCATTCTGACCATTCATTCGTTTCTTCAACCTCAACCAAAACCTCAAAAGGACATCTCATGAAATTCCATACGCTCTTGATCACATCGTCGCTTTTTCTCAGCGGACTCGCATGGGCAGGGCCACACGATGCGGATCACAAACCCATGCAAGGTGGTGTTTTGACCACCGTCAAGGATGTTGACTACGAACTGGTCGCCAAACCTGATGTGCTGCAGTTGTTCGTGCGTGACCATGGCAAACCCGTTGACGTGAGTAAAACGACGGCAAAAGTCACACTGCTTTCTGGCGCTGACAAGCAAGAAGTTGAGTTGAAACCAACAGGCGACAAGCTTGAAGCCAAAGGTAGCTTCAAGGTAGCTCCTGGGACAAAGGTTGTTGCTCAATTCAGTTCAGCTGGGAAAACCACTTCTGCACGTTTTGTTCTGAAATGAGGCGTTTACAACTTACTTGTTTTTGCCACAAATGGTGGATCAATTTTGGGAAAATATTATGAAAACTTGGATTACCAAAACAATCGTCGTCTCAGCTTGCGTACTTGGCATCGCAGGCTGCGCTTCACCGGTTGATCGAATCGCTGAGAAGCCGCATTGCCATACGGATCGAGGAAGAAATGCTTACTGCACCAAAGATCCTGCACCCAGCATTGCCAAAGATGATGAAGCAAAGTCGTTTGCCTCAGTGCCTGAAGCTCTGACGGTTTACGTCGTGCGTTATTGGGGCGACGGACATCATCCGTTGGACATTTCTGTGGATGGTGGCGCAGCGATGGAGACTGTTCCAAACTCCATGATTCGCCTGCGATTAAAAGAGGGGACTCATCAAATCACCTTCAATGTTGGAGGCAAGACCTTTGATCGAACAATTTCAGGTACGAAGGGGGAAGTTCAGTTACTAGGGATTACGGGTACCGATTGGATCTGGGGCAACTCTTCACATTGGTGGACAGATGACTCAGTTGATCAACTCAAACGGCGCGCACTGCGTTCCCGTTTGATCAAAGACATCACTTTGCTTTGATGTTCTGGGGCCCCCGCCATGACTGTTTGTCATTGGCGGTGGGAGTGGCAGTGACGTTCATGGCGCAAACACTCAACACGCTTGGTTTCACAAACGCCTGCAATCAGCCTGAAGCTCAGGTTGATGCAATATCCTTATCGTCCGCTTATGGCCTCTACCTCACCCTCAAGGCAATGATAGATGACCGGGTCTGAATTGGCCATATTTCAACGAAATCATTTCGCTATGAGACCAACCCGTTCAACCGAAAGGCTTCGATACGACGATCTGATGCGCAAAATCCATGCCGATCAATTTCACGTTCACATAAATATTTATATTGATCAAAACTCCTACATACCGGACTCGAAATAGCCTTCAAAGGGTGAGCAAAATTATGCTCATCGTTGGAGAGCGAGAGGTTGTTCATCTTGCAAAATTGAGCAAATTGCAGGCGCATAAAACCGAACAGGTCGGATGTTCGGACTGAAAAGACTTGAATTTTGTAGTCAACCAACCGTAGGTAAAAGTACCCTCCTGAGTAGACCAGGATTGATTTAATTCGTCGTCTGGGAGCGATGGACACATGGTGGATTTTCCAACCATCACAGAGTTCAACACTTGGCGCTGTGTGCCAACCATCACGCTCGGACCAAGTCAAACAAAGACCTGACCCACACTTTTCTTTCATCGCTTGGGCAAGGTTGTCATGATCCAAAACTCTTTGTGATTTGCTTCGTCCGATTTTTCGTGTCAATGCCAATGGCTCATCCACATAGCTTGTGAACTCCAGACTTCGTGCAGTAGGCCGGGTCACTGTGATCTGGAAAAGGTTCAATTGACGAATGTCATCGGTTGACCAAGTGCATCGTCCCTGTCCGATCTTGTATTCAACAAATAGCTCTGCTTCTTTCCAAACTGCCAGGCAGTAAAGGCCAAAGACGTGACTTTGGACCCATGATGAATATTCGGTTTTTGATGCTCTCTGAAGGTACTGCTCAAATCCAACGGACGCCTCGCCCAAGAACTCTGAAAATTTGCATCTGTACCACCCTACTTCTGGGGGGAATTTCTTACGTTCATCCCAGCGCCTTATGTCCACCGTCGGCTCAACGGTTCTGGCCCAAATCAGCTCTATGAATGCCAGACGAGCTTGCCGGTTGGATCGCAGCAGTGCTGCAATCGCCTCTGGCGTTATGCACTTTCTGAATTGCCACACCCAATAATCAGATCGCGGAACCACGTGCCGACGCAAATACCGCGCTACAGATTTGTAGACATCTGTTGGTACAAAACTCATTCTCCAAAAATCAGTGTGACCACCCTGCTCGAATCCCAGCCGAGGTTTATTTGGTAGCTCTCGAAATTCAATACTCTTAGTTCTGTAGGCGTAACGGTAATTAGGTGTTTCATATTTGATCAATGCATTCGGATATGCGATAGCTTGGATTTCACACAATTCTTTGAGTCGAATGAGCCATTCTTCCTCGTGCAAAGCATCAAATTTTCTGTTCATGTACGAGGCCACATAAATGGCGCTCAACGACGTCAACCAATCGGCAAGAGGCTTGAGTTTTTCGGTGTCGATCAAACGATGATCGTTTCCGTGCAAGCGCGCTGGATCGAAATACTTCAGGCTTGAACATTGGCAGGTATTTGGATAAGCAAGAGACATGGCATCAACACGCTCTCCATCGTTCTTCATGCACGAACATTCGACGTGCAGAGGCTCCTCGTGGATCGGGCACTGATTGAGCAATTTCAGTGAAAAGAGCCTGGTGTGATATCCCAACTCCAAGCACTTTGGGCAGTAGCCGTTTTGGGGTGTGAACAAGAATTGCCAGCAGTATGGAATGAATCGATGATCACAAAATGAAAAAAATTGAACTGGCTCACCCATCAGTCGAGCCAAAACCCGAAGATCAACATTTTGAACCGAACGGCTTTGACTCTGCGCACGTTTCGACCTGGGTGAAAAATCTTCACTCAGTGGAAAGTCAGAAATTCTGAGTTTGTTCAAGTGGGCCAGTTTTCTCAATGTCAGCCAAAGTGACGTGTAGGGCAACAGCGTGCCTGGCTTCCATGTCAGAGTTGTCATGCGCTTACCCCTTTGGTGTTCGTCCCCTTGGTGCCCCCGCTGAAATAATCGCCATCAGGGCACCATGGCCAGAATGCTCGACGATTTCACTGATGGATTTTTTTGACAGCACATCAGACACCGCTCGTCCAGACGCCAGCAAAAGGAGAATCCGTCTGCACACCACAGAGATGGTTTTCATTGGAATTTCATGCGGCCCGTCATAGCGATGCGGCAATTGGTTAATGAACTCTTCCCAAAGTGGTGCCGCATAACTGGCAATGCGAAATCCATTGCTCCAAAGCTCAGGGACGATGCTGGCAGTAAAAGATACACCCGACCCCTCAGGCCATTCAGAGCCTTCGTCATACCCGGACATCACGTACCCCAATTGCGCCTCATCGCAAATGCCATGAAACCTGGCAGCGGTAAGCAAGAACCTCGCAGCGACATGTGCACCGCCAGCCATGGCGAGATTGATCGGGTCATCCCGAAATTGAACAGAAGCGATGGAAATCACACACAACCGAATCCTCTTTTTCTCCAGCATGCTGTGCAGCTCGACAAGCCACAACCACTCGCGCATCGTCATGCCTTGTGCTTCGTCAATCACAAGTACAACAAAACGTCCGCCCGCCTGTGCTGACAATTGTTCAAAACGGTCCACGAGCATTCCCAAGCGTTCCGTTGGGCTACGGGTTGATCTGGCCAACCGATGCTTGGCTGCTTCCAGCAAATTTGCATAAAACCGCCCGGATGCGCTGGCACCGCCCGATTCGGTATGACTCCAGATCACCATCGGTATGAATCCTCCATACCTGGCAGCAAGCAAGCCTTCGAGCCAGTTATCCACAGCGCTAGATTTACCCAGTCGAGAGGCCCCATAAATGGTGGCACCATCAAATTGATCGTCCAGCCATCGTCCGATGGTGCTCACCATTTTTTCAATGGCGGGGGTGAACAACGAGTAATCTCTCGTGACCAGGGGATGGTCTTTGGGGATGTGCTCTGGAACGAGCTGAAAGTCTGAGTTTTCCATCACCAGGTCTTTGCCATGCGCATCTTGGGAAGTGGAGCGCTCTGGCTTGCAGATTTGGGTTTCGGCTCAGGTGGCGGTGAGGTGCCCTTCGTTTTCTTGGATGCTCCGGAGACCTTGGTCAGCTCTTCGGGCATGGCCTGACGGTTGATTTCACCCATGACGTCTGGCACCGAAAAGTTCGGCTCTTTCATTTCATCCAGCGCTTGAGTGCTTGTCATCATGATTCGTCGCGCCTGCAGATAGGCCGGATGAACAGGTAGCTTTTTATTGGCATGTATCTCAGCGTATTCAATTAACGCCTGGACGGGATCCCTATTGCCGGTCAGAAATAACAATCGCTTTGTCGCAAGTGCCCGAATGGCTTGCCGCATGTAAAGGGTGTGGGGTGATCGGTGCCACGGCGGTTGAACATGGACGGTTCCGTAGATCAGACCATTTGAATCGGAGACTGTGGCCCAGCGTGCGTCTGTTTCGTCATCCAGTTGAAGCCATAGTTTTTTACCGAGAAGATCCGGACGTTGAACCAGCCACTCGGAGGTGTATTTGGCGTTCTCAAAGTTGAAATACGGTCTTTTGCCCGTGTATTCACCGCCAAGCAATGTGCAGACCTTTCTGGTTCCCGCCATTCTTTTAACGAGCTCTGGGTCAGCGTGACGAATGCAATTTTTTGTTTTGGAAGACAAGAAGTCCATTTGAGCTAGAGGACTGCGATAGCCCAGACCTGTATGTGGCGTGGCGTTGTAGTTCGCGATGGTGACATCCAGCAACTCCTCAGCATAGTCAAGTTGGAACTGGACCTCCGCAGCAATTTTTTCTGGATCTCGTCCTTTCTTATCTTCGTGACTGCTGCCTGTGCTCGGAGAGAGTCGGTGCATGGTGCCAGAGGCCAAAACCCTGAAAAACGACTCAATGAATGGCCGATCATCTTTGCTGCGCCTTGAACTGTAAGACGTAGGGTCTTGGGGTTTGATGACCTTGGCGCCAACAATATGCAGCAATGGCTCCTCGACTCTGGGGCAAACGTTGGCCAATGCGCCATCAACGCTGAACTCATTCCAGCAAGCTGACAAATAGACTTCAGAGTGTGCGGATGGCAAGGCCGCGCCTTCTGCGTACCCATCCTCACAAAACGTCAAGGTTCTTGGGGCCCACTTGGATAAAGCATTTTTGATGGTGATCAGAACGTCGAGCGCACTGCATTCGCGTCGCAAGCTGATGTGATACCCCAGAACTGCACGGGATCTGACGTCAATGATCACGATGATCCAGATGCGGCGGATTTTTCTGGGTTCATAACCGCCGTGAGGAGACGGCACCATGACCACCATTCGGCAGTCCAATTTGTGGGCATCACACTCGACCCGATCAAACAGCTTGAAATCAGGTCGTCGGGTTCCATCGGAGGCTTTGGCTTTTGCAATTGCGTCAGGCCCCCCCATTTTTGACATGGCTAAAAAAGGATGCTCTGCCAAAACCTTCTTGATGTACAGACGAAGTGACTCATACCCGAGCGACTCTGAATTGAATGGCCAGGCTTTCTGATCTTCCAAGCCAGCTTTTCTTAGCTCGTCAATGAACCATCGAAAGATCGTTTGAACATTGATCTTAGGGTGTGCAAGAGAATCGGCGTTATTGAGGATTCGTTTGTGAAAACGATCTTTCAAATCTTTGAACTGTGGACGTTCAAGTAGCCACTTCAACGCGCCGGTTGCTCCAGCCCCATTTTCGTGAACAACAGGTGCAGTTTGACGCTCGTAAGCGGTCACACGAAAATGTGGAAGTGCTCCTCGCCAACCAAAAATATCCCCATCTGAGTGCCTTTGAAGGCATCGGTTTGTGATGATTCGGTAGATATTGGATCGTTTTTCACCCGTTTTCTTCTGCAAAACTGCATCGGTAGCGCCCTTGAGATACAGCTCAATGGCTTTTTTTCGGGCTAAAAATTTAGTTTTGCGAGCAGCTGACAAGCTGTTCTCATCCACCATAGGCCAGCTGCTAAGGTCAATGCTCTGGCTCGATAGCTCAGAATTCGGCGTTGAGCGATATCCAATTCGTCCCGATAAAGCCATAGAACCTCCTAGTTAAAGGTCTATTCAAGACTCATTAAAAAGGAAGAATCACTTAACGTCAACTTTACTTGGAATTCGTAGCATCAACTTTACTTGGAAAGAGACACCCTCCAGAGGGAAGATCCAGCTGTTCGTAGCATCAAATTTACTTGTGTGAACGGCCAACGAATCACCAACCCGTTTTGACAGGTTTGGATGAAGGCTTAGATGCGGCCGATGCTGCCGGGGCTGGTGGCAACACCGGCGCTAAAACTGCCGGTGTGCTGACTGTTGGCTTTGGATCGGCTGGCGCAGCTGGGGCCTTGGCTTCCGGTGGCGTTGTTGGCGCAGCCAACTCAGTTGGCACAACGCTGGTCGCTTGAGCCTTGGATGCACGCGCAGCTTGGCGCTGCAGGCCTGTTTCAATCAACTCCTTGGCGTTTTGGCGGTTGCCACGCACTTGTCGATCGCCGCCAGCGTGAAGGTCGAAGTGGTCGAAATCGACCCTTCCGAAGCCTCGTTGCTGTTGACAAACAGTTGACGGCCAGTGCTCGGCGCGGTAG